>ERZ1023626.173-NODE-173-length-16468-cov-9.955036_pt1 | contig 16468 bp, 10 predicted proteins | sample MGYA00380331_ERZ1023626 | MGnify/ENA primary metagenome ERZ1023626 (study PRJEB33179, sample SAMN07448974) | human gut metagenome | biome: Human-gut; feature: Human associated habitat; material: Faeces | host: Homo sapiens | place: India: Bhopal | collected...
TGAAGCTGGGGGCTACTGACTACATTAGCAAACCCATACAACCCGACCTCTTGCGGCAATAGATGAAAGAGGCAATTCGCTCAGCCTCTCTTTCTTCCCTTCCAACTACTACCATTCAATCAAAGGTGGAAAATATCACTGCTACAACTTCTGCCTCTTTGACGTCTGCAACTTCTCACCCTGGCATTGAGGGACACTCCCCCATTGCCCAAGACCTTTATCGATTGGTAGCACTCGTTGCGCCAACACCTTTATCTGTCTTGATTAATGGAGCAAGCGGAACGGGCAAGGAATATGTGGCACACCGCATTCACGAGCTAAGCAAACGTGTCAATGGACCCTTTGTGGCCATTGACTGTGGAGCACTGACGAAGGAGTTGGCAGCCTCTGAACTATTCGGCCATACCAAGGGAGCCTTTACGGGAGCTTTAAATAATAAAGTGGGAGCTTTCGAACAAGCACAAGGCGGAACGCTCTTTCTTGACGAAGTGGGCAACTTGAGCTATGACGTGCAGGTGCAACTCTTGCGAGCCTTGCAAGAACGGCGTATTCGCCCTGTGGGCAGTGCAGAGGAGCGAAGTATTGACATTCGCCTCGTCTGTGCGACAAATGAGAATATGACTGAAGCCATTACGCAAGGACGATTTCGTGAGGACCTCTTTCACCGCATCAATGAGTTTACACTTCACATGCCTCTATTGCGCGAACGAGGGAGAGATATTATTGAGTTTGCCCACTATTTTCTACAACAAGCTAACCATGAGTTAGGTCGCCACATCACCCACCTCAGTCCCGATGCTGAGCAGGCCTTATTGCAATACGCATGGCCAGGCAACTTGCGCGAAATGCGCAACATCATCACGCGTGCAGCACTACTAACAGAAGAGGGCAACACACTTACTTCTACACAACTGCTTCTGCCTAATCCCCCAAGTTCTATCACTATGCCCAACTCTCTTTCGCTCAAAGTATCGCAATCGGACGAACTATCGCGCATTCAAGAAGCACTACAAATTACAGGGGGCAACAAAAGTCGCGCAGCTAAATTACTTGGCATCGATCGCAAAACGCTCTACAATAAATTGGCTCAATTAGAGGATAAGGAATAAATTCTACACGTTAAAGTGTGGAATTATTCCACATACGCCACACTATTTTCCACACTTTCCACATATCCCCATTTTGGGCCGTAAAAGCATAAGTCCTTTATTTTCAATGACTTAGGTGTTAATTCTACTTTTTGGCACGCCCATTGCGCTTTATAAGGCAGAAACGAACATTACAAAACACAAAAACAAAAAATAAGATTATGAAAAAGTTCACTATTTCTGCCATCATGGCAATGGGAGTTGTTGTATTAAGTAGCGCAGCCTTTGCAGGAACTACTTCAGTTAACTATCGCGGTATCGCAAGTGGCTCAGCCCTTGCTGACACTGTCGTACCGAACGACACGGTCGTACCTGAACAGAAGGACACCGCCAAGACTGAGACTGACCCCGTACAGTTTGCCCTCAACGACACGGTTGTACCCGAACAGAAGGACACCGTCAAGAGCGAACCCGTACAGTTTGCCCTCAACGATACGGTCGTACCCGAACAGAAGGACACTGCTGCTCCTAAGAAGTAATCTGAAGGTGAAGGCCAAAGTCTGGTCGACACATTGACTCCCGCAAAGAGTTAATAAGATAAGTTGTCCACACGATAAAGTATATTTATCGAACAGATAGGAATACATTAAGGCGCGTTTCGCGCTTTGGCTTTTGAACATTAATGTTTCATTAATCGACCATTAATCTTTTTCATTAATCTCGTTCTATAGTCTACCATTGAACAAATACTCTTCTTATGTATTTAATGGTAAGATTAATGAATAGATTAATGAAAAAGATTAATGGTCAATTAATGAAACATTAATGTTCAAAAGCCAAAGCGCGAAGCGCGCCTTAACGTTCCTTCGCTCGCCAAGTTAGGCTGCGGCACGGAAGAGCAAAATGAAAGTTTTTTGACTTTCATTTTGCTCTTCGCTCACCTTGCACTAACTTTGTTCCCAAATAAGTAAAAACACAATGGAATATAACTTTATCGATATTGAAAAGAAGTGGCAAAAAACTTGGGCCACCGAAAAGACATACCATGTTGAAATCGATGAGAATAAGAAGAAATTCTACGTACTCAACATGTTTCCCTACCCCTCAGGCGCTGGCCTTCACGTAGGTCACCCCTTAGGCTATATTGCTTCTGACATCTATGCACGTTATAAGCGTTCATGTGGCTATAACGTGCTCAACCCTATGGGCTATGATGCCTACGGATTGCCCGCAGAACAGTATGCTATTCAGACAGGACAGCACCCTGCCGTAACGACTGAGACGAATATTGCTCGCTATCGCGAACAGTTAGATAAGATTGGCTTCTCTTTCGACTGGGACCGCGAGGTGCGCACTTGCGATCCTCAATACTACCACTGGACACAGTGGGCCTTCGAACAGATGTTCAACCACTTCTATTGTAAGAAGTGTCAAAAGGCGGAGCCTATTAGTGAACTTATCAAACACTTCGAGGAGAAAGGTAGCGAGGGCACTGAGGATTACGCCCAAAGCGAAGAACTCCACTTCACCGCTGAGGAGTGGAAGCAGATGAGTGACGTAGAGCAACAACAAGTGTTGATGAACTACCGCATTGCTTACCTCGGCGAGACAATGGTCAATTGGTGTCCGAAGCTCGGCACGGTGTTGGCCAACGATGAGGTAGTAGACGGTGTGAGCGAACGCGGTGGCTACCCCGTTGTACAGAAGAAGATGAAGCAGTGGTGCTTGCGCGTATCAGCTTATGCTCAGCGCTTGCTCGACGGACTCGATACAATCGACTGGACAGATTCATTGAAGGAAACGCAACGTAACTGGATTGGCCGTTCAGAGGGTACGGAGATGCAATTCTCTGTGAAAGATAGCGACGTGAAGTTTACGATCTTCACCACACGTGCGGATACTATCTTCGGTGTGACCTTTATGGTGCTTGCCCCTGAGAGCGAACTCGTACAGCAACTCACCACAGAGGCACAGAAGGCAGACGTTGAGGCTTACCTCGACGCTACCAAGAAGCGCACGGAACGCGAACGCATTGCCGACCGCCGCGTGACAGGTGTATTCACTGGTTCTTACGCTATCAATCCCTTTACGGGCGACGAGATACCCGTTTGGGTGAGCGACTACGTGCTCGCAGGTTATGGAACGGGAGCCATTATGGCCGTTCCGGCTCACGACTCACGTGACTATGCTTTTGCACGCCACTTCAACTTGCCTATCATTCCCCTTATTGAAGGCGCTGACGTGAGCGAAGAGAGTTTTGATGCCAAGGAAGGCACGGTGATGAACTCACCAGCTGAGGGTAAACAAGCGCTCAATGGCTTTACACTCAACGGACTCAGCGTGAAAGAAGCCATTGCTGCTACGAAGAAGTTTGTGACGGAGAATAAGTTAGGTCGCGTAAAGGTGAACTTCCGCTTGCGCGATGCAATCTTCTCACGTCAACGCTACTGGGGTGAACCCTTCCCCGTATATTATAAGGACGGCATGCCCCAAATGGTGCCTGCTGAGTGCTTGCCACTCGAATTGCCCGAAGTGACGAAGTTCTTGCCCACCGAAACGGGCGAACCTCCCCTCGGCAATGCTACTCGTTGGGCTTGGGATACGGTGAATAACTGCGTGACCGACAACGATCGCATCGACAATCAGACTGTATTCCCCCTCGAACTCTCTACGATGCCAGGTTTTGCTGGTTCATCAGCCTACTACTTGCGCTATATGGACCCTCGCAACGATGCAGCTCTCGTAGGCAAAGCAGCCGATGAATATTGGCAGAACGTCGACCTCTACATCGGTGGTTCAGAGCACGCTACGGGTCACTTGATTTACTCACGCTTCTGGGATAAGTTCCTCTTCGACCTCGGTGTGTCATGCAAGGACGAGCCGTTCCAAAAGTTGGTTAATCAGGGTATGATACAAGGCCGCTCAAACTTCGTGTATCGTATTAAGGACACCAACACCTTCGTAAGCCTCGGATTGAAGGATCAGTATGATACGACACCTATTCACGTTGACGTAAACATCGTACAGAACGACGTACTCGACATTGAAGCCTTTAAGGCTTGGCGTCCTGAGTATAAGACAGCAGAGTTCGTACTCGAAGACGGCAAGTACGTGTGTGGTTGGGCTATCGAAAAGATGTCAAAGTCAATGTACAACGTAGTCAACCCCGACATGATTGTCGAGAAGTATGGTGCTGACACGCTCCGCTTGTACGAAATGTTTCTTGGCCCGATCAATCAGAGCAAGCCTTGGGACTCAAACGGCATTGACGGTTGCTTCCGCTTCTTGCGCAAGGCATGGAATCTCTTCTATCCGCAGAATGGCGATTGGGCCGTTACGGATAGCGAGCCTACAAAGGATAACCTCAAGACTCTGCATAAGCTCATCAAGAAGGTGACGGAAGACATTGAGGATTTCTCATACAATACGTCTATCCCGGCCTTCATGATAGCCGTAGGCGAGTGGGCACAGCAGAAGTGTACCAGCCGCAGCGTATTAGAGCAGTTTGTCATCTTGCTCGCCCCCTTTGCACCCCACATTGCCGAAGAGTTGTGGCACACGTTGGGTCACACCACTACAGTATGTGACGCTCAGTGGCCTCAGTTCGACGAACAATACTTGAAGGAGGACAAGCAGACACTTTCTATCTCATTCAACGGTAAGACACGCTTCACACTCGACTTTGCTGCCGATGCTACGAAGGAACAGATACAGGAGGCTGCTCTCACGGCCGAACAGTCACAAAAGCACCTTGAAGGCAAACAAGTCGTTAAGGTAATCGTTGTGCCTGGCCGTATCGTTAACATTGTGGTAAAGTGATTTTTATGGGTTGACAAGTTGACGAGTTAACAGGTTAACAGGTAAGTTACTTCATATAAAAGAACTAACCTACCTGTTAGCTCGTCAATTTTGTTTACTCAATATACACAAGACAAACCTACCCGTTAACTTGTCAACTTGTTAACTCGTCAACAAAAAAATAAATGGTTACAAAATATAGAACAAGCATAGCGCAGGACGTTCGCGACTATGTCATCATTACCCTTGGATTGTTGATGTACGCCATCGGTTTTACCTGTTTCCAACTGCCCTATGAGATTACAACGGGTGGCCTTGCAGGTGCGGGCGCCGTCATTTTCTATGCTACAGGTTTCCCTGTGCAGTACACTTTTTTCTCGGTCAATATCCTTTTGTTAGTAGTGGCCGTCAAAGTGTTAGGCTGGCGTTTCTGTTTAAAAACGATTTATGCCGTATTTATGCTCACCTTCTTGCTCGGACTCGTGCAAGAGATCATGATTTATTGGGGACAGACACGCCCTGACATGTTTCCCGACGTCAACCCCCATAGCCACTTGCCCCAAGTAGTGCAAGGCAATGCCTTCATGTCGTGCATCTTAGGTGCAGCTATCGAAGGTGTGGGCATTGGTTTCGTATTCCTACACAATGGGTCGACGGGTGGCACCGATATTATAGCCTCTATTATTAATAAGTATAAGGATGTCACGCTGGGACAGATGATGATGCTTTGCGACATTATTATCATCACCACAGCCTTCTTCCTGCCCGACGGTGATGTAGACAAGTTGCTTTACGGCTACTGCACCCTCATTATCGTTAACCTTATGTTAGACTACGTCGTAGACCGTGGTCGTCAATCCGTGCAATTCCTTATCTTCTCGCGTGAATATGATGCCATAGCCGCAGCCATTAGTGCTACGCATCGTGGTGTCACTGTGCTCGATGGCCAAGGTTGGTATACCAAGCAAGAGCGCAAAGTGCTCGTCGTATTGGCTAAGAAGCGTGAGAGCACCAACATATTCCGCATTATTCAAAGCATCGACCCTAATGCCTTCGTTTCACAGTCGAAAGTAATCGGTGTCTTTGGCGAGGGCTTTGACCGCATTAAAGTAAAAGCAAAGAAAGAAAACTGAGTTAATGTGCAAATTGAGTTAATGTGCAAATGCTGAGTTAATGTGCAAATGTGCAAATATGCAAATGTGCAAATTGTCGCCTTTGTACGCTGAGTAATTAAAACTTCATTCAATAATTTGCACATTTGCACATTCTCACATTTGCACATTAACTCAGCATTTGCACATTAACTCAGCATTCACACATTAATATTTCTCTTCCATTTTTATGAAAAATACTTCCTCCGTCCCCACCTTGGTGTTTGCCACCAATAATGCTCATAAGTTATCAGAGATACGTGCTATCTTTGGCGATAAGTTACATATCCTTTCGTTGGCCGACATCGACTGCCACGACGACATACCCGAAACGGCTGACACCCTTGAAGGCAATGCCCTTATCAAAGCTCGTTGGGTAAAGGAACGCTATGGCTTCGATTGTTTTGCCGACGACACGGGCCTTGAAGTGTCAGCTTTAGGCGGTTGTCCTGGTGTACACACAGCCCGCTATGCCTACCCCGATCGTCACGACCCCGAAGCCAATACCCAGAAGCTCTTGGCCGAACTTGACGGCAAGGCAGATCGCTCGGCACAGTTTCGCACGGTCATAGCCCTTATTCAAAATGGTGAAGAACACCTCTTCGAAGGCATCGTGCGTGGTCAGATAGCTAACGAGAAGCGCGGCACAGAAGGTTTTGGCTATGACCCAGTGTTCGCCCCTGAAGGCGAAGGCGGCAAGACCTTTGCCGAACTCGGTGTAGACGTGAAGAACCACATCTCACACCGCGCACGCGCTGTGGCCAAATTGGCAGCGTTCTTGAATAAATAATAAAGTGCAGTTTAAAGAGTTTTAAGGTTATGAAGTTAGTTTAGTTATTTATCAACGTGATGTAACCTCATGTAACCTCATAACCTTCAAACAGAAAACCGAATTATTTCCCCTACTAACTATCACGAAACGACACAACAAATATGAAAAAAATTCTGTTCACGTTTATTCTGTTCTTAGGCTGTGCCGTTTCGGTACTTGCCGACTCAACGGCAGATGCCCTGCGTTGGAATTACCAACTCTCTTATCACAATGCCACTCACACGCAAGCTGTGGGTAATTGGGTGTATACCGTTTTCAATGGCAACCTTTTAGCCTATGATAGTGAGACGGGGCAGTCGTACACGCTCGACAAGATGTCGGCTGGACTCTCAGACATGGGCATAAAAGCGCTCGCGTGGTCTAACACACAACAATGCTTAATTCTACTTTATAAGAATAATAACATCGACCTTGTTTACCCAACAGGCGATGGGCGCTTTAGCGTAACCAATGTGCCACAAATCAAAAACTTTGAAGAGGAAATCACAATCGATCGTCTCTCTGCCAATGGTGATTGGGCTTGTATGAGTACGTCGAAAGGTGTCATTGTGTTCGATGTAAAGGGACAGACCGTGCGTGGGTACTATAAGTTAGGACGAGCCGTCAACGACGCCTTTGTAAAGGACGGCAAGGTGTACGCTGCCGTTTCCGATCGCATATTGGTAGGTAAAATGACGGACGACCTTTATGTTGCTACTTCATGGGAAGTTGCCTACTTATGGATTACCGCAGGACAGTTTGTAGCAACTGCTGACGGCACTATTTATGCGGCTCTAAACTATTACACAAGCGAGACATCGGGCGTGGTGCAAGGCATCGGTCGCCTCGGCATTACAGAAGATAAGGCGCTGACGGTCCAGCTATTGGTAACGGGTTCGGCTCCTTTCCAAGGTACGTCGAATGGTAAGCTGGTGCAGTTTACGAGCAAGAGTGCTGTATTTGCCTTCAATAGCGAGCGTCCTGACGAGGTGGAACTTAACATCGCTACAGCCTCTACCTATGCTGATGTAGCACGTACTACCAGTGGACTTACCCTTATAGCACAAGGCGATGAGGGACTTAACGTATATCAACTCAATGCAACGCAAACAGAGTTGCCTACCCCCATAGGTACAGTGGGTAATTTAGGTCCGCGCCATACGGGTAGTTACTCATTGCTTTTCGACCATAATCGTCTCTTTGTGGCAGGTAGCCAATTCTCTGAAGATGATGTAGAGGGCTTCTTTGGTTGCTATGATGGTACGAAATGGAGTGACATGGACGAAGACCGCGCTCGCACGGAAACGAGTTATGAAGGTCGCTACGGCATGAAGTATAAGAACACTTCACACATGGCTGTCGATCCTTCTGACCCCGAGCATGTGTTTATGACCAGTATGCTTGAGGGCCTTTATGAATATCGAAATGGCAAGCTCGTCAACCTTTACAATACCGACAATTCGGCTCTGCAGTGTCCTCCCGTTGTGGATGCCGGTGCACGTAACAGTAATGTGCGCCTTGGTGGTTGTGCTTTTGACAAGGATGGCAATCTCTGGATAACGAACAACTATGCTGACACGTTGCTCACCGTCTTAAAGCCAAATGGCGATTGGATGCATGTGGCAGGCTATTACAATTCGTACTGGCAGGGAGCCGAACGCATCCTATTCGATTCGCGTGGCTACTTATGGGTGAATGGACGTACGTGGACCAATCCTATCGGTGCGGGTATCATGTTGCTTGACTATGGTGGCACGCTCAACAATAAGAGTGACGACCGCTCTGTATACTTTACTGCTGCTAATAACGAAGACGGCACGTCATGTGATTTCTCGAATGTTATGGCACTGACCGAAGATAAGAACGGCCAGATATGGTTTGGCTGCGTTTCGGGTATCTACAACATTCCCGATCCTAAGCAGTGCTTCAAAACAGGCTTTACGGTCAATCAGCCGAAAGTGCCTCGCAACGATGGTACGGACTATGCGGACTACCTCTTAACGGGTGTAACCGTTTCTGCGATTTGTGTTGATGCGGGCAATCGTAAATGGATAGGCACGTTTGGTGCGGGCATTTACTTAGTCAATGAAGATGGATCGGAGATATTGCAACACTTTACGGCAGACAATTCGCCTTTGCTTTCTGACAATGTCTACGACTTCGCTATCAATCCTAACAACGGTCGCCTCTACATTGCTACTGACCAAGGTCTTTGCAGTTATGATGCAGGTTCTACAGAGGCACAACCTACACTTGACAAGGCAAACCTCCGTATATTCCCCAACCCCGTTCGTCCTGACTATCGAGGTCCCGTTACGATAGCAGGACTCACTGAAGGATCAGAAATAAAAGTGCTCACCACAGGTTCGCAACTCGTTGCTCGCGGCACGTCAGTAGGTGGTTCTTGGCAGTGGGACGTTACGCAACAAAACACTGGCGAGCGCGTTGCCCCTGGCGTATATTACATCATGGTGGCTACTGCCGACGGTAAAACAGCCGTTGCGGGGAAGGTAGTGGTTATTTAATGAGTTTAATAAGTTTATTGAGTTTAATAAGTTTAATGAGTTTATTGAGTTTAATAAGTTTATTGAGTTTAATTGGTGTTCTGAATTTTGGATCTGTTACAAGGCGTGTGAATAAGTAAAGAAATAGGTAGGCGATGCGTCCTCGCGTCGGCATTGTCAAGTTGAGGCTCGAGGCCCCAACTTGGCAATACATTGATTAGTAGTAATATTGTCCTGTATTTGCTTACCCACACGATTTGTAATAGCACCATCATTTTGAACACCTATTTTAAATATATATATCATATATATACCTTCCAAAAGCATGAGACCACTCACAACGTTACGCTTTAGTCCTATTGTACTGCTAACCTACATTGTACTATTTATGATACCTGAGGTGGTGCAGTTCAACACCTCACGTTGGTGGGACCCCATAGTGGCCACAATATTCAACTTGGCACTTTACACGACAGTAGCGTGGGCGCTTTGCCTTATAGCCAATATGGGAGGTAAGAGGGGAAGATGTGTGGTTCACATCATCTTCCACACATTGTTGGCTGCGTATGTTGTGTCGAGCCTTTTCCTAACGTTGTGCTTTCATCGTCATTGGGACGCTTACACCATACAGTTTGTTTACGAGACCAACTGGCGAGAAGCCAAAGAGTTCCTTTTGACCTACCTCTTCTCGTGGTCAGTAGGAGCGTCTTTACTTCTCGTTGTAGTCCTTTTTACAGCCGAAGTCGTGTTGAGCAGACGAGGACGGCAGTTATCGCTTGTGCCCAAGGCAAGGTGGACTCGTACTTTATGGGGCGCATGGCTGCTGCTAATGTTAGGACACGCTTACTTTTTCAGTTTCAATGCAGATGAGAATTTTGATCGTACTGCGCGTTGCTTTTCACCTATTAAGCGCAATGCTTTTTGGAACCTGTGGCAGTCGTGCTTAAAGTATGGCGAGTTTAGAGCTGAGTTTGAGCGTTGTGCTACGGTGCAACAGCAGTATAACGAGCACCCTCAATGTGCCGAGACGGAAGCTGATTTGGTATTTATTATTGGCGAATCCTTCTCTCGCCACATGAGCAACCTCTACGACGGTGCTTACAATACGAATCCACTCTTGATGCAACGTCTGCGCACGGACAAGGGACGGCTCTTTGTCTTTACCAACGTTATAGCTACAGACAATGGTACGACGCAAAACTTTAAGTACTTTATGTCCACCGCTTCGGTCGATCAGAAGGGCGTTGCATGGTGTGATCGTCCGCTCTTTCCCACCATTTTGCGGCGATGTGGCTACAACGTAACTTTCTATAGCAACCAGTTCGCGCCCAACGACAACCTTGGACAGTGGGACGCTTCAATGGGATTTGTCAATCACCCTGGCATTGAACCTTACCTCTTCAACCACCGCAATACGCAGAAGTACGACTATGACCTTCCACTTATTACGGACTATGCCCAACATCGCGCAGCGCTTGAACGCCCTCAGCGCAACCTCACTATTTTCCACCTTTATGGCCAACACGTAGGTTTCGCTATGCGGTTCCCGCCAGCCTTTGCCCGTTTCAAGGCCAGCGATGTGAGTAAGCGTTATGCGATGCGTCCGACTTCGAAGTTACAGTTAGATCAGGCGCAGCGGCAGGACGTAGCTGACTACCTTAACGCCACTGCCTATAACGATGTGGTAGTAGATAGTATCATTCGCCTTTTTGAACGACGCAATGCCCTTATTGTTTACTTCTCTGACCATGGTGAGGAGGTACACAATTTTCGTCGGCAGGCGGGGCGAACCGATCTATCGACCGATACGCCAGAGGCTTTTCGCTGTCAGTTAGATGTGCCCTTGCTTATCTACATGACACCTCAATACCTCAAGCTCCACCCTCAACAGGCGCAACGTGTGGCATCTGCCCTTCACCGCAAATTTACGACCGACAACTTGCCTCACCTCTTGTTCGACCTATTGGGAGTACATTCCCGATATTTCGATCCTTCGCGCAGCTTTATCAATGAGCATTACGTCGAGCCGCACAAGAGTTTGTTACAAAACGGACGGGAATATTAGGGAATGCTTAGTAAATGTGCAAATGTGCAAATTGTCGCCTTGTACAGCTGAGATCTTTTATAAGTTACTCAAGTTTCGGATTTAACAAGGGCGGGCTGAAAGCCCAATGGAACACATAGCCCAGGGCAAGCGTAGCGACACCCTGGGGTTCCCGCATAGTAGAGTCTCCGCGCCCTGTAAGGGCAAAAGCTTTAACCCTTTATGTTGTTATTCTTGCTTGATAGCTGATTTAGCGGTCTTAAAGTGGAACACCGTATGTATATTTTGTTCAATACTTGCGCCATGTCTTAAAGCTTTTGCCCTTACAGGGCGCGACTGCTCCAACACGCGATACCCAGGGTGTCGCTTCGCTTGCCCTGGGCTATGTGCTCCATTGGGCTTTCAGCCCGCCCTTGCTAAATCCGAAACTTCAGTAAGTTATAATTATTTGTACCTTAACAATATAATATTGCCATAGCATCATTCTTCGGTGCGGTAACAAAATGTGACCATTTACACATTTGCACATTTACCAAGCATTTGCACATTTGCACATTCTCACATTTGCATATTTACCAAGCATTCACCAAGCATTTGCACATAAAACAAGTAATTTCGTAAATTTATGGAAAATTTCATATCAGATTTAGCCATTATCCTCATATCGGCAGGTATTGTTACGCTACTGTTCAAACGCTTGAAGCAACCCCTCGTGTTGGGTTACATTGTGGCAGGCTTCTTGGCAGGACCGCACATGCCCTATACGCCCAGTGTGAGCGATATGACGAGCATACATACGTGGGCTGACATCGGTGTGATATTCCTCATGTTTACGCTCGGCCTTGAGTTCTCGTTTAAGAAGATAGTCAAGATGGGTGTGGGTCCTATCATAGCTGCTTGTAGCGTAATGTTCTGCATGATGAGTGTTGGCAGCATGGTGGGCCACTTCTTCGGTTGGGGCAGCATGAACAGCCTCTTCTTAGGCGGCATGTTGGCGATGTCGAGTACCACCATTATCTATAAAGCCTTCGACGACTTAGGACTTCGCCAACAGAAGTTTGCGAGTGAGGTGCTCTCCGTACTTATCTTGGAAGACATATTAGGCATTCTCCTCATGGTCGTGCTCAGCGCCGTAGCCGTGTCGCGACAGTTTGAGGGCATGGCGTTGGTTGGCAGTCTATTGCAGTTGGGCTTCTTCCTTATTCTATGGTTTGTCGTAGGCGTGTACGTCATACCTATCTTTCTACGTAAAGCCCACCGACTGATGAATCGCGAGACGTTGCTCGTTGTGAGCATTGGTCTCTGTTTCCTACTCGTCGTCGTGGCTCAAAAGGCTGGTTACAGTTCCGCCTTTGGTGCCTTTATGATGGGCAGTATCTTAGCCGAAACGTTAGAGGCAGAACAGATAGAGCGCGTCGTGTCGCCCGTCAAGGACTTGTTTGGTGCTATCTTCTTCGTGTCAGTTGGCATGTTGGTCGACCCCGCCGTGTTAGCCACCTATTGGCTGCCCATACTCGTTATCTGCTTAGCGATTATTGCGGGGCAAGCCGTGTTTGGCACCACCAGTTTCTTGCTCTCAGGCCAACCCTTACGCATCGCTGTGCAAGGTGGCTTCTCGTTGGCACAGATTGGTGAGTTTGCCTTCATCTTAGCCTCATTAGGTACAACGTTGGGCGTAACGAGCGATTTCCTTTATCCCGTCGTTGTGGCGGTGAGCATCATCACCACCTTCTTCACTCCTTACATGATACGTGCCGCGCGTCCTACTTACCAATGGCTTGAGCGCATTGTACCCGCCAACGTTATGCAGCGTTTGGCTGAACGCGGTACGAAAGCCGCGCCTACGATAGCACACGAGGAGGGCGTCTGGAAGCGTTTGCTCACCGCCCTCGTAAGTCAAGTGGGTGCTTACCTCACGCTGAGTGTGGCCGTTATCCTCATCTCCTTCTCCGTATTATTGCCCTTGAGCCGTGCCCTGTTGGGACATTGGTGGGGCAATGCTGTGTGTGGACTGCTGACGCTCATCGTATCGTCACCCTTCTTGCGCGCTATTGTGATGCGTAAGAACCATTCAGAGGAGTGGAAAGAACTGAGCCGTCAAGGTCGCCTTCACCGCATGGCCCTTTGGATCACCTTTGTGTTGCGTTATGCCATAGCTGCCGCAGCCGTTTATTACGTGTTCAACTTCTTGTCGCCCCTATGGTGGCCGTGGCACGTGGCAGCAGCCATTGCTGTGGTGGGACTCTTCATTGCTTCACGTCAAACAAAGTGGATAAGCATCAAAATGGAGCGCACCTTCTTACAAAACCTTCGTTCGCGTGAGGCACGTGCCTTGGCCGACGGCACAGAACCTGGCTATGCTGGTAGGCTTACCAATCGCAACATTCACATAGCCGAACTCGAAGTGCCCGATAATAGTGCATGGGCGGGCCGCCGCTTGTGTGAGTTGGCCTTTAGTCATGAAGACGGGGTGATGATCGCTGCCATTGTGCGTGGTGCGCATCGCATCAACGTGCCTGATGGTGAGGCAATGATATTCCCTGCTGACCGCATAGAGGTGATTGGTAGTGATGATAGTCTGCAACACTTCCAACAACGTATGCAAAGCGAACAGGCGGCCTATCCCTTGGCTGCCAGCCGTTTGCAGTTGCGCCGTCTGCTCATACGTCAAGGCAGTCCCTTTATCGGCCTCGCTTTGCGCGATAGCAATATTCGTTCTGCTTATCACTGCATGGTAGTAGGATTTGAAGACAGTGACGGCAATATTATTCCTGCTACGGCCGAACGCGTTATTCTCCGCAATGATGTCCTTTGGGTCGTAGGCGAGGACGACCACCTCACCACCTTGCGCAGCAAAGCACGTGAAGTGGTGACGGTATAGGGAAGGTTATAGTTGTTTAGTAATGCTTTTAAAATTACACAAGTTGTTTTTTTGAACATTACTTAGCCTGATTATCAACGTGACGTAACTCAACCTCTTAACCTTCTAACCTCTTAATTTTCTAACTCATTTCCTTATCCCTAACGAATGGACCTTTCCCACTTACTTTCCCCTTCCAAGACGAATGCTGTGCGTGGCATTTGTGCTTTAGCTATATTTCTGTTTCACATTATCATTGGCATTAGTTCCTCAGCCGTGTTTCACTTTTGGGGAGGCATGTTTGTGGCCGTATTCTTAATCCTGAGTGGCTATGGCATCAATGAGTCGTTTCATAAGCACGGCCTAAAAGACTATTGGCACAAACGACTGACCAAGGTAATCGTCCCCACCTTGGTCTTTGCTAGTTGCTTTAGCTTATTCGACCCGCAACGCAATATGCAAACCCTTGTAAATGAGGTGCTTTATATAACCCCAACGTATTGGTTCGTCTTTCACGTGACCAAGTGTTACGTCGTGTATTGGTTGGCGCGACGCTATATGGGGAAGCGTTGGGGGCTATTTTTGATATTGTGTGCAGTAGTTTGCTTAAATTATCAAGCTTGCGATATGCACTTAGAATCAGAACAATCGTTCTCATTCTTGTTCGGTGTACTCTTGTCCGAGAAGAAAGAATGGTTCAACCGCCAGTCAGCACAAAAGGTGCGCGTGGCTGTGTGTGGCTGTTTCCTTATCGGGTTATTGGCTTTTGGCTTAAAGACCTTACCAACCTTGCACGCCTATATAGGTACGGTACCCTATAACTACTTACTTTGCCCCTTTCGCTTGACGTGGGGCATCGTAGCCCTTTACCTACTCGCACGACTCAATGTGATAGAACGCAGCCGAATGCTTTCCTTTTGTGGAAAAACGAGTTTAGAGGTGTACATTGCCCATATCCCCCTGTTGCCGCTTATTACCACGCTATCGAGTGTGCCCACCTTCGTAGGGTTTAGCCTTCTGTCGTTCGCATTATTATACGTCTACACCACCTATGTGCAGCCGCGCCTAACGTTGCCCATGGGACTATACTTGGTGGTGAACGCCTTATTCGTAGCCAAATATTCAGCTCGCATACAGCCCACACTTTCTCCTTACCTCACGTTTGCCACTTTAGTTATCGGCTTTCTATTCTTACATTACGCCTTGCCTTGGCTTATGCAGCGTGAGCGTGCTTATAAGCCATGCCTCGTTGCAGCTCTGTTGGCCGTAGTGGGAATGGTCGTTGTGCAGTATGCAGTCGATCCCTATAGTATTCAAGTAGACCGTTGGTCGGCCCTCCACTTCCCGATTCAAAATATGTTGCATGGCGTTTATCCCTATATAGCTTCTACACATTTAGGCGGTAATGCGTCGCCCTTTCCCGTGTGGCAAATTGTTCATGTACCATTCTACCTTTTGGGCAATGTCGGATTGTCGTTCTTCGCGGCGTTGGCTTTGTTTCTGTGGAGCGTGTATAGTCGATGGGGAAAACGTGCCTTTTGGGGTGCCATCGTGTTGTTCGTAGCAGCCCCAGGCGTATGGTACGAAGTGGCCGTTCGCAGCGATTTTATAGCCAACCTATTGTTGGTGGGTGCCTTTGTCAATTGGTTGAGCGGTCGCATCACGACAGCGTGGTTGACAGGTCATGCCATTGTATTAGGTATTGTCGCTGGACTCTTTGCCAGCACGCGATTGGTCACACTTATCCCCTTGGGACTCTTGCTCTTGCCTTATTACTTTCGTGTGCCTTTGCGTATTAAGGTAGTGTTGCCCATAGTATTCGGTATTACGTTTGCGCTCACATTTGCTCCCTTTGCTTTATGGGACTGGCAGGACTTCTTTTATCACAAAAACAATCCGTGGTCGTTACAGACGCGTCAGGGCAACACGTCAGACTTCTTCATCTTCTTACCGCTGGCACTCTTCTTATCCCTTTCGTGGCGTGGCAATTGGCAGCGTTATTATGCTTATGCTGGTTTGATGTTATTCCTCTTCGTTTGCATCACTTTTGTGCATAACATGTACTTGTTGGACAACTTCAATCTCTTCTCGCCCACTTTTGATATTACTTACTACAATAGCCTCTTACCCTTCGTTATCGTGGGCATGGTGAATAAGATAAACTGCAATTTATCGGCCTAACGAGAATGAACATTAACGAAAAAAATTAATG
>ERZ1023626.175-NODE-175-length-16263-cov-6.634193_pt1 | contig 16263 bp, 14 predicted proteins | sample MGYA00380331_ERZ1023626 | MGnify/ENA primary metagenome ERZ1023626 (study PRJEB33179, sample SAMN07448974) | human gut metagenome | biome: Human-gut; feature: Human associated habitat; material: Faeces | host: Homo sapiens | place: India: Bhopal | collected...
GCGATGCCTTGTTTTTCACTTTGTCCTTCTGACGCTCCGAGGCATAGCGCTCCGACTTCGACTTCAAGTCTTTGTCTTTTTTAAACGCGCGCACCAGCATTTCGTGCTGCTCGTCGGAGATGCGAAGGTTCAGGTTGCCGGGATCGCCGACCTCCTGATTGTGTTTCTGCAGAAATTCCACCAGCGTAGGAATCCCCACATTCAAATCGTTTGCTACTTTGCTTATCTTTATTGGCATATTGCTTGTTAAGTTTCCTGTTGTTAATCCTCGAATTCCGCTTTCAATATATCGAGTACTTGGTCGACGGTGCTTTCCTCAAGGTCGGCTTTGTCGATTATCTGCTCGCGTGGCATGTTGAGGACGGCTTTTGCCGTGGTGCAGCCGATGCCTTTGAGGGCGTCGATAACCCAGCTGTCGATTTCGTCGCTGAATTCATCAAGATAAATGTCGTCGCTGTCCTCTGTGAAGCGGTAAACGTCGATCTGGTAGCCGGTCAGCATTGTGGCAAGCTTGATGTTCAAACCGCCTTTTCCGATGGCAAGCGACACCTCTTCCGGAAGCAGCATCACCTCGGCGCACTTCTCATCCTCGTTGATGCGGATTGACGACACCTTGGCGGGGCTGAGGGCGCGGCGGATGTAGAGTTCGGGATTCGTTGTGTAGTTGATCACGTCGATGTTCTCGTTGCGCAACTCGCGCACAATGCCGTGGATACGAGAGCCTTTCACGCCGACGCATGCGCCGACCGGGTCGATGCGGTCGTCATACGACTCTACGGCTATCTTGGCACGCTCGCCAGGGATGCGGGCGATGCCTTTAAGCAGGATGAGTCCGTCGTGAATCTCCGGCACCTCAATTTCAAACAGACGGCGGAGGAATTCAGGGCTTGTGCGCGAAATTATCACCTTCGGGTTGTTGTTGGCGTTCTGCACTTCCTTGATGACGGCGCGGATGGTTTCGCCCTTGCGGTAACGGTCGCTCGGAATCTGCTCTTCCTTCGGGAGGATGAGCTCGTTGTGCTCCTCGTCAAGAACAAGCACTTCGCGTTTCCAGATTTGGTAGACCTCGCCTACTACAATCTCGCCTTCCATTGCCTTGAACTTGGTATAGATGGCGTCTTTCTGAAGATCGAGTATCTTGGATGCGAGCGTCTGACGGAGTGTCAGGATGGCGCGGCGGCCGAACTTCTCAAAAACGATTTCTTTCGTAACGTCCTCGCCGATCTCGCATTCCGGGTCAATCTCGCGGGCGTCGGTAAGACCGATCTGCATGCTCGGATTCTCTACAGCGCCGTCGGCCACTACTGTGAGGTTTTGATAAATCTCGCAGTCGCCCTTGTCTGGGTTCATGATTACGACGAAATTCTCGTCCGATCCAAACATCTTTGCCAGCACGTTGCGGAACGATTCCTCCAACACGCTGATCATTGTGGTCTTGTCGATATTCTTCAGCTCTTTAAACTCCGAAAAGCTGTCTACCATGCTTATGGTTTCCTCTTTCTTTGCCATAATGTCTTAAAACTGGATTACGTATTTTGTATATTTTATTTCGTTATAACCGAAGCGGAGGTCTTCCTCCTGCTCCACCGGACGCTTGGCGCCTTCGGGTTTCACTTTCTTGACCACCGTAAGCACGAAGCCGTCGGCGTCGGCACTCTTGAGGATGCCTTTGAGCTTGCGACCGTCGGCGGTAAGCACTTCAACCTCGTTGCCTTCGTTCTTGTGGTACTGGCGCTCTACGCGCAGTGGCGATGTCAGTCCGGCTGAGCCGATTTCAAGTTCATAATCTTCCTCGTCGCGGTCAAACTCGCTCTCAACAAGTCGGTTAAGGCGGATACACTCATCTATGTCCACACTTGTGTCGCTGTCGATTTCCACCACGATGTTGTTGTCCTTGCTGATTCTGACGTCGACGAGAAAAAGGTCGGTGCCTTCCATTCCTCGCTCCAAGACTGCTGTCAGCGCGCTTTTGTCAATCATTCTTCAATTGTTGATGTATTAATAAAACAATGGAGAAGACTTCCGCCCCCTCCATTTCCGTCTGCAAATATACTTATTAATAGACAAATGCACAAACATTTGGTTTCAACGGCTCAAAAACTGTCTTATAATTAGCGATATTTAACACTGCCAAGCAAATTATACGTTTTTTTAGCATCCTCAACGCGCTTTTTTTGACGTTCGCCTGGGATGCCTGTTCCGTTACCGCGGCAGTTGCCGCTCATTCTGTGGGTTAAATAAGTTAAAAACTTGTTCCCGATGCTTGTTTCTCAAAGAAATTTCATATCTTTACGCAGTTTAGTAATAACCTAACCGAAAAAGAACAAAGAAAAATACAGAATACACATCATTTATTAACTTAAAATCTTTTTTATGAGAAAGTCTTTTAAACACATTCTGTTGGCTGGCTTGACCATTGCATCGACAGCCATGGCTATGAATGCACAGACTTTGACGCAGGACTGGAAGGTGACCGAGGGTCTGCCTAAAGCCGGCAATGCCCGTTGGGGCATTGGTTTCGACGGAAAAGTCTACACCAACGACAAAAGCGTGCCTCAAATCATCGCTATTAATGCCGAGGGGCAAACCACTGTAGCAACGAGCGCTGCAGGTACAGCAATCACTGTCGATGGAGCTGGAAACTTCATCGTAAACGATGGTTTTCCTAACGCCGCTTCTTCAACAACGTTCAAGATTCTCCCTGCTGGAACAACGGAGATGATTGATTTGACAGTCACTCTTCCTGAAGGCGTGACAGCCGGCCGTATGGACTTATTGGGTCGCGCTGTCGGCAATGTTATGTCGGAAACAGGCGGTGCTTTCTACATCACTCCTGCCAACTCTGGGAAAATTGCAAAAATCTTTGTTGCAAAGGGTGTTCAGGTCGCTGAAAAGTCAAAAGCTATCGCTGCTGGCATCGCTTGCGCTTCCGACGGACATGTTCAACCTGCCGACAACAATCCTGAAACCGACAACATCTTTGTGCGTCCGGCACGCGCGCAAGCTTTCTTTGACGGCTTGACAAAGGTCGGAACGGCAAACCTTACCGCTGGTGGCGACGCTGTCACTCTCGACGGAACTTTGTTTACATTCGAGCCTTGCGGAACAAACTACGTTGACGGCTTCCAGGTTGTGAACCGCACAACAAACGAGGTGGTTGCAACTCACGAAAACGAATTCTCGAAATCTGCCGCCGCTCCTAACCAGAACGCGATTTCTGTAGAGAAGGTAGACGAATACACTGCTGCAATCTACCAATACGTTCCTGGTCAGATAGCTGCAAAGTACACATTCTCTATTCCTAAGCCGCTTCCTGCACTTGAGGCCCGCAACGCTTACGCTTACGACATCAAGGTGGAACCTGCCGCTGAAAACTACACTGTTTCTTATCGCTTGAACGCTCCTGCTGAATCTGTAAAGGTTCAGATGTTTGTCGACGGCGAAATGACAAAGGAATACGAAGGTACTACTGTCGCTACCTACGGAGACTATGAAATGACGACCCTCAAAAACCTCAACTCTGTTGAAGTCCCGGGTGCCGACGTTCCTAAAGACGCGTTGGTGCAATTCAAGGTTGCCGTTACAAGCGCCACTGTTGCAGAACCTACTGTAAACACTAAGAAATACAGCTTCTACCACCCGTCAAGCGTGGACGTAGACAACAACACCGACAGCCCTAACTTCGGACGAATCCTTGTTGCCGAGGCTATGGCGGCGAAACCTACCGGCTACCACTCTTCTGGCGAAAACAACGGTCTGTATGCTTTCGACCCGACTATGAACCCTATCAAGAATTCGGAAGGCAAATATGCGTTCAAGGGCGGTCAGACTTTCCAGACTACATTCCCTAATGGAAAAACTTCTTACGACCCTCGAAAAGTGCGCATCGCTGCCGACGGACGTATCTTCCTGAGTGGTCAGAACTCTAACGGCATCGCGCTCTGGCAGGTTGACCCAACCGACCTCAACGCTGCGTTCAAGCCGGTAATCAAGGGCACTGCAAACCCTGACACTTACGAAATCACAAACGAGGCTGGCGAATTTATCGCTGCGCCTAACGTAAGTATGGACCTCCAAGGCTCTGGCTATGGTCTCAAGCTGTTGATGCTTTCTACAAACGCAAGCGGCACTGGCTTCTCTTACTCTGGCTACCGCACTGACGAGTACCTCCTCGGCAAGGCCTCTACTTGGGACAGTGCTCCTTCAAAGGCTATCGACGCGTTGACTGGTCAATACACAATCACTCACACAAACTCTACTGCTATCTACGACAACGAGGGCGGTATATGGTATGCCAACTCTCGCTCTAAAGCTACGGAAGCGGAACCTACTTTGGTCCACATCAACGCTGAGGGCGTAGAGGACTACAAGGTTGACTCTAACGACAAGGGCGGTTTCTACGGCGGTGGCGGCATCCGCTTCAACGCCGACTTCTCTCTCCTCGCCATCGGTACTTCTGACAAGACTCTCACAGTATTCGAGGTTTCTAAGGACGACAATGGCGCTCCTGTTTTGACTGAGAAATACAAATTCGCTACGACTATCGGACGCAACCTCAACGACATCGCTTGGGACTGCGCAAACAACCTCTACATTGTCAGCAACAGCGGTGAGTTGTTGAAAACTGTCGCTCTTCCTCGCGAAAACGGTGAAGTTGTCGTTGCCGCTCCAAGCAAATACGACATCAACATCTCAAGCGACGAGTATCCTGCTTCTGTTTACATCATCGGTTCTAATAATGTATGGAATCCTGAAGCCGGCGTGAAATTGACCAAGGGGGAAAACGGTGTCTACACTGGCACTTTAACAGGTCCTTGCAACTTCGGTATCACTACAGTGCTTAACGCTGACTGGGATGTTGTCAATGCAAACCGCTACGGTTTTGAGGTCGACAACACTGCCGTTACTCTCAACACGGCTATGCCTCTCGTGAAGGCTGCCGGCGCTATCCGCGTGGCTGAGGAAGGCGAATTCGAACTCACTGTCGACCTTAAGAATATGACTGTCCTCGTTGCTGGCGAAGCTCCGGTGGTTTATCCTGAGAAGCTTTACCTCCTTGGCTCTGTTGAGCCTAACGCTTGGGATCCTGCCGACGAGACTCACGTTGCCAACCAAATATCTGAGGGCATCTATCAGATTGATAACGTCTCGATTCTCGCTGCCGATGAAAACGACTATGGCTACTTCGCATTCACTTCAACTCCTGGCACTTGGGACGATGTCAACGCTCATCGCTACGGTCCGGCTGAAAAGGATACTGAGCTTGCCGACAAGACTATGTCTGCTATCGGCTTGAACGGCGATACTTCTTACAAGATCAAGAGCGGTGCATACAGCATCACTGTCGACCTCGGTCTCAACACTATCTATGCTGTCCGTCTGGGCGACAACGTTAACGACGCTGCCGTTGAAGCGGCTAAGGTTGTTGCTGGTATCGGCGAAATCCGCATCATTGGTGAGGCTAACGCTGTTTCTATCTTCAACGCTGCCGGACAGGCTGTCGCTGTAAACAGCAAGGACGCTCAGTTCTTCGTTGCAAGCGGCATCTACGTAGTTGTTGTCGATGGCAAGGCTACTAAGGTTCTCGTGAAATAACATTTCACCTCAATAAATCTAAAAAGGCGAGTCTCTTTCGGGACTCGCCTTTCTTTTTCGCCGTCCTCGCCGGGACGGCTTGAAAAGACACTTCGTTAATTCTTTCATCCGGCGCACTGCGCCATAGCGTCGGCTCGCTTCTTGCGCGTGCAAAACCGCTCGCACTGCAGGCAGATGTCGTAGCCAAGCAGTGCTCCGAGGATGAAATCCTCCTCGGGCGACAACTGATGGAGCGGGCGCACGATAAACTGCCTTACCGCCGCAATGCATTCCGGCTTGCCGAAATACAGATTGACGTTGTTCTCGTTGGCCGACTGCTCGAAGTGGCAGATGCCTTGATCGTCGAGTCGCGCCACGGCTGCCGCCAGATAGCGGCGGTTCAGCGTGCATAGCACCATGTTGCGCACGCCTTTCTTATATTCGTACACATAGTTGAGAAACACCTGAAGCTCGCTTGACAGCATCGTGTTGGCTATTTCCATCATTGTCGTTGGTCGTTTTTTATTTTGTCATTGACGTTTGTTTCTGTCTCTCGGTTATTCCACGCCCTCGTTCTTCAGCTGTGCGACCCAGGCGTCGATGCGTCCGTCGGTCTTGTCGTCTTCGTTGACTTCGTCGAGTGCCAGACCGACAAACTTGCCGCCACTCTCTGCCGCCGAATCATCGTAGGTATAGCCGGAGGCATCGACCTGACCGACAAACGTGCAGCCGGTGGCTGCCAGACCGTCGTGGATTTCGCCCATGGCGCTGCAAAACGTGTCGCTGAACGACGAGGAGTCGCCGCAGCCGAACAATGCTACTTTCTTGCCTGTCAAGTCCTGACCCTTCAGCTGGTCGAGAAAGTCGTACCAGTCGTCTTGTAGCTCGCCGGCGCCCCATGTGGAGGTGCCGAGCAGCAACGCGTCGTAGCCCACGGCATCGGCGGCTGTGGCCGACCCTACATTGTGCACGTCGGCGGAGGCTACGCCGAGTTTCTTCGCTATTCGCTCTGCAACAGCCTCGGTAACGCCTGTTGTTGAGCCATAAAAAATACCAATTTTCATCTTCGTGTAGTTTAATTGTTCATTGTTGTTTTTCTGGTCGTAAAATTACGTCGGCGCATTGCCTTCCGCAATACCTAAATCAGCGTAATTTGACCGCTGCGGCATACCTATCATTTTGTGAAAATTTGATAACGAGGCAGTCTGTCAACGCTTTACAGCCAACAATCTACCCTGTCGGAGAGCGTGGCGGCAAGGCGCAGACCGGATAGCGTCCGGGCGGCGTTGTCGCGGAATTGCATGGCAAGACTCTCGCGGGCGGCATAGCAGCTGGCAAGCACCGACTGTGCGACATAGCGCTCTGCATAGCGGCGCAGGCTCTGGGCGGTGCCGACGCCGTCAACGGTCAGCGACAGCGTGTAGGTGGTGTCGCTGTCGGAGGGAATCGAAAACGATTGGCTGTCTACGATGCTCGCAAGTTCGCCGGCAAGACATAGCCAGGCGTTGAGGCAATAAACGCCGAGCAATCGGCGGTTGTCGGACGAGATTACTGCCGGACGGCTGTCGCGGCCGCTCATCAAGGCGAGGCACGCACTCTCGGCATAAACTGTTTTAAGCACTTGCTCAATGTCGATTGAAATTGTGATTTTTCGTGTGTTGTTCATTGTCTTTTTTTAATTGTAAAGGTTATCAAGATTAGTGTTGTTGCAGCCGCAAGCAATGCGGCAAGCGAAAGTCGGTAGCGCGTAGGCAGCCGGCGCGTCGATGCGGTCTGCTCTGTCGTCCCGATGCTCACGCCTGTGGCTGCCACCGTCACTGTGTCGGTGCGCACCTCGGTTGCAAGCCGGCGGTGCCGGCTTATGCTTCTCACGGCTTGACGGCCTGTCGAGTCGGGGGCAAAGAAGTTTATCTCAACGGTTTCCGATGCCTCTTTCGCCGATGCCGTGGTGCGGCGTGTGGCGGCGACGCTGTCGGCTGTTTCCGTGTGTGTCTGCAATCCCGCAGTACTCTCCACTACCCTATGGCTGTGGCACGAGGATAGGCTAAACAGTGAGGCTACGATGATTGCTGTGGTTGTGTATTTCATGGTAGATGATTTTTGAAGCTTGTTTTTTCGACAGGAAGTAGCGTGACGCTTTTTGCTCGGCAAGCACTGTCGCCACGGCTTCGGCAATCGTGCATTTGCGCCTGTGCATGACGCGCCTGACGTGGAGGCTTATCTCCTCCCACATCTGACGCTTCAGTTTACTCCGGCGGGAGCATGGCTTGCCGTCGCGCACCATCTGATACATCATTCGCAACGCGTAGTCGTAACTCACGTCGTAGCGTGGTGTGCCGCCGCGGAGCGCACGGTCTATCACGTTGTAACGGCTGTCGTAGCGGTTGGTTTCGATGGCTTTCTTCAGGCTGCGTTGCCAGTTTGCCATCAGTTCTTGGTTTCTCATGATTTTGTGCTCAAACATAATTCTCGGTTTTGATTTGTGTGTTTTTCTTGGAAATCTGATGCGAAGATAATACACAAAATGGCGATTTGCAAATATTTTGTTGGCTTTTTACCAATAAATTTCCTAAATCTCTTATACTCAGTCGCACAGCAGACACGGCGTGGCGCAAAAAAAACGGGAGGCATACCGCCTCCCGCCACTATTCTTTTTGTCTTATTTTTTCTTTTTAAGCTTGTTCAAGCCGCTTTTTAATCCTGACTTAACCTTTTTTGTGGCTTTGTCCACAGGATTGCCCGATGTCGACGTCGATCCGCCGTCGCCGCCGTTTTTGGCTCTATACTCTTCCCAGTATTTATCATATTCAGCCTCGGTTCCACAAACGATTTTACGTCCGTTTGTTTTACCTTTCTCGTAAGAAATCTGCACTACGGTCTGTCCCTTGTCGTTCTTCTTCATTACCACACTGTGAGTAAAATACGAATTATCATAGCAGTCAAACGTTTCCGTATTTCCCGACTTCTTATAGTTTTTCACTGTCAGCTCATCATCTCCACAAGAGTCAGGAATGTATTTTTTAGCCTCACGGTCAAGGATAAACCAACTGGTTTCAGGCTGATCCTCATGTCCCTCCTCATAAAGGAAATAATACTTTTGTTGAGCGGCATACGCTCCAACTGCCGACAACAACAAAGCGGCAGCACTCATTAGAATTTTCTTCATAGTTCTTTTTTTATTAAGTTATTTCATCACTTTCACAACCTTGTAGCCCACCTTCACTACGTAGACCCCCGAAGGCAGGACAACCATCTGCTTCTCCGCTCCGTCGCGGCTTGCATAAACCTCTCTTCCGCCGGCATCGTAGACCACCACATCGGCGCCTTCCGGATTTTCAACCACCACGCCGTCGGCTGTGGCATAAGCGCGCGCCGCAGAGGCCTTCAATGCACACACTGCGCCTTCCTGCTTCACCTCGACGAGGTCGCTGTAGTTGGAATCATCGAGTTCCGACCCTGACGACAACCGCTTCAGCGAGGCCACCTGATACCAATACACGTCGCCTGCCACCTTGTCGCCTGTCGCGACGTCGTGGCTCGACACGTCGCCTGTTTCCACAAAGTCGTAGACGAGCATAGCCTCGTCGCCTGCCTTCATAGGCTGGCTGATTGTCATATTGTCAAAATATGCGTTGCTGTCGCCGCCAACCATATCCAACTCCACATAGCAACCCTGGATTCCGCCGTCGAGCTCAAGCGTATAGTCCGCCCACTCCTTGGTCAGCTCCACCTTGCCCACCTTGCCGAGTGCGTATGAGGGTCCTGCCATCAGATATTCAGTGGCGAAGACGGCTACAGTGGCTGTGCCGGTGGTCTTCGCGCGGAACGTCACCGTAAACTTGCCGTTGTTGTTCTGCAGGCTGTACATCGGCGACATGAGCATTCCGTTCTGCTCTGCCGACTTTTTGTTGTAAAGTCCAAAAACGCCATGGCATGAATATGCGCCATAGACATACCAATTGCTGCGGTTGGTGTAGCCGTCGAGCCATCCCCAACCTATGTCGAACGGACTCTCGATGGAGCCGTATTTGAATCCGCTGAAATCATCGTTGTAGAAATAGTAGATTTCATCAGCCGGCGCTTTGTGGCGGATATATGTGTAGACGGTGTAGCAGTTGGCTCCTGAGACCTTTTCCCAATTGGCGGTAAACCCGGCATCGCTGACGTTGGTGGCCGGCTTGACAACAGGCACTGGCAATCCATGCGCCAGCTTCTGAGGTCCACGCTGGGGCGCGGACACTCCTGCCATCGCAGCCGCGGCAATCAGAAGCATCGCTGTCAACAAGTAAATTTTATTCATAAAGCGGTTTTTGTTATGTTGTCTAAATGTTTTTCCTATTACAATTACAAAATTACACAAAACATTGACATTCCAATACTTTTTTCAAAAAAAAGTGTGCCGGAACAATCCGTCCGGCACACTCGTCAAATATGCAATTCCGTTTTTTCTATCTTACAATGGTCTTTACCACCTTGTCGCCTACGCGGACAATTACAAATCCTTGGCAATCAACAGCGTTCTCGCCCTGATGTGCCTCAAATGCAGCGATTACACGGCCGTATGCGTCAACAACTGTGACTGGGGCTGCCTCTGCCGCATCGACAACGAGACGTCCGTTGCGTGCAAACACTTTGAATCCTGCGGCTGCAACGTCGGCAACGCCGTCTGCCTCACCAACCATAATTTCGTTGGATGCGCCTGAATAAACCACATCGTCCATACCAACGGCTGTGATTGTGTTCACACTTGCAAACACTTTGTAAGAATATTCCGTGTTGGCCGCCGGCTCATAAGTGAATTTCGCCGACAGTCCGGTTGTCTCAACCTGCTGGGCCACGGTGCGCACCTTGTCGCCTGCCTTGGTCTTCTGAGTAATCACCACATCGTCAAAATGCACCTCGCTGGTACCTCCGTAAGAGAAGCGTATAAACGTGCCTTTCGCGCCTTTGGTAAACATTGTGCCGTAGTTCTTGAACGCGCCCTCGTCGAGTTCGATTTCCGCGCTCTCAAGCACTGTGGTCTCGTTGTTTGCCTGTGTCAGAAGGTCTACTGTAACTTTTTCTCCGGTCTTGTATTTTCCGCTGTCGCCTGCGGCTGCGGTAAAGTCTACAAACACCACCCCGCCATTGCCGCTGAGGTCAAGAGACGGCGTTACAAAGAACGCACTTCCAAACATCGGCCAAAGCACAAGGCTTCCGCCACCGAAAGCGTATGTCGATGCATACCAACCTGGTGTGTGGGTGTAGGCGTCGAGGTTGTCTGGGTCTTTTGATGGAAGATCAATCAAATCAAACGATCCTTTCGTGATGCCCGCGAAATCTTCGTTGAGAATCTCTGTGTCGCTGTCCTCCGTAAGAGTTATGGTCTTATAAAGAGTTGCTGTGTAGGTGTCTGCGTCGGGAACGGCTGTCCAGTTGGCTGTGAAGCTGTTGGTGGTCACGTCGGTTGCCGCGAGTGCGGTCGGAGCTGCCAGACTTTCAACGTGCTTGATAACTTCCGACTCATTCGACTCTGTAGAAACGTTTGTGCCTCTTTTGGCAACAACCACAAAGTAATATTTCAACGTGTTGTCGTCCACTGTGACAATCACGCGGTTGCCCGATGTGTCGCCTTCCGGAAGCGGCTCTGCGTCGTAGGTCTTGACGTTGATTCGGTTGTCTTTGGCATCCTTGTTGTAGACCGACACGGTGTAGCCTGTTGCGTTTGGCACAGAAAGCCAGCGTGCCGAGAATGTTGTGCCGTCATAGTCTGTCGGACGCAGGGATGTTGGTGAAGGCACCACTTCATCGCCCTGTTCAATCTTCAGATAATCAATAAAGAACGGGGTGGAATAAAGGCTCGCTGAAGAAATCGACAATGCTCCGGGAAGTCCCTTGTCTGTTACAATAACAAAATCATGCCATTCTCCGTCCTCGAAATAAGGGGAACTCAATTTCGTGTCGCCGGCCTTGATGTTGATCATGTTGCCGTACTCTGTCCACGATTTCACACGCAATGTGATGCGGATATTGCCATCTTTTGCATCCAGGTCCAAATCGGGAGTAGAAATCGAATGCGGGTCGAAATCAAGCACATCGGTTGTGCCGACAAACAGAGAGCCGCCCGCTTCGTAGATTGCATCACCCGTCCATCCAAGCAACATATCGCCGAGCTTTCCGCTCGCTGCGATGTCCACATTCCCTGGCTTGCTTGTTGTGCCATCCGTAAACTGGTTGAAATCTTCCTCAAGCACCACTCCGGCACTTGCCAGCGGCGCTGCTCCAAGCAGCGCTGAGGCTGCGAGAAATCCAAATAGTAAATTCTTCTTCATCTGTTTTAATTTTTAGGTTATCGTTTCCAGACAGCAACAAAGTTACACATTATTTCTTCATTCGCAATCTTTTTTTTACAAAAATCGCCTTTCTGGTTAATTTTTTCTACAAAAGCCTTCCCAAACCGTAATTCCGATGCCAAACGCACCATTTTGAACGGTTGTTAATAACTTTTTTTCAATCTATTACGCTACTTTTATAAATAATGTCTACCTTTACCACCTAATTAGGTATGGAAGAAGATTTTTTATGGTAATGAAAGAGGAACTACCTGTGTATCATATCCCTGCATTGGCGCCGGAAACAATCCAAGGGCTTGACATAAAGCCCGACGGCACATACGTCGACGTGACATTCGGAGGAGGAGGTCACTCGCGCGCCATCATGTCGTGTCTCGGACCTAATGGTCGGCTGTTCAGTTTCGACCAGGACATAGACGCTTATGCAAACCGGATTGACGACAACCGGTTCACGTTTGTGCATGGAAACTTCCGATACCTGCGTAATTTCCTTCGTTTCTACAATGCGCTGCCTGCCGACGGCATCCTCGCCGACCTCGGCGTGTCGTTCCATCACTTCGACGACGGAGAGCGCGGTTTCTCGTTCAGATACAGCGACGGCGTTCTCGACATGCGCATGAACCGCGACAACGACCTTGACGCGCGACGCGTGGTAAACGAATACGACGCCGAACGGCTGACCACGATTTTCCGCCTTTACGGCGAGCTGAAGAATGCCAAACGAATGGCTGACTGCATCGTGAAAGCAAGGGCTTCGAAGGACATTGTCACTATCGCCGACCTGCTGAACGTGGTACGACCGCTTATAAACCCTCGTCAGGAGAAAAAAGAACTGGCGCAAGTGTTCCAGGCTTTGCGTATGGAGGTGAACCACGAAGTCGACGCGCTTCAGGAGTTTCTCGAGCAGACGCTAACGGCTATACGCCCGGGCGGACGACTCGCTATAATAACATACCACAGCATCGAGGACCGCATGGTGAAAAATTTCATGCGCAGCGGACGCATCGACGGCAAAGTGGAAACCGACTTCTTCGGACGCCGGCTGTCGCCTATAGCGCCGCTGTCGGGAAAACCAATTGTTCCGTCTGACGAGGAGGTGGAACGCAATCCGCGCGCACGCAGCGCAAAACTGCGTGTGGCGATAATTGGAAAGGAGGACGAGTGATGGCCGACGAGCAGAAACCCAAGAAATCGTCCAGTCTGCTGAAGCGCATATACCGCGGGCAGTGGCTTTCCGTAAAAGACTACAAACGCAACATCATCGGCGTTGTGGTTGTTGTGGCCATGTTCATCATCTACATCTCTTTCAAATTCGATGTGCAGATGAAAATCGCCCAAATAATACACCTGAGCGAGGTGCTCGCAAACGCCAAGACAAACATGGTCAACGCTTCTTCGGAATACAGCAGCAAAATCCGCGAGAGCGAGCTGACCCAAAAGCTCGACACTCTTCACATGTACCTGAAAGTTGCCGAGCAACCGCCATATTACCTGGACTCTTCAAACGACACTGACGATGGAGAAGAAAAAGAAAAGTAAAATACAGCAGGGCATGCTCAACCGCTATCGCATGATATTCATTATCATTGCGCTTTTTGCAATTCTCATTGCCACTATGCTTTTCAAAACAACGGTTGTCGACGCTCCTCTCTGGAACGAGAAGGCTGCTGGAACGCTTGTGAGCGGCGACTCCATCACGCCCGAACGTGGAAAGATTCTTGCTTCCGACGGGTCGATTCTGTCAGTGAGCGTGAGATACTATATGGTTAGACTCGACTTGCGCTCGCCAAACTTCAAGCCTGAGGCCATCGACTCGCTGCTGCCGCGGCTGTGCTCTCAGCTCGAATCGCTGCACACACAGCCCCAACGCACGGCTGCTCAATGGAAGGCGCTGTTTGACAATGAAATAAAGAAAGAAAAGAGCAACCGGTCGCGCACTTTCCTCATTTCTAAGAAAATGACCAAAGCCGAGCTCGACACGCTCCGCACATTCGCTTATCTGAACTCCCGAAACGGCAGGACAATCATAACCGCGCAGTCGCTCGACTGCCGCGAGAAGCCGTTCGGACGCATGGCGGCTCGAAGCATCGGCAACATCAACGATTTGAAACACGGAACGTCAGGTCTGGAGAAGGAGCTTGACTCGCTGCTATACGGCAAGCCGGGCGTCAAGAAGAAGGTACAGCTGACCACTGCGATAAAGGAGTGGGAGGACATCGCCGCCATCAACGGATACGACATTCTGACCACTATCGACGTGCAGATTCAGGACATCCTCGAAACGGAGCTTTACAACATGTGCGTCGAGCAGGAACCGGAATGGGCGACTGCTGTGCTGATGGACGTGAAGACGGGCGACATCAAAGCCATTTCCAACCTGTCGTGGAACGAAACCGCACACGACTATATCGAGACCGTAAACCACGCCGTGCGCTCATGGGAGCTTGGCTCGGTGATGAAGCCCATATCGCTTGCCATAGCAATCGAGGACGGTTTTGTGCATGCAAACACTCCCGTTACAATCGGCGCGAGCTTCCCATACGCCCAGGCAAGGCCTATCACCGACACCCACTCCATCGGAGCGAACCCGACGGTGACCGAGGTGCTCGCCGGATCAAGCAACATCGGAACCGCACGGATAATCACGAGCCACTATGGAGAAAAGCCATGGGAATTCCGTAAACGCCTTGAGGAAATCGGTTTCTTCGAATCGCTCAACATCGGAATCTCCGGCGAGAGCAGACCCACAATACAACCGCTCGGAAGCCCCGACAAGAGGATGGAGAACCCTTGGCGCATCAATCTGTCGCGTTGCTGCTACGGATATGCCGTGCAACAGTCGCCGGTCACCAACCTTGCAATCATCAACGCAATCGCAAACGACGGAAAGTTTGTGCGCCCGCGGCTTGTTAAGGAGCTGTGGCGAAACGACTCGCTGATAAAATCAAACCCGGTGTCGTACGTGCGTAAACAGGCATTCAGCCCGAAGACGGCAAGCGAGGTGCGGTCAATGCTGCGAGCTGTGGTGTGGAGCGACCACAAGGGTGTGCCTACGGCACCGCGGCTGCAAAACAACTTCGTGGAGATTGCCGGAAAAACCGGAACCGCACGTATCATGGAGCCGGGCGTGGGATACACAAACAAACTCCGGGTGACGTTTACCGGCTTCTTCCCTTACGACAAACCGATGTATTCATGCATCGTGGTGTTCAACGCTCCCCGCATACGCAGCGTGCAGCTGGTAAGCGGACGGGTGCTGATGAACACGGCCTTGAAGATGTATGCACGGGGGATGCTCGGCAACAAATCCGACTTCCGAAAAGAGGACGACAACACCCACCGCGCACCTACCCTGATGGCGATGAGCAGCGACAAGACCACAAGAGTGCTGAGCCAGATGAAGGCTAAGTCATATTCCCAGATGAAAAGCAAGGGAAACAAGAAAGGAATGGTGCCCAACGTTTTAGGAATGGGACTGCGCGATGCCGTGGCAACTTTTGAACGCTGCGGTGTGACTGTGACAAAAATAAGCGGATCGGGCTATGTGACCCAGCAGATTCCTGCCGCCGGCTCTCCGCTAAGAAAAGGAACTAAAGCAACTTTGCATTTAAATAATTGATTATATATGAGCAAGATTTTATCTCAATTATTGTCAAGAATTAAAGCGGTCAGCATCACCGGTGCTACCGACAAGGAAATCTCAAGCATCGAGAGCGACTCGCGGAAGATTACGCCGGGCGCCTTGTTTGTAGCCGTGCCTGGCGTCACCGTCGACGGACATAAATTCATCCCCGACGTGGTGAAGGCTGGGGCGACGGCTGTGGTATGCCAGACGCTGCCCGATGTGCTCGACAGCAATGTGACATATATAAAGGTGGAATGCTGCGCCTCGGCGCTGGGCTTCCTCGCCTCGGAATGGTACGACAACCCTACCGACAAGCTGAAGCTTGTCGGCGTAACCGGAACAAACGGAAAGACCACCACCGCCACGCTGCTCTACGAGATGTTGCGGATGATGGGCTACAAGACCGGTCTGTTTTCAACCGTCTGCAACTATGTTGACGGACGTGCGGTGCCTGCCACACAGACCACTCCCGACCAGCTGACGCTCAACCGCTTGATGCACGAAATGGTGGAGGAAGGTTGCGAATATGCGTTTATGGAAGTGAGCTCGCACGCTGCCGACCAGCACCGCATCGACGGTCTGCGTTTCCGCGGTGCAATCTTCACCAACCTGACGCGCGACCACCTCGACTACCACAAGACAGTCGACCCATATAAGAGAGCGAAAAAACGGTTTTTCGACATCCTCCCTTCCGACGAATACTCACTGGAAAACGACCACGCCAACCCAACA
>ERZ1023626.176-NODE-176-length-16262-cov-144.219103_pt1 | contig 16262 bp, 8 predicted proteins | sample MGYA00380331_ERZ1023626 | MGnify/ENA primary metagenome ERZ1023626 (study PRJEB33179, sample SAMN07448974) | human gut metagenome | biome: Human-gut; feature: Human associated habitat; material: Faeces | host: Homo sapiens | place: India: Bhopal | collected...
TTTGTTGCTCAGGCACTTATAAATAATATTAAACTATAGTGTTGCGGAATTAAGGTATTTTCTTATTTGCCCAAGATAATCGCTTAAAATTTAAATGTTTGATATGAAATATCTATGTTTTTTAGCATATATGTTCATAAATTTAGTTAATTGTCGATTTTTTGTCACATCCGATTACAGTTTGCAAAACCAAGTTCAATACACACTTTTTTTTGTTTCTATGTAGCCGTTTTCATAAAGCTGAAATTACGTCCCGACGTAGCTTGTACTACGTCCGGACGTATCTTTTGCTGCGTCGGGACGTAGCAAATGCTACATCGGGACGCATTTTTTACTGCATCGGAACGTATTTTATCAGCTGACGCAAGTAGCTCAGTCAGCTGACTCAAGTAGCTCAGTCAGCAGGCAAACGGAAGCACATCATTTATTTACCTCTTCACCTTCATGTATTCCGTAGGAGTCATGCCATACTCCTTGGAGAAGCATTTGGAGAAATAGCTGCTGTTAGAGAAACCAACGGTATACATCACCTCGGAAACGCTGAACTTACCCTGGCTCAGGAGCTCGGCAGCACGGCTCATACGCATCTCACGGATATACTCTACAGGCGTACGACCCGTTATCGCCTTCGTTTTGCGATACAGCTGCTTGCCACCTATACCTATCATATCCTGCAACATCGAAACATTGAAGTCGGAATCTATCATGTGCTTCTCTATCGCCTCATTGATTTCTTCGAGCAGACGCTTGTCTGACACATCCAACTCGCTGACATTTACTTCCTTCTTTTCCTCTTCAGAAGACTCAGATCGTGCAGGAACTGGTTCTGAGGTTGATGATTCAGGCTCAGATAAGGCCGAAGCGGATAACCCAGTGGCAACAGCTGATGGCTCCTCTGGTTTCTTCACATTCAGGTAGCGGACCATCAGAGCTGTCACCTCATCAAATGAATGATGAGCCACGGCAGCCTTCAAATCTTCCGTCAGACGGTTGAAGAAGTCCATACGCATCTGTACCTGCTCCAACACCTCAGCCTTCTGCTTCTGGGCATCAGCCAGTTCCTTACGCAGGAAATACCAGCTTACCAGCCATGCCACAAACACGATGAGTGCCGTGATATAGAAGAGCTTGCACCACAAGGAGAGATACCAAGGCGGCAGGACGGAGATGTCGAGCGAATAAACCTCGGCAGCTATCTTGCCTTCACCATCCACGGCATGAACCGTAAGATGATAATCGCCATACGACAAACCATTATAGGTGATATCGATATTGCCGGAGTTCAGATAATGCCAGTCGTGGTCGCTGCCTTCGAGTTTGTAAGCATAAACGGCTGAAGGACGATCAGCAAAAGGAAGGTCGGTGAGCTGCAGGGTGAAGTTGTTCTCATCACTCTTCAGTTTCAGGATTTCTCCACGCTCCTCACAAGCCTGTCCGTTTACGATGATTCCAGCCAGCATCAGGCGGGTAAACTGCTTTGGCTTCTGTGCTACATCGGAACTGATTGCCACATAGCCGTCATTGCCGCCCATCATTACCTCATGAGTCTGTCTGCTGTAACAGATGTTGAGCGGCATAACAGAAGGAATCATGAAGCGCTGACTCTCGCCCTGTGGATTGATTACACAGCATTCATTGCCCGATACTACCCATATTTTGCCTTCCACATCGCACATGGTACTTACCTTGCCACCAATCTGCCATGTCTTGGAAGAAAAGCTGTTACCCAGTACAGAACCGGCTGCATAATAACAGGTTACCGAATTGTTATCACCCATCCAGATATTGCCCTTGCTGTCTGCCATCAGATAGTTGACAACATCTGAGTTAGCTACCTGCACCACCTTCATATTGTTCGGATTGATGCAGTTGAGACGGGTATAGGTAGAAACCCAAATCCTACCCTTTCCATCCATCACCATCTGACCCACATGCAGACCAGAGAGCGCATTCTTTCCCTTGTCCGAGTAATGCCAGTCGGCTATGGTCTTGCCGCTCAGAAGAGCCGCCTTATCCATCACGAAGACACCGCCCTGATAAGAACCCATCCATATCCTGCCCTTCTTGTCCTGGAGAATATCGTAAGCCCAGGCAGTAGAATACTTGCCACTCTTATCGTAGACGATGAAGTTGCGCATCTGATGAGAACTGCGGTCATAGAAGTTGATGCCATGGTCGGTACAGATCCATACATCGCCGTCATGGTCTTCATAAATCTTGCGTACACGGTTATGACTCAGCGGGAAGGCAGAGCTGTTCTGCTTGTACCATGCCACATTCTGATAGCCTTCAGCATTCCGGGTGAAATGAATCAGACCGTTGGTACCACCCATCCACCATTCGCCGTTACGGGTCTGGAGCATGGCATGCAGACAGTTACCCTCACCCGACATTGTAATCTTATCGAGCGATACATAGCGGTAATAGGTATGGGTAGTGAGACGGGAGAGTCCATTGTCAGTACCCACCCATACATTCTGCCATTTATCTACAAAGCAAGCCCAGACGATGTTGTTAGGAATAGAAGCATCATCGCGGGAATCGTGGATATAATGGGTGATGGCATTGGAGAGTGCCATCTGATAGAGTCCGTTATCGGTTCCGATATAGAGATTGCCGGCAGCATCTGTAGAAAGACATTTGATGGAATTGCCGTTCAGAGCTGGAATCTGTGAGAAGTTCCTGAGCTGCAGGTCAGCACAATAGAGAGCACCCTCGGTACCAATCCAGTAGCATCGGCGCTTGGCATCATAGGCGAGCGCATTGACCAGCGGCTGTTCTCCTGCACGGAGCGGAATCAGTCTGCTGCCGAGATGCAGACCAGCGAGCGAACCTACGAGCAAGCCTCGCGGAGTAGAGAGCAAGGCATAAACATCGCCACCGAAGTCAGTCTTACCACCCTTGATATCGAGCACACGGAGTTCCTTCAGCTGCTTGCGCTTCGCCTCATCGGCAAAAGCCTTCATGGCTGGTGTTTCGGCATATTGATAAGATTGCGTATCGAATTTCAGGATGCCGTTGCCGGTAGCCAGATAGAGCATTCTGCCCTCGAAACCGAGCGCATTGACACGCGTATTGCTGAATGCATGTTCCTGGAAATGGCGGTAACCATGATAACCATCATAGCTGTAAAGACCATTGTCGGTTCCGAGCCATATCATTCCATCACTGTCCTGGGTAATGGCACAAACGGACTGAGCACCTTCCAATGAGGTGTTAACGAAACGCTGCGCATGGATGGCGAGCGAAACAAAGAGCATAGCAATTGCCATGCTGATGCGGTATATAGGTTTTATTGACTTCTTCATGCGTGCAAATTTACACAATATTCATGATAACGCCAAAAAATATCGGAGAAAATTCAAAAAAAAAAGAATCCCCTGGGAAAATAGCCGCTGCTATTCCCAGAGGATCCGATATAAACTATATACTTTATAACCAACCGAAATCGGTCTTTGTCATCTTATATTGCCTGAAGCGTAATCGACTTTTCGATATTTCGCTTGCTGTCTTTTACCTTCAGGATGATGTCGCCCTTCTGCTTGCTGCCCTGTACGATGACAACGAGTTTGCCGGAGAAGAGTTTCATCTGTGGCTGGGTGAACGGTTCGAGCGATGTGGCATCGCCATTGCAGGCTGCCTTGAAAGTGCCGGCACCACTCACCTCGAAGGTCAGTTCGTCATCGGCAAGCGGACATTCATTGCCGTCCTTATCCAGCAGACTCACGGTGATGAAGGCAAGATCGTTGCCATCGGCATTCAGCAGCACATTGTGCTCATCGGTACAGCCTTCTACCATGCAGGCAATAGGCTCATGATCAGGTGTTTCTACACTGAACTTCATCTGTGCAGGCTCGCCGGCAGTACGCTTCACGTCCTCGCCCACCTTTTCGCCATACTGGTTGTAGGTAACCACGCGAATCTCACCCGGTTCATACTTCACATTGTTCCAGCGCAGACGGTAGCGGTCCAACCGGCTTGACTTGTCCTTGCGAACCCTGCCCTGACTCTTGCCGTTGACGAAGAGTTCGCCTTCCACACCATCGGTGTAGCAATATACAGGGGTAACCTGTCCTTCCCTGCCCTTCCAGTTCCAGTGAGGAAGAAGATGGGTGGTATGCTGCTGCTCGTTCCAGCGGGCACGATACATATAATACCGGTCCTTTGGAAGTCCGGCAAGGTCGCAGATGCCGAAGTAGCTGCTGCGGCTTGACCAGTAGGTATCGTATGGAGTAGGCTCGCCCAGATAGTCGTAACCGGTCCATACAAACTCACCGATTACCCAACTGTAGTCATCCTGCATCTTCCAGTCATCATCAGGAAGATTGCTCCAGGAACAGTATTCGGTATCATAGCTTGAGCACTGACCATCAGCGTATGGGTTGTTATCGTTGGCACGCACCTCGACAGGGAACTTATACACGCCACGGGAGCTGACCGTAGAGGCGGTTTCTGAACCGAGGAGGAATCCCTGAGGCAACTGCTCGATATTCTTATAATATTTATGTACGCGATAGTTGAAGCCCGGTACATCCATGGTCTGGGCAAAGCCGCTCTTCAAGGCATCTTCTGCCCTATCCATGCCCTGGGTAACAGGACGGGAAGGGTCATACAGATGACAGAGGTCCTGCAGACGTTTGGCAATCTGCACACCCTCCTGGCTCCACTGCTCAGGAATCTCGTTACCGATGCTCCACATGATGATGCTAGGATGGTTGCGGTGGTGCTTTACCAGATTGGTGATATCCTTATCGCTCCACTCCTTGAAGAACTTGGCATAGCCGTTCTTGCATTTAGGATAAATCCACATATCGAAACTCTCTGCCATCACCATCATACCTAGTGAATCGCAGATTTCCATCTGTATGGTAGAAGGCATGTTGTGGGCAGTACGGATAGCGTCGCAACCCATCTGCTTCATCATCTTGATCTGACGGATAAGGGCTGCCTTGTTCTCTGCAGCTCCCAACGGACCGAGATCATGATGCAGGCAGACGCCCTTGATCTTTCGGGTGATGCCATTGAGCTGGAAGCCATAATCCTTGGATACGGCAATGGTGCGGATACCGGTCTTCAGGGTCTGGACATCAGCCACCTTCTTTCCTTCATATCGGGTAAGTTTTACCTGATAGAGGTAAGGAGATTCCGGAGACCAGAGCTGAGGATTTGCTACCTTCAGAGTAGTCTTGATTTCAGGATTGGCACCTGTGACGATCTGCTCGGCAACCTTCTTGCCAGCCTCATCCAACAGGGCTATGACGGTCTTGCCCGACTTACCAGTCTTTCCTTCCAGCAGCGCATTTACTTCTACTTCAGCTTCCTGCTTATCAGCCTTCAGGGTACGCACGAAGGTATCCCAGGTAGAGAAGTTTTCGTTGCCATAGAGTTCTACGGAAACCGGACGGTAAAGACCGCCTCCCGGATACCAACGACTGCTCTCCTCTACATTATTAAGATGTACCTCGATGAGATTACTCTTACCAAACTGGATGAAAGGTGTGATGTCGATGCGGAAGGCATTGTAGCCGTAAGCCCATCTGCCTGCCTCCTTGCCATTCACCTTAACGACAGGCTGGCTCATGGCACCGTCGAAGACGAGTACGGCACGCTTATAGCCCTTAGGAGCCGTCCAGTTCATCTTATACATTCCTTCACCTATCCAAGGCAGCGCACCCGAACGTCCCGACTTCTCGGTCTTCTCCTTTTCGCCATTCTGCTCGATAGCCACCATCTGCAGGTCCCATTTCTTATCGAAAGGACCCGCGATAGCCCAATCGTGAGGAACAGCTACCTGCTGCCACGCCTTGCCATCACGGGAGAAGTCCCATGAAGGCAGGTTGATAACCTTTCTGCTCTGCGCCTGGCACAGCGTAGTGAGTGCCAGGGCAAGAGTCATGAAAGTAATGCTTCTCTTGATCATATTGCTATTTAATATTCTTATTTATATGCATCAAATACGGCAGTTGGTTTGCCGCTGTTGTCGAACGCTCCCTTGGTATATGCAGACCAACCCAGAGTGGTATAGTTGGCTGGCTTCCAGTTGTTGTAAACTTCCGGTTCCCAATAGAAGATACCCTCGCAGGTAGAAATCTTCTTACAGCCATCCACCATCTTCTTCATCAATGGCGCAGCCTGCTCAGAACCCCACCACATACCGATTTCAGAGATGATGACGTCCTTGCCATACATGGAAGAAAGAGTCTGGATGTTAGAGAGACAACTCTCTGCATAACTCTGCCAGTTATCATCTTCCGGATAAAGAGACAGTCCGATGACATCCCACTTTCCGCCATTGTCCTTCAGCTTATCGTAGAGCCAGGTAAGTCCACCGAGGTCCTGTCCTTTATCTACATGCACGATAACTTTTGCATTAGGATAAACTTCCTTTACAGCACCATAACCGGCGTTGATATAAGCTGCAAAGTTGGCTGCATTCTTAGATACCTGACCAGTTACAGCCTCATCGCTATTGAAGAGCATTCCGTCGCGGGTTTCATTGCCCACCTGCACCCACTCTACGTTGGTTACGCCTTTATCCTTCAGGGCTTTCAACACATCCTTTGTATGATCAGCCACAGCCTGTTTCATCTGTTCGGCAGTATAGCCCTGCCATGCAGCAGGAACTTTCTGGTTACCCGGGTCAGCCCAGGTATCAGAATAGTGGAAGTCAATCATCAGACGGAAGCCGAGCTGCTGAGCTCGCCTAGCCTTGGCGATGACATCATCCTTGCCACACCAGCCACCTTCCGGATTTACCCAGACACGCAGACGGATAGAATTGGTTCCCTCTTCGCGAAGGAGCTTCATGCATTCTGTAGCCTTGCCATTCTGATTATAGAATTTCACACCATCCTTCTCCATCTCTGTGAGCCAACTTACATCGGCACCCTTGGCGAAGCCACTCATATCGTATGTCTTCTCCTTTTCGGGAGAGGTATTATCATCATTGCTGCAACTCGTGCCCGTAATAGAGAACAGGAGCGCTGTAGCCAGCAATATGGCTTTTCCAAATATATTCTTCATTGCTATTTTTCTTATTAATTATTTATATTGCCATGTCATGGTGTTGAGATCGGCGGTAACGGTAACTTCACCACCAGTTACATCATCCTTGAACCAAATGTCCCAACAGTCACTAGCTGTTGACAATTTAAAAAGATCGCTTGGATCAGAACCATACCAAGTCTGCTTGTCGTCCTTGTTTTCACCTACGAAGATAAATCGGAAGTTCTCCCAAGCTGTTGGCTTGTACTTGCAGGTATAAACGCCATCACTCACCTTACTCATCACGGCAAGAAGGGTGTTACCGTCCTTGCTGAACATACAGAGGGTATTGCTTGCCTCTGGCTCTGGTGCTGTCTGGTCGCCCTCAACGATGGTATATTCCAACTGACTGTGCTCACCAACCTTCACGGTTATGGTATAAGTACCAGCTGAAGGAATAATCACACTGCCAGCACTTTCAGAGTCTGTCATCTTGCCATCAGCCAAAGTATAGTTCATTGTCTTCACCACAGCTGCAGCATCTTCTGTACCTGTAGCCTTGCTGTACTCTGCACCTGTTGCTACGATGCTGATTGGAGTATTATCGGCTGTAGTTGTAATGACCTTGGTCCAAGCATAGTTAGGAGCATCATAAGTCATATCTTCACCATTCAACTGCATTGACTTGATGTAAGTTGGCTTAAGTTCCTTAGCTTTTGTATCAAGAACTGTATAATAAATACCTGTCTGACCTGGGAACCAGATGTTCCATGCAGACTCAGTATTATCCATTTCGTACACATGGTTATCCTGTCCTACATTACCCCAAATGGTACCATCATTTTCCTTACCCCAGATATGGAACCAAGAAGAGGCATTCATATAGCCAGAATAAACTCCATCAGAATTAGGAGAATAGAGTTTGGTCAGAACTTGATCCTTTTTCTCATTCAGGATATTGATGTAGCTCATATCAATGAGGTATGGAGTAACCTTTACCTGGCAGACATTGCTGTAAGCGGCATCAAGATTGCTACCCATCTGACTCTTGATACGGAAATAAAGAGGTGAGCTCACATCAGGAGCCAAGCCGAGATCCTTGGCTGCAGCATTGAGATCAGCACCGGTGAAAGCCTTGGAAAGGTCGGTTACGGTGTATTCCTTTTCTGAAGTAAAGTTCTCTGAGGCTGATACCTGCAGATAAGTTTTCAGCACTCCACTGCCCGCAGGCTTGGTTTCATCGCTCGATAGCAAGGTAGGATTCTGCCAAGCCAACGAGAGGACAACGTCCTTACTTTTATCTACAGACAGCTTCACATCGGATGCCGATGCCATCAGATCGGATGCCTTGAAGCCATCCAGATATATCTTGTCGCCGCTCTCGTCGCAACTCACCAGGGCGGTGAGTGCGCAGAGAAGCATCATCAGGTTTCTAAATATCTTTTTCATTCTTTTATCCTATTAATAGTTGTCGTTATGAAGATTTGGATTGGCGGTAAGCTCGGTGTTAGGGATTGGATAGATGTTGTACTTGCTATCCACTGCCTGTCCGTCGTGAGTTCCACCCTTCCACTGCCAGATGTACTTGTTGGTTGTGAACTGACCATAGCGAATCAGGTCGGTGCGGCGATAACCCTCATGATAAAGCTCACGGGCACGCTCATCGAGGATGAACTGGAGGAAGGCATCGTCATCAGCAAAGTTGCTTGCCCATACATCAGAAGCATAAGAGCGCTCACGAAGCTGGTTGATCCAATAGATAGCACCCTGCTTGCGGGAAGCAATCACGTCAGGATCTGCAGCATCACTACCACCAGCCCAGTTATCCCAGTCATTATGCAGACGAACCACGCACTCGGCATACATCAGATAGACATCAGCCAAACGGAAGAGAGGGAAATCGGTTTCTACACCTGCATCGGCAGTATTGGATGCCGTAGTACCATCATCCTTCAGGTTGCTCCATTTCTCTGAGAGATAGCCGGCGGTTTCTGTAGTCATGCTGGAAATATCCTTGCTCTGACCATTGGTGAAGAACTTGCAACGCTTGTCGCCACTGCCGTCGATATCGGTCTGGGTAAACTTATCCACGAACTCAGGACGAAGACGGAATTCACTCCAGCCGGCAGTTACACCATAATCGGCTACATTCTGATTGGCATTCGACATACTTACCTGTCCACAAACCAGATAGGTAGAAGAACCCCAGCTTACAGTATGCTCTGCACTTACCGGCAAGGCGAAGATAATCTCATTGGTACGCTTGTCGTTATCAGCATTGAAGAGTTTGCTGTAATCAGATTCCAAGGAGTATCCCATGCTCATCACCTTCTCGCAAGCCTCCTTGCACTCAGTATACTTAGCCACACCAGTATAAACCTCGCTGTTCAGATAAAGCTTTGCAAGCAAGGTATAGGCAGCACCCTGAGAAGCCTGACCGTAAGGACAGGTAGAAGCAGGAAGCATATCGCCTACACAATCCTTCAACTCGCTCTCGATATAATCGAATGTCTGCTGTGGAGTATAACGAGGAGGAATGTAGCTGCCCACAGGGTCGTTCTCTGTCACCATCGGAATGTTGCGATAGAAATCGAGGGCATGGTAATAGAACAGAGCACGCATAAAACGGACTTCTGCCTTATACTCCTTCATCTTCTCTGCATCAGCACCTGAGAAACTGGCACTGTTGGCATTGCGGAGGAACTCGTTGCAGAGGGCGATGTTGTAGTAGATACGATAATACATATCTGATACCCACGCATCGTTGGCATCCCATGAAAGATAGGTCAGGCCGGTGGTCTGCTCACCTGTCAGCCAGGTAGAGGCAAATTCATCGGTACCACACTCCTGCATATTGATAAACATACGCATGTAGTCGAAACCTGCTCCTTTATTCAATACGGATTCCATATCCTTATTATCGCCGCCCTTGCCCTGACCGCTAGTCACCATGGCAGCGTAAATCTTGCCCAGCACTGCCTCGTAATTGGCAAGCGAGGTATAAACATCCTTAGAGGTTGTCTCTGTATGAGGATATTGGTCGAGATCGGAAACACAGCTGGTTGTGCCTGTCAGCACCGCTGTTCCCATCATCATACTATATAATATATTCTTAAGTTTCATTGTTATCTGTTTTGATTGTTAGAACTGAAGTCCGAGGCTTACTGAGTAAGTGCGAGGACGTGGATAGAATGAGTTGTCCATTCCGTTTGGCACCTCAGGGTCTGTACCTAAGTAACCGGTGATGGTGAATACATTCTGTACCATCGCAGATACGGTGAGCGAAGCCCACTTGTTGATCTTGCCTACGTTATAGCTCAAGCTCAGGTTGTCGAGCTTCAGGAACGAAGCATTCTCTACGTAGTAATCAGAGAGATACTGGCGGGTCTTGAAACCTGTCTTCAGGAAACTGGTGTTGAGGTTGTTGAGCTGTGAGTTGTTGTAGCTCACGGTCTCAAAAGCACCTGTACTCATACCCATGCCGTTGTATACATAGTTGTCGATGTTGGCACGGAAACTCATACCGAGTGTCAGTTGCTTGTATCTCAAAGATGTGCTCAAGCCCATAATGTACTTAGGGGCTGGAGAATGATAGCGGTAGAGATCTGACTCATTGATTTCGCCATCGTTGTTGAGATCGGCATAAGCACCCTCGATTGGCTTGCCTGTCTTAGAGTCGTAGAGCTGATGATATACATAGAACATGTATGGTTCATATCCCTCAGAGAGTACCTGGAACTGGTAAGCATCGATAGATGGACCTACCTTCACGTTGGTCTGGCTTCCACCCTTTATCAATGAAAGGTTCTTCACTTTCATGTTCTGCCAGGTAAAGTTGTAGCTCAGATTCCACTCCCAGTCCTTGGTCTGGATAGGGGTTGCATTCAGAGAGACCTCGATACCCTTGCTGTCTACATTACCTACATTGGTAAGGATAGTCTTTGAGAAGTTGGTACCTGCTGCTGTTGGTACTGATGCCAACAGGTCCTTGGTCTTGCGGGTATAGAAATCGATGGCACCACCGATACGGCCATCCAGGAATCCGAAATCAAGACCGAAGTTCCAGGAGGTTGTAGTCTCCCACTTCAAGTCTGATACGTATGCCTCAGGACGGTAAGTATTGATATACTGTCCGTTGATGAATGCTTCGGCACCTGTCACGCTGTAGGTATAAACCGGCAGATAGTTGTAGTTGCCGATACCTTCCTGCTGACCGGTAACACCATAGCTGGCACGGAGCTTCAAGTTAGAAAGTACCTTCTGGTTCTTCAACCAAGGCTCTTCTGTCAAAGTCCAGCCCAAAGCCACAGATGGGAAAGTACCCCAACGGGTATCCTTAGAGAAACGGGAAGATGCGTCTCGACGAACGGTAGCCGTCAGGAGATACTTTCCATCGAATGAATAGTTGATACGTCCGTAATATGACAACATTACATGACGGTAATCTGATGCCTTTACGGTTGACAGGTTTGTGCCTGCCGCACTTTTGGTATAATAAAGAGGTGTAGTACTCTTCCAATACTGGTAGTCGTAACCGGCTGTCAGATCTACATTACTCTTGATATCTTCGAAATACTTTGCATAGTTGGCATAGAGGGTAAGCAAGCGGTTCTCGTTCTTCTGAGGGCCATACTTGTAATCGCTACCGCCCAAAGACTCATCCTTGTTGTAGCTCTGTGCTGCGTAGGCAGGAACATAGATGGTTCCGTCGCCCTTGGCATAGTCAGCACCCACGGTAGCATGGAGCTTGAGGTCTGGCAGGAAATGAACCTTGTAATCTACATCCATAGAACCGATGAAGCGGCTTACCTTACTCTTTGAATCATACAGATCAACCAGACCGCGTGGGTTTCTCACACCGGCATTCACTGGATAGCCATCAGCATCGAGTGCCTCATTATAGCCACCATACTTGTCGTTGCCGGAATAAACCGGGATGGTTGGGTTGAATGTGGCAGCTGCCCATACGGCACCACCATTATTGAATGAGTTGTTATTGAGGGTTCCCTTGGCATTGATGGTCAACTTCAGGTGATCCTGGAAGAAGCTAGGAGTCAATACCACGTTACCTGTCCAGCGCTCTACATTATCTTTGCGAACCAGACCGCTCTGGTTGTAATAGCCTACAGACACGCGGAATGGCAACCACTTGTCGATGCTGCCGCTCACGCTGAGGTTATTATCTGTACCGAAGGCAGTACGGTAAACCTCATCATTCCAGTCGGTATTGGCTGTACCGAGCAATGACTTTTGGTTATCTGTACCAAACTGGTTGATGACATTCACAAATTCATCACGGCTCAGCATATCTACCATCTGCGCACGGGTCTGCAAACTGTTGGTGGTATTGAAGTTCACCTTTACAGCACCCTGCTGTCCCTTCTTGGTGGTAATGATGATGACACCGTTAGATGCACGGGAACCATAGATAGCTGTAGAAGAAGCATCCTTCAATACAGTCATGCTCTCGATATCAGAAGGGTTGATCATGCTGAGGAAGTTGCTGCTGTTACCCGAGATACCACCCTGCTCCAATGGCACACCATCGAGCACGATAAGAGGGTCGTTGCTGGCATTAAGAGATGCACCACCACGCACACGGATGGTACTACCGGCAGAGGCAGAACCACTGTTGGACATAATCTGTACACCCGAAACCTTACCGTTGATCAACTGTTCTGGAGAAGAAACGAGACCTTTATTAAAGTCCTTCGATTTCACGGTAGCTACGGAACCAGTCAGGTCACTCTTTCTTGCCGTACCATATCCGATAACCACGACATCAGCCAGCGCCTTGCTGTCAGATTCGAGTTTCACCTTCATATTGTCAGAGATAGAAAGTACCTTATCAATATAACCGATATAAGATACCTTGATCTTCTTGGCTGAAGAAGATACCTGAAGACTGAAGTTACCGTCAAAATCAGTAACTGTACCGCCCTTTTCGCCTTCCACCATGACAGTGGCGCCAATCAGAGCCTCACCATTCTGCGCATCAGTCACCTCACCTTTGATGGTTCTTGTCTGCGCCATGAGTTGCAGACATCCGATGACGAACAATGCCACGAGAAGCAAACTTCTCTTTGCTAAATTCTGGATTGCTTTCATTGTTTTACTTTTAGGTTGCGTTTACGTTTAAATGAGTTTGCGTTTAAAATTGTTTTCAGTTGCAAAAGTAGAGAAAAAAGAAGAAAACAGCAGATAGATTTAAGACAAAAATAAAGAAAAAACGGACAAAAGCAAATCTTTATCTAGCTTTTGTCCGTTTTTTCTTTAAAGAGGCAGGAATCTTTAAATCAGTTCTATACCTTTACTCTTTTACAGGTACAAGTTTAATACCAAAGAGGTTGCATGTATCCTGCTTTGTAATAGTATGAGAACCTGCATCCAATGTTACAGTCATTGTCTTAGCTGTTGAATCAATAACTGCATTTACTTCAGCAGGCTTCTTTCCATCAATTTTGGCGTTCGTCTTGGTATCTGCAGAACTGAAATAAAGGGTCATTGTGACTTTCTTATCAACAGTTACTGAGATATTAGTTGCAGACTCCATCTTTACACAAGTAGAATATGAAGTGCCGTCAATAGTAGCAGTTCCCTTATTTGTAGCATAGTTACCTGAAACTGTTACTATGCTACTTGAAGGCTTAGAATCTGTGAATGTTACCAAAACAGTACCCTCGATAGGAGTTACAGTACTGCCACCTTCTGTTGTACCACCGGTAGAGCCACCAGTACTACCACCTTCGCCAGAACCACCAGTGCTGCCACCTTCTGTAGAACCACCTTCGCCAGCAGCATTGCTCTCACCGAATACCTTGACAACACCAGAAGTATAAGCATCAAGAATGCTTGCCAAAGCAGGCAATGGCTGCTGGTGACCATTTGTTACGACTGTTTCATCAGGAATAGCGAAATCAATGTCACCATGATTCAAACGACCTGCACCATAGAAGCCTTCTACGATAGAAGGAACATCTTCTGCCTTATCTGCAGCGTATGCATACATGAGGCTTGAGTTGGTATCGAAGTTGTTGTAAGAAGTACCACCTACCAAAGTCTTTACGCTTGCAGGAACCTGCTCACTTGGATCAGAAACCTCGTAGGCATCAAAGCTTGTATTGTTTTCTGCGTATGTGATATAGCTGAAGTTATCAGGCTTGTTGGCAAATACATTGCCGTATGCCTTAATCAAACCACCTTTCTCACCAGAGAAAGTACCATCACCCTTGGCATCAGTACCCTGCAGAGAACTCATGAAAGGACGCTTGGTTGCATCAAAGTAGTTTGACTCCATGAACACACTTGAACCACTGGTTGCACCAATACCATAAACATCACAATGCTGATAGTAGTTGTTGTACATGTGAACACTCATGGTACGAACGCGAGCCATACGAGAGTCTGAATGGTCGAACCAGTTGTGATGATAAGTAATCCAGTTTTCACCAGTTTCACTCTTCATACCACACATAGAAGCCTTACCATTATCCCAGAAGCGGTTGTAAGCTACAGTAACATACTTAGAATCGCCCTTGATGTCTACAGTACCGTCACCCTTAGCCTGGTCGGCAGCACTACCCTTCTTACCATAGAAGAGATCCATATTGTGAATCCATACATGAGAGTTTTTAGTATCAAGAGACATAGCATCATCCAGACAACGCATGATAGCAAAGTTGCGGAACTCTACACTCTCAGCCTCTCTAAGCAAGAAGCCGAAGCCATATACGGTAGCATCATCACCGACACCTTCGAATGTCATATTCATCATAGCTCCCTTAATCTGCAATCCTTCAGCAGAACTTGAAATGTGATCCAAATCAGAAAGACTTATCTTACCGATAAAACGGAAGGCGATTGGGGTTTTATCCTTACCTTTTGAATAAGCATCAATAATAGACTGAAGACCTGTAATCGTCTCTTGCTTACCAGTATTAACTGTTGTAGAAACGGTCTTAGCTGTCTTGGCTGTAATATACAGAACCTTAGCACCAGCCTTCAAAGTACCATCATTATTATAAGCACCTACACCAGCATACTTGAAATGAGCAAAGCCCTCACGATTGTAGCTCTTTACTACCAAGCTAGAAGCAGTATTGGCACCAGCAATCTCTGTACCATCAGCATTTACAGGAACAACCTTTACAGAATAAGTACCTTCCTTCAAACCGAGAACATCGGCACGATAGTAAGAAGCATACTGACGAATCAACTGAGCATCAATCTTCTTGTCATCTACATATACATTATAAGAAGAAGCGCCCTCGAATGGAGCCCACTTCAGGTAAGCAGACTCCTGCCAGCCCTTTGCCTCAGTAATCTGAATCACACCTGCAGGATTTTCAACATCACCACTTTCGCCCTGATCGGCCTTCTTGGCAAAGCTGATGGCTTGAACAGAAGCATTGTACTCATCATTCTCTGCACCTGATTTAGGTGCGATGATTGCCTTATCACCTTCGAACTTCACACTTGTCAAGTCTGCAGTATTATAATACTTCACATCACCCGACTTGGTGGTAACATACATCTGGTTCACCTTGCTGTTACGAGCCACGGCATGGGTAATCTTAAATGTCCCTGTCTGAGCCACAGCAGCACTCAAACTCATCAGGAGGAGTGCCAAAGTAAATACCATTTTCTTCATTGTTCAATCCTCCTTATTTTATTTGATGATTACTTTCTTACCATTAATAATATAAACACCCTTAGATAAACCCTGGAGGGAAGAACCTACACACTGGCCCTGAAGGTTATAAACCTTACCTTGCAATGCCTGCCTAATGCCTTCTACCTGACTGATGCCGGTAGTTTGATAAGTGAAAGAAAGGATTACGAGCGACATATCTGCCTGATCAGATGTATTATCTGAATACTGAAGAACAACATTGTCACCATCGAAGGTAATCTCTGAGACAGTCTTTTCTATGACCTGACCATCAATCTTAACCGTCTGTTTGTTGTCGGCAAATGTTTCCGTAGACAACATTCCAGCCAACAATAATAAATAAGCTTTTTTCATTTTAATGAATGTTTGTTAGATTTATTTTTTGGTTTGTTTTTGAATTTTACAATGCAAAAGTAGTGAAAAAATAGCTATTATAAAACATCCTGGCGCATTTTTCATACGCAAACGTTTTCATAAGTGTAAAATGAAGTATTATAAAAAAGGGCATAAAAAAAGACTGAATCCTGTTACGAAGATTCAGTCTCATAAAGAAGTGGTACCACCAGGAATCGAACCGGGGACACAAGGATTTTCAGTCCTTTGCTCT
>ERZ1023626.179-NODE-179-length-16127-cov-7.226045_pt1 | contig 16127 bp, 17 predicted proteins | sample MGYA00380331_ERZ1023626 | MGnify/ENA primary metagenome ERZ1023626 (study PRJEB33179, sample SAMN07448974) | human gut metagenome | biome: Human-gut; feature: Human associated habitat; material: Faeces | host: Homo sapiens | place: India: Bhopal | collected...
GAACCTATCAACCCTCAAACGCTCAACGAGGAACTCATGCGCGGAGTTAACCGAACGAATGATTACCTTCGCTCACCGAAGGTTAAGAATGGTGCCCGCAGTTTCTTACGCACGTTGCTCAACATCATCGTGTTCTGTCTGCGACTCTTCGTTATCTTTATTGTGGGTGCCTTCATCGTGGCCACTATCGTTGGTATCATTGCCTTTATCGTGGCGAGTGCCGAACAACCAATGAATGACAATTTAGCGAGTTTTATCCAGTTTTCACCCGCTTTGTTTTGGTATGGCTTGCTTGCTCTTGTGTCTGGTCTTATTTGCCTAAGCATTTTGCTTTATGCCTCATTGCGTATGTTGCTCAAATCGAATAATACGAAGCCGCTTAGTTCTGCCACTGCCGTCACACTTATTATAATAGCCGTCCTTTCGGCCACCTCAGCTACCGTGTTTGGTGTGCTGTCGGGTATCAACCTTAAAATAGCTAAAACAGAATGGCGACTTAAAAACCAAACCATCAACGGCATCTTTATGGAGAATGAGTCACGCAATAAGTTGGCCATCGACGGTTGGAACATCACGCAGGCTATCAACTGTAACGACGACGGCGACTTTTATAGCTATAATGACGACTTTGAAGAGGACAACGACCGCATCGTCTATTACTTTAAAAAAACGGACGAAAATCGCCCCATGTCACTCTCAATGGAACGCACCGAAAATCTCCCCGCAGGCAAGTACCGCATTGAAGCTGTCACCTCCGTCGAAGGTCCTGGTCTCTTCATCTTCTATAATGACGATCACTTCATGGTTCGCTCTTGCGACACACAGGGCAATGGCAATTTTGCTTCTATGAGTTACAATGATGCGATGCAGACAGGTATGCTCCCCGACACGCTCTCCAAACCCTGGTGGCTCAATCACCAACGCAGCGAAGTATCACAATGGAGTTACCAAACGGCCGAGTTCAACCACTATGGTGGCCACCTCAAATACGGCATTCGTGGCACACTCAAAGCAGGTGCCGATAAAGCAGAAATTCTCCGTCTCCGTGTCGTGAAGGTGGAGAGATAAATAAGAAGAGTGAACGATAAACTGCAATTAGTCGAAGAGTTAGGCGCGTTCGTGGCGCATAACTCTTCGACTAATTGAGATAAAAAAGCCTTAACCAAAGTTTAGCAAGCGTTTATTTGTCCTATATATTATTAATGTGTAATTTTGCCTATACAATAAACAATAATATTATGCAGAAATGGAGTAAATACGATTATACGGTCGAACCCTTTACCGAAGACTATTGCGGCAACTTGGCATGGGGCAACTTGGGAAACCTCATTCTTCGTTGCGCCTCATTGCACGCTGGCGAACATGGATTTGGCTACCCCCAAATGATAAAGTTACACCACGCTTGGGTACTGTCTCGCTTGGTTATCGAGATGAGCGAAATGCCATGTTCGGGCGACGCATTTAGCATCAAGACATGGGTTGACCGCCTTTATCGTCAATTCACCGACCGCCACTTCAGTATACTTCGCCCTGACGGCACAGCATACGGACACGCCACCAGTATTTGGGCTCTCATTGACACGCAAACACGCCAACCCGCCGACCTTGAGAAGTTGCCCAATGGTGGATTTTCCGATACGCTTATACCCGATGAGCCTTCGCCCATTCCTACCATGGGACGTATGCGTATGAAGTCGCCCACTTTAGTAAACACTCACAAAGCGGCCTACTCCGACCTCGACATTAATGGTCATGTCAACTCCATTCGCTACATTGAGCTCTTGCTCGACTTCTTTGATGCGAACGAGTTAAAGGCGCACCCCGTCCGTCGCATTGAAATGGCTTACTGCCTTGAGTCGTACTGCGGTGATGAGCTTCAGATTTATCACGACATTGATGCCAAGAACGACAAGCGCCACTTATTCGAAATCAAGAAAGACGAAAGCATTATCGTCAAAGGCAGCATAGAGTTTTAATAAGTAATGAGGTTAGAGGGTTAAAAAGTTACTTATCAAACTCACTAAACTTATTATACTCATTAAACTAACCAACTTATTATACTCATTAAACCAAATACACTCAACATATAAATGGGAAAAGTACTTATTATTGGTGCAGGTGGTGTTGCAACAGTTGCAGCCCACAAAGTAGCCAAGAACACGGACGTGTTCAGCGAAATCATGATTGCAAGCCGCACGAAGTCAAAGTGTGACGCTATCGTTAAGGCCATCGGCCGTGACGACATAAAGACAGCACAAGTTGATGCTGACAGCGTAGAAGAGTTGGTAAAACTCTTTAATGAGTTTAAACCCGACTTGGTAATGAACCTCGCCTTGCCTTATCAAGACCTCACCATTATGGAGGCTTGTTTGCAATGCGGTTGCTCTTACCTCGACACGGCTAACTACGAACCTAAGGACGAGGCACACTTTGAGTACTCTTGGCAGTGGGCTTACAAAGATCGTTTTGAGAAGGCTGGACTCACCGCTATCTTGGGTTGCGGCTTCGACCCGGGTGTAACCAGCATCTACACAGCCTATGCTGCTAAGCACCATTTCGACGAGATTCAATACCTCGACATTGTCGACTGCAACGCAGGTAACCACCACAAGGCTTTTGCCACCAACTTCAATCCCGAAATCAACATTCGCGAGATTACGCAAAAGGGCCTTTATTGGGAAGACGGCCGTTGGGTTGAAACGGAACCGCTCGAAATTCACAAGCCCCTCACCTACCCCAACGTAGGTCCGAAGGAAAGCTACTTGCTCCACCACGAAGAGATTGAGAGCCTTGTTAAGAACTACCCCACTATTAAGCGCGCTCGCTTCTGGATGACGTTTGGACAAGAATACCTCACCCACTTGCGCGTCATTCAAAACATTGGTATGGCTTCTATCAAGCCTATCATGTATCAAGGCATGGAGATTGTTCCACTTCAGTTCTTAAAGGCAGTACTCCCCAATCCGCAAGACCTGGGCGAGAACTACGAAGGCGAGACAAGCATTGGTTGCCGCATTCGCGGTTTGAAAGACGGTAAGGAACACACCTACTACGTTTACAACAACTGCTCTCACCAAGCTGCTTACGAAGAGACTGGCATGCAAGGCGTAAGCTACACCACAGGTGTTCCCGCTTGCATTGGTGCACGTATGTTTATGCTCGGACTTTGGAAGAAGCCCGGTGTGTTCAACGTTGAAGAGTTCGACCCCGATCCCTTCATGGAAGAACTCAACAAGCAAGGCTTGCCTTGGCACGAAGTGTTCGACGGCGACCTTGAGTTATAATATATTTTATCAACAATATGGAAGTAACGCAGCAATTGGAGGGGACAAACCTCTAATTGCTGCGTTACTTATATTTTGTTCATTTACTTTTACCACATGACAAAGCCTTTTCTTACGCTACTATTCACCTTTTGTACCTTCTCTGCTTGTTTACATGCCAACACAAACGATAGCATCACCGTTCGCCACACGGCCGAACAATGGTTTGAAACGCATTCAAGCCAACAAGGCGGGAAGCAACAACGAGTAACAGCAATCGATCGTTCACCGATTACGCTAAAGGTTCATCCACGCGGTTGGCTTTGCCAAAAAGGGAAGCAGTTCGTACTCCTTAGCAAAGATGAAGCAACACCAACTGTTTTGGGGTATGGAAGCACAAGTCCCAAAGGGGCAATCCCCACCGCTCTACAATCCATACTCAACACACAAAGCACCCATCAAAAGTCGAAGGACTATCCAATAGCAGGAGCGAAATGGCAAGCCACGGCTCCATTGCTCACCACGCAGCACGGAGCCGAAAGTCCGTACAACGACCTTTGTCCTTATTATACCGACGATAAAGGCAACGTGTCCACCAATCGCTGTTTGGCTGGCTGCGTAGCCATCGCTATGGAACAAGTGCTCACCTACTATCGACGCACCTATACCCTACAAGACACCCTACATGGTTGGACCACCGACCACTACTCCGTGGCCGATGTTCTCCCCGGACAAAGCGTTGACACACGACTTATACTTGATAACTATAAGGCAGAGACGGGGACGTCCGAACAACGCACGGCCGTAGCTCAACTTATGTATTACTTGGGCATGGCCGCCCACATGAATTGGGGATTAAACGCCAGTGGAACAAACACGTATCGGCTCATCGAACCATTGCAACGCGCCTTCGGACTAAAGCACGTGGCCTATTTAGATAGCTATCAATACAACCCTGTTGACTATTGGAACTACATAGCTGCCAACATTATGGCTGCACGCCCTGTGTATTATGCAGGAGCCAACCTCGACACGGGTGGACACGCCTTTGTGTTGGACGGACTTGACGACGACGGACTCTTTCACGTTTGTTGGGGTAGCGACGGCGACTACGACGGGTTCTTTCGTTTAGACGTATTATATCCCCACGAACCCATTTACGATCGCCACGACGTAGTCGACACGGGGTACTTTTGCAATCAAGAAGCCTTGGTCGTATGTCCTGACGAAGTGACCGACGTGGCCCTCCCCGACTCGCTTCACCGCACAGGGCTTGAGATTGCGATTGACTCGCTATGGTTGGTCGATTCTCCTACCAATACGTGTAACACCCGCATGGGCATTGCCCTACGCAACACCTCTTCCCAACCACTCACCACCACCTTCGCCTTCCTGCTCAATGCGCCCACCGATACAGCCACTTTCAAGCAAGCCGATTGGTTAGCCTTCACGGGTTGTACGCTAATGCCTGGCGAGCGCGACACGCTTTACGTTCGTCCCGTAATGTCTCATATAGGACCTCGCACGCTCTCAGTCACAGCCGATGGCGAACACATCTTGAGAAGTATCGACATTGACATCGTACCCAATAATGGTAGCATGTGGGTAGCATACGACACACCACAACTTAGCATCAACGAAGAAGAAGGCACTGCTACGATTACGCACCACATCACTAATCCTTCGACTACCCAACGTGCCTCAACTTACTTCCTTTCTGAATTGGTTGACGATGAGACGGGCGCTGACGTGAAGAAAATTCATAACATATTTCTCTCCGCTGCAGCCGACACCACCTTTCATGTCACGTTTCGACAACTCAAGGCCGAACATTCCTACACCTTTAATTGGTGCTATGGTTGGAATAACGTTGTTTATAGTACTTCCTTCTCTCTGCCTGCCACCAGTGGCATTGAAGGAGTCAAACTAACAAATACCAACGAAACGCCTGATGCACAATACTTCACGCTTGATGGGCGTCCATTGGGTACGAAGCGCCCTACCCTCTCCGGCGTATACATTCTGCGCGAAGCCAATAAATCACGAAAAATCATAATCCCTTAATATGCTGAAGAAAGCTAACATACAAACCTTACTCGTTTCAACCACCGAGAATGGTGAAGACCTCATTCGCACCGAGTCTGTAGGTGGTTGCTTAATTGAAGAAAACGGCATCATGCTGCGCTACACCGAAAAGGAAAACAAGGGCACAGCCACGTTGCTCCTTACCGAAGGCCTTGCCGACTTGAAGCGTCACGGTCATACCGAATCGCGCATGACCTTTGTCGAGGGTAAACTTCTGCCTTGCCTTTACACCACGCCCAACGGTTCGCTCGACTTTAGCCTTTACACTCACAGTGCATCATTCAAGGTCGATGCACAAGGTGGGCGCTTCGAAGCGCGCTACACGATGTTAGCCGCTGGCAAACAAGTGGCCGACAACGTGCTAACGGTGGAGTTTACTTTCTTGGGGGGATTTCTTAGGGTTAACTCGTCAACTTAAAAACCCGTCAACCCATCACTCCGTCAACTCGTTAACTTAAAAATAAAATGTCAGAATTTCCAAAATGGCTTTTAGCCCTAACGGGGCTAAGCCTTATACCTTTACTTATCTGTCCTGTGTACTTATTCGGGGCACAACCTTTTGGTACGAGCGATAGCGCCTTTATTCGCTTTCTACTCTACATGGCCACCCAACTTCTGTGGTTCTTACCCATCATCGGCTTCTTCACCAGCCTCAACGCGTGGCGCTGTGGTTACAACAAGCGCAGCATAGCTATCGCCATCATCTCTCTTCTTATTAGCATTGGTGGAATAGTCACCGTGTTTGGATAAATAGCGGCCTCTCCCCCTACTCCCTCCCCGACTGGGGAGTGGATAGGGGGAGAGGCCCTATTTTCACGCCATTCGTCATAACAACTTTTATGCCCTACTTATTCACCAACTGTTGCAAGGCATTGACCATTTCGGCTGCGGTGCGGCCTTGCGGAATACCAGCGGGTTGGAAGGCACTAACCATTTCGTTGAGTTGATTAAGTGCCGCAGTGTTATTCGTGCGTTGATATTCCTCACGCAGTAAGCGCACCTTTTCGGCCAAAGCGATGCCTTCGATAAATCGTTCGTAGCGCACCGACGAACGAGGACCAGGATAGATAAGATACGTATCTCCTGGAGCAAAAAGACGGAAACGCGTGTCAGAGAGCGGACTGTCCGTCCAATTCATCCACGACCAATGCAAGTAACCCTCAAAGCCGTTGGCCGTACACCATACGGGAATGTAAGCCGCCTCGGCCGACAGACTGTTTGAGAATAGGTTAGGCTCCGTGTTACTACAACAAGTGTAAGTAGTGCTTTTATATCCCTTTGCCTTACGTGCGGCTAACTCATCAGCCGTAAATGCCTCGCCAAATCCTATGCAATAGTCATAAAGTTTGTCGAGCAATTCGGGGTGATAAGTACCAGCCAAAGCCATCTTGATACCAGGCACGGCCTCTTGCGCTACACGGTACGCATCAAGCATATTATCAAGTCCGCGTTCGTCCATGGCGATACAAGTCTTGTCAAACCACCCTTTTTGTTTTAGATGAGTAGCAAACGACTTTAAGAAATTGCTCCAAAGCTCCTTATACTCCTTACTTGAAGTCGTCGTTTTAAGGTCAACGTCCTTGCCTGTAGCTTCATCATAATAGCGGAAAGTCATATCCCAAGGCACCATTGAGAAACAGTTGATTTGTTCATCAATACCACACTCAGCACAGAGCGCAACCCAACGATCGAACACGGTGTAATCGTAATGCCACTGTCCGTCACGCCCCTTCGTCGTCTTAATCATCGCATCAAACTTATCGTTGCTTTGGTCGCCCCAAGGCTCGTAAAAGAGTATAGCCGACACCACCTTTTGTCCACTGCGCGCCAAGAGCTGAAGATAAGGCCGAAGCGCCTCAAAGTGAGCGTCACTCCAACGCGCCACATTTAAGTAGCGCGACACCGCATACGGTTGCTGCCAAAAGTCTACGTGAAACTTTTGCTCCTTCGGTGTAGGGAGCGCATGTGCATTCACCTTCACGTTAAGGCGCAAACGATTGACCACCTTTTGCGTCGCATCGTCCACCACCTCAAGTTGTGTTGCATAACTGCCAGGCGCGGCTGTTTGCGGCACTTCAATGGTACACCACACAGGGTGTGCCGTGCCCTCGTCCACTTGTTGAGCAACGTCAAGGTCTATCACATCGGGCACTTGATAAGGAGTAAGCGTTGCAGGGTGATAGCCACAGTATTGATAATTGTCGGTCGTGACGTAATTCACGAATCGCGCTTGTGCGCTATTCGCAGCCAACGTATTGCGTCCGCTTTTCAGTTCGGTGAGTCGTACGCGGAGTTTGCCCACCGTCTTGGGAGCATAGATAATCGCTTGCATGGCAGCGCGTTCGCCACGCCACGCTTGTAATACGGTGTCGGTCGTAAGTTTTTGATTAGGGCGTTCGGTAGCAGCATAGTGTACGTCCTTTGAACCCCATGACACGAAGAGTTTATCATTCGTTTGCGCTTGCACGCTTGTGCTCAATGCAGCAAATGCAAGTAATAAAGGTAGTTTCATATCTTTTTTTTAGGGAATGGTTGACGAAGGTATAAGTTGACAAGTTGACAAGTAAGTTTCCGAAGAAATACAAACTTACTCGTCAACTCATTAACTTGTCAACTCGTCAACTAAGAATTATAATTTAGATGAAAAGTTACAACGGCCTCAATACCACGACGAATCATGTCAAGCGGCATGTTTTCGTTAGGCGAGTGAATGGCATTACTTTCAAGCCCAAAGCCCATTAATATGGTTTTCACACCCAGCTCGCGCTCAAAGTCACTAATAATAGGTATACTTCCCCCACGGCGAACGGCCAAAGGTCGTTTGCCAAAAGCTGCAGTAAATCCAGCTTCGGCCGCCTTATAGGCTGGCAAATTAATAGGACATACATAGCCCTCGCCACCATGCATGGGCGTTACCTTTACTTTCACGCATTTAGGCGCAATACTTTCAATATAATTAATGAACAGTTGAGAGATGCGTTCATGCTGTTGATGTGGCACAAGACGAGTTGACACCTTGGCATAGGCTTTTGACGGCAACACCGTCTTTGCCCCTTCACCCGTGTGTCCACCCCAAATGCCGCAAACGTCGAACGATGGACGACAAGCATTACGCTCTATGGTTGAATACCCCCTTTCGCCTCGCAACTCTTCAACGCCAATGGCTTGTTTGTAACGTGTTTCGTCAAATGGTATGTGAGCTATCATATCACGCTCTTCGGCCGATATATCCTCCACCTCATCATAAAAGTGAGGTATGGTTATGCGTCCGTCCTTATCAACCACTTGCGCCAACATTTCGCACAACACATTTATTGGATTGGCCACCGCTCCACCAAAATGTCCACTGTGCAGATCGCGGTTAGGCCCTGTCACCTCTATTTCCCAATAAGCCAATCCGCGCAATCCCGTAGTGAGAGAAGGCAAGTCGGCAGCTAACATCGAGGTATCACTCACCAATATAATGTCGCACTTTAACAAGTCGTGGTGTTGTTGCAGAAATCCGTTGAGCGAGGGTGAACCTATCTCCTCTTCCCCTTCGAATATAAACTTTACGTTGTGGTTGAGTTGTCTAGTACGTACCAAATATTCAAATGCCTTGAGCTGAATAAAGCTCTGCCCTTTATCGTCGTCAGCCCCACGAGCAAAGATGCGTTCATCGCGCACTTCGGGTTCAAATGGAACAGACAGCCAAAGTTCCAATGGGTCGCCAGGCATCACATCGTAGTGACCATAAACGAGCACCGTTGGTGCATCGTCATCAACGTGCTTTTCGGCAAAGACAAGCGGATTGCCCGCCGAAGGCATTACTTCAGCATGGTCAACGCCAGCTGCTATGAGCAGTTCACGCCAACGTTCGGCACATTGCAACATGTCGGCTTTGTGAGCGGGTTCAGCACTTATGCTCGGAATGCGAATAAGACTAAAGAGTTCGTCAAGAAAACGCGCCTCATTTTCTTTTATATAGGAACGTATGTTGTTATCGGTCTTCATAATACATTATAATAGTTGTCCTAATAATTCGGTTTTAAGTTTATAGACTATGAGGTTATAAAGTTACATCACGCCCATAAACCTTAAAACGTAAAGCTGGCTATTTTTAGAAATAGCCATAATATATAAGTAAGTGTTCAATTTTATTTTAGTATTTACGAGTCCACATTATTTTGAACACCTACTTAAGGGCAAATTTAACATTAAAGCCTCATAATAGCAAGAAAAGCCATTTGCTTTTACCCAAAATCGCGAGTTATTGTTTAACTTCGCTCCGAAAACGATAAAACATCAAGAAAAAATGGATATAGATTTAACACCGTATAAAAACGAATTTATAGAATTATTGCGTAGCTGCAAGCGCGACGGCATAGACGATGTAATCAACGACTTAGAGGAATGGGGATTCTTTGAGGCTCCTGCTTCGGCTGGTCACCACCTCAACGTAAAGGGAGGACTCGTCATGCACTCACTCAATACTTGCAAGGCGGCTCTCAAAGTGTGGGAAGGAATGAAAGAATTAGAGCCTACACTCGAAAAGGAAACGCCACGCGAGAGTGTCATCTTAGCCAGTTTGTTACACGATGTATGCAAGACCGACATTTACAAGCCCACCATGAAGCGCAAGAAGAATGCGATGGGCGTTTGGGAAGACGTGCCAGGCTATAATGTGAGTTACAAGAACTTTCCCATGGGGCATGGCGAGAAGTCGGTCATTCTCCTATTGTGCAGTGGACTCGAAATGACCGATGCCGAGATGTTGGCCATTCGTTGGCACATGGGAGCATGGGGATTGAACATGAATTCGTATGAAGACGAGCGTTCGTTCGACACCGCTCACAATCTCTACCCCTTGGTGATGATCATACACGCAGCCGACAGTTTGGCTTCAAGCATCATGGAACGCGAAGAGGTGGAGTAATCATATATCATTAACTATTATAAGTAGCGCAGCAATTGGGAGTATGAGTCCCTGTTGCTGCGCTGCTTGTGCTTTATGGTTAGTAATAAAAATAAAGTAAAAATGCAACGCTCACTGCGCTGCTCGTTGGTATTGTATCTTCATTTTAAGTGCGACGTGTCTACTTTATGTTTACCCATTGTTTACAATAGCACGACAAGAATAGTCACAACGCAGTTGAAGCATTAATCAAGTTTGCACCTTCAGTTGTCGTCCACTGGCCAGTGGAAGCACGTCTACTGGCCAGTGGAAACACGTCCACAGGCCAGTGGAAACACGTCCACAGGCCAGTGGACGACAACGGAAAGTGCGAATTTGATTAATTGTTCATGTGGTTTAACGATTTTAGTTGACCACTTTAATCTTTATTCGTAAGATTAGTTGACTTCATTTTTCTTGTTTTTTTACGTAAAGACACAATAAGGGCGTAGATTAGAATATTCACAACCTACGCCCGTACAAAAAAATCAATTCAATTACGCTCTCTTTATTTATTAGGACAATTTATACGCTTGTTACCAGGGCGACCTTGTTTGCCCATACGCTGCTTTGAGAGGCGCTGCATCATTTGACGCTCAAGTTGGTAAACACGCTGAATTTGCTTCTGCGTAAGGAACTTACTGTACTCTCCATAATACTTCTCACGCAAGTTGAGAATTTTTTGGCTATGCGCAAAGCGTTCTTTCATTGCCTTTTCAGCATCGGCCTCACTTTGTGACTTCCCTTCCTTGCGCTGTGGTCGTTGACGCGGTCCGAGAGCCCATACTTCCTTTTGATACTCACAGAAGGTCTTAACAAAACGTGTACTGGTGGCATCGTCAAAGGCCATCTTTTTAGCTATGTGTTGAGCTTGTGCTTCAACCATTTGTTCGCGCGTTTTGCGCTGCTTAGTGTTATTTTGTGCAAAGGTGGGAGTGCTGAAGGCTACAAAGGCTACGAGCATCAGCATGTAACTAATAATACGTTTCATGATTGTTCTATTTTAAAAAGTTTTTGTGTTATAACGCTGTGCACCGCGCTATGAGTTATGTTGAATATTCTTATTGTTGTTGTTCGTTCAAGAACACATCGTCTTGATACACCTCAAGCATATAGGCTTGGTCGTCATCACTCAGTTGAGCATAAGCTTGCTCAACAGGGGCAAAACTATCAGTGGGAGTGGTAGATTGCTTGGGAGCAAAGGGGTGAATCATTAGCACTACCGCTACACAAGCCGCTGCGGCTAAAAGGGTAGAAACGATGGACAAACGATACAACTTGCGACGTGGCTTTGTCTGATGCATCTTCACATCAGCTTTTACCTCTTGCCAAACATTGGCCTCGAGTTGATCGAGAAAGCCTTCGGGCGTAGTGTAAGGCATGCGTTTGCCCACTTTATCTAAATTAAAATCCTTATCCATTTTATCTTGAGATACTTACAGGTTTATTTTCATGTATTTGACAATTTTGTCTTTTGCCAAATGGTAATTCGTCTTAACGCTGGCTGCGCTTGAGTCTGTTATCTGAGCTATCTCGTCATAGCTTAACTCATCGTAATAACGAAGGTTGAAGGCTATTTGTTGTTTGGTAGGTAATAACAAGATGGCACGTTGCAACTTTACGGCTTCAAGGTCGGTGTAGTCTACATAATTATCTGCCATTAAGCGATTGGCTTCTGCCTCATTCTCATCTAACGAGAGTTGCTCTCGCTTTCGTTGTTCAAGCAGTCGCAAGGCCTCATTTGTGGCAATGCGATATATCCAAGCCGAGAACGGACTATCACCCCGAAACTGAGAGAACGAGCGGAACACGCGAATAAAGGCTTCTTGCGTAGCGTCTTGTGCATCGTCATGCGCCACGACCAAACGGCGTATGTGCCAATAGATGGGGGCCTTATACTTTACCATGAGCAACTTAAAGCCACGTTCGGCATCGTTCTTCAACGCCAAGACGATTTCGTTATCATTAGGAGTAGTCATTGTTATGGAGTGGTTCGGCCATGGCCAAACTAATATTAAAGATTGAACTATCAGTACGCACTTGATCAGTCGAAGCAAAGCGGTGTACTACTATCACACCACGCTTAGGATGATGATGGTGGTGGTGACGATGCTTTCGAGGTAAAGCAGCATCTGCAGTATAACATGAGGAGAACAACAAGGCTAAGCCTATCATCGCAGCTAAGCGATTCAAGAGCTTCATTACTTTCTTCATCGCTTCTTCCTTTTTAATATTCATATTTTTCTTTTCTTGACGCGCTCTTCATCGGGCGTTCTAATTATATGACCGCAAAAGAAAGAAGAAGTAAAATTGGTTGTAAAGTTTTTTTTGGGGGGGTATGACACTCAGGGCGGCGGTCAGTCTCGCGTCAGTTAGGACACTTTCGGAATTAAGCTTAAAGCCCTAATACATTGAAAACCAAATAGTTGCAAATTTGAGTGGACTGCAAAAATACATCTACGGAATGACGTAACTGCCTAATTATCAGCAAAATAAGGGAGAAAAATATTATTTCAAACAAACATACACATCAATAAACAACACAAAAACATATCATGTATAACAAAAATACATATTAAAAAACTGATATATGAAACGTTTACAGTATTTTTGTACAAAAAAAATAATATATACACTTATGAAAACAAAAATTGACGTGCGAAGAGCTATTAAAGAAAGGTTCGGAACTATAAAAGCCTTTGCAGATTATGCCAACATGTGTGCTCCTAACATCATTCAAAATATGATTAACGGCAACCCGTCCATTAAAAAGTTGGAGGAATTGTGTGAGAAAATGGGTTGCGATGTAACGGATTTATTCTATCCTATTGACGAAGTGGGAGACGAAAACAATGCAAACAATGCTGAAGCAGTGGTAAATGACACCACACGCACAACCATTCAACCGCAGAGCGAAAGCAAAACAGACGCGGTTTCGGTGCCATTGATGCAAGCTAACCCCGTGTTCTGCCCACATTGCGGAAAGCAAGTGCGCATTGGAGTGGTGCTACTGCCCGAGGCGTAATAATGCACAAACACACAAAACCACAAAGCCACAAACGCACAAATAAACAAACACACAAACAAACAAGCGAATAAACAAACGCACAAACGCATAAAGGCGCACTCCAGCCTCGCACGAAGCGAGGACAAGGAGTGCGCCTTGTACATTTAACAACTCAACAAAAAAAATGAAGGTGATGGGGTTAGCCATCGAAGGCAGTGTACATTTTACCCATCTGTTTGTTGAGAGCCACGTAGATAGAGCCTTTTCTGCAAAGCTTTCCACTCATAGTCTCAAAGGCATGGCTTAAGGTAACTTTTGCCATGTTTTTAAAGTTTAAAAGGTTAATAAAAAACAACGCAGCAACAAAAGGACAATCCCTTTGTTGCTGCGTTGCTTTTATGCACTTTTATTTCATTTACTTGATCAACTCTTTCAATTTATTGCCAACGCCTTCGGCACTCAGGCCACTGGCAATAACTTTGCCATCGGGGCCAATCAACAAGGTGGCAGGAATGGCATTGATACCATACGTCTGACCAGCTACGCTTTCCCAACCTTTGAGGTCAGAGAGATGATGCCAAGGCAATTCGAGTTTCTTAATAGCTGCCTCCCAAGCGGCCTTATCGCTGTCGAATGAGAGTCCGACGATGTCAAAGCCCTTGTCTTTGTATTCGTCATACAACTTCTTCACCGCAGGCATTGACTTGCGGCAAGGGCCACACCATGAAGCCCAAAAGTCAACCAATACGTACTTACCCTTACCTACGTATTCACTCAGCTTGTGGGACTTGCCGTCAACGTCGTTCATCTCGAGATCGGTAAATTGTACGCCAGGCAATTGACGCTTCCAACCAGCTATGCTATTCTTAATGTTGGCCACGATCTTGGTGTCCATATAAGCAGGATTGCCCTCTTCAGCCAAAGCGATTACATCGGCACGATCCATCATCGAGCCAAACTGTGCCAAGTACAAGGCTGGGAACTTCATTTGCTTATTTTCGTTGCAGCACTGCTTTGTCAAGTCGAGCAACTGCTTCTCACAGGCATCAGCCTCGCGTTCGATGCGTGCCATGACGCTATCGGGTATTTGCTTGCCCTCACGACGATAGCCATAATACTCTGTCATCACCTTCTGATAGCCAACTTGTGGCTCGTTCATCAAGTGTTCCCACTTATTCAAAGCCTCGTTCTCAGCCGTTCCCGTCACATCTTCTTTCGGAAAGTCTACCTTCACATCGCCGTCGAGCACTACGCTCAAGCGTTCTTTCTTATCGATAATAACATAGCCAAACAAGTTGTTGTTGGCATCGCCCTCAAACTTAAACGTGCCATTCGTAACGGCTACGCTATCCGGACGAAGTGCCGTGTGGAGGCGTTGCAGATAAGCCATCTTGGCTCCCTTAGGAGCTTTACCCGTAATGGTATACTTCTGTGCCATTGTGGGCAGGGCAAGGAGTGCACAAAGTGCTAAAGCTATTTTTTTCATATCGCTTATTAATATTAATGTTCGTTGTTTTAGACAGCAAAGTTAATCAATGTCGGGCAAAATGCTTACTTTTGTATCGTAAATAAAAATAATACACATATATTAAAACATGGAAAAGAGCGACAGCGTTGTAATCATACCCACTTACAACGAGAAAGAAAACATAGAAAATATCATACGTGCTGTCATTGGACTAAAGGAGCATGCCTTTCACATCTTGGTCATTGACGATGGTTCTCCTGACGGCACAGCCGACATCGTGAAGCGCCTCATGGCCAGCGAGTTTAAGCACGAGCTTCACCTCGTACAACGCACGGGCAAGTTGGGTTTGGGCACAGCCTACATTGCAGGTTTTAAATGGGCTTTAGAGCATGGTTATGAATACATCTTTGAGATGGACGCTGACTTTAGCCACGCTCCGAAAGACCTTCCTCGCCTCTACAACGCTTGTGCCAACGAAGGCTACGACGTGTCAGTAGGTTCGCGCTACGTAAGTGGCGTAAATGTGGTCAATTGGCCCATGGGACGCGTACTGATGAGCTACTACGCTTCTAAATACGTTCGATTGATTACGGGAGTACCCCTCCACGACACCACAGCAGGCTTCGTTTGCTATCGTCGCAAGGTGCTCGAAACGATCGACCTCGATGCCATTCGCTTTAAGGGCTACGCTTTCCAGATTGAGATGAAGTTTACTTCTTATAAGTTGGGCTTCAAGATCAAAGAAGTACCCGTTATCTTTGTCAACCGCGAGTTAGGCACAAGCAAAATGAGCGGTGGCATCTTTGGCGAAGCACTCTTTGGCGTAATGCGCCTTCGCTGGGCCGCAATGACGGGAGGAATAAAACCAAGGAAACTTGGTTAATGTGCAAATAGGAAAATGTGCAAATGATTGAATGTCATAAAGCTCATTCCTAAACGCTGCAATTTAAGGCGACCATTTGCACATTCACACATTTACACATTTGCACATTCACACATTTGCACACTCACACATTTACTAAGCATTTGCACATTAACCTAACATTTGCACATTCACACATTTGCACATTTGCACATTTAAAAAAAATGCACTTCCGTATACAGATTAAGAATGCCACGATCGTTAACGAAGGCCGCAAGTTTTTGGGCACCCTCGTTATTGACGATGACAGAATAGAAGAGATACTTGAGGGCATAGACGCTACCCCCTCTATACCTGTTGACGAAACCATTGACGGTACGGACTGTTACATCTTGCCTGGTGTCATTGACGACCACGTTCACTTTCGCGACCCAGGGCTAACGGCTAAAGGCGACTTTTGCTCTGAAAGCCGCGCTGCCGCAGCAGGCGGTGTGACCACCGTGTTTGAC
>ERZ1023626.189-NODE-189-length-15531-cov-7.951926_pt1 | contig 15531 bp, 12 predicted proteins | sample MGYA00380331_ERZ1023626 | MGnify/ENA primary metagenome ERZ1023626 (study PRJEB33179, sample SAMN07448974) | human gut metagenome | biome: Human-gut; feature: Human associated habitat; material: Faeces | host: Homo sapiens | place: India: Bhopal | collected...
GGCGTATGGCAAGAGCAACGAGTGTGCGTAATCCAATGCAAAGATTTCAGAAAGGTTGGGGTGCGTTTACAACTCTTGCTGGAGCTGGTATGCAAGCCTACAATACTTATTTACAAAATGAAGGTAGAGAAATAGGTGTTGTAAATCAGGCAGCTAATGGTGATGCTTTTGGCGCTATGCAAAGTAATCTTGAACGTATTCGCGGAAACTTCAGCGGATATGGAGGTGCCATAGGAGCTGGTGTCGGCGGATTGGTTGGCGGAATAGGTGCTGCACTTGGTTCATTTGGCATAGGAACTGGAGCTGGAGCTGCCGTAGGAGCTGGGATAGGAGCTGGAGCTGGTACTTGGATTGGTAATGCGGCATTTAATTTAATTTATGGAGATGAAGTTAATCAAGCTAAACTTGGTTCAATGTGGGCAGACCAAGAAAAACGTCTTAACGCTTATAATCAATTAGCATTAGTTACGAGAGGTAGCGGAAATGTCGCTAATGTAAGGGATGCTTTATTTAATCAATTTAATGCTAATGACACAGAAGGATATGCTTGGGGTGGATTAACACCTCACGATTTAGGATACACCAACTCAGATTTTTCTATTCAAGCAGCTCAAAGAGCAAAAAGTCGCGGATATTATACTGGTGGTGCCGATGGAGCTGTATTAACAGCACTTGAGGAAGATGCTATTGAAAAGGCTTATAATATGAATCAAGGTTCACTATCTCAGCTTGGTTCATATGATAGATATAGAAGGAGTAATAACGCAACTCAAGATGTAGCTAATCTTGTAGCAAGTCTTGATAGTAGAGGTGTTTGGGGTATGTCAGGAGGTCAGCATTTAAGAACTAATGAGTTTGTGAATTACCAAACTCAACTAATGGAAATGCAAAAAAGATATATGATGCATCCAAGTTCTGAATATGCTCAAAGACAATTACTTGCGGCTCAAAATGTATATGGCAATGCGCTTGATAGTCGCGGTATACAAGCGATGGGACAAATAGATAATGCTGTAACTAATCCTCAAGAAGGATATTCAAAGGCTATATTATATGACGTTATTCAGCAAGTAATTCCTGGAACGAGAGGGAATTTATTAGCAATAAAAAAAGCTCAATATAATGATAGTCCTGAAGTTAGAATGAAAATACAAAAGGCAATGTTTGATAGATTAACTCAGATATATGGCGGTGTAAACACTACTTCAGGATATTTAGCATTATCTCAATATACTGGTATTCAAAATCCTACTGAGTTGGAAGGGTGGGTAGAACAGATGAAGTCAGGTTTACCTAAAATCACAAGGGGAAATAAATCAGCAGCGGCAGCTGGACTTAAAGGCTACACACAAGAAGTAAGTAAAAAGATGCTGCAATACCAAGACCAAACTGTTGCTGCTATAAGTGAAAATTTATCTAACTTAAAAGATGTATCTGAAACAATGCTTACAACTTTCAAACAGCAACTTAACGATATAATAGGAGAATTAAGTAAGGCGAATAATTAAAGCAAAGTTTATAAATACAAACATTTAAAAAATTTGTAATATGAGAAATTTTATCGTTTTAATCGCAGCATTTTTAGTTCTTTCATCAACTAATGTTTATGCCCAAAAGGTGAATAAAAAGTCAACGTCAACAATTCTTGTTACTAAATCGATGGCTAATAAGATTGCTAATGAATGTTTGTATGGAAGATGTTATGCCCTTTCTGCTTTTTATGAAGCTAATGAAAAGTATTTAACATTTTCCGATATTGCTAACGGCAAGGGGAGAAAAATACTCAAATCATTAGAAAAACATCCAAAATACTCTGAGAACTTTATTCGTAAGGTTTATAAGACTTGGGGATATAACGGATTAAAAGAGATAGGCTTCACAGATGCTGAAATTGTTAAAAGTAAGAAAATAATAAATAAACTAAAATCCGAATGAAGAGAGTTCTTAAACTATTTTGCAATAATAACTCACTGAAGGACTTGAAATCCTTCTGTGAGTTTTATAAGATACGTTTTACAAAAAGTTTTACGATTGATAGTTTCTTTGAGTTTAATCGTAAGATTATCTTTGACCAGTTATCGAATGCCCAACTTCAAAAATTAGCGAAGAAAAAGAAGAAGAAAGTTTCAGACCTTACTCCACTTGATATAGACAAGAATGTAACATTACCTTGTCCAAGTTATCTTCAAATACAAGAAGAGCACATTGATTATTCGTTAATAGCAAAGAACACTAATTTCCAAAAATCGGAAGTTAGTGTTATTGCGTTTGAGGATAAAAATATACGAGCAATACTTGACGAATCAACCACTAAAATAGCATTTGGTGTGAAAACTATGGTACCTGGTTGTAGGGTTATAGGTTGGTTCAAGTCAATGTATTTTGCAGACAAGAAGAATACGAGTAATGGGGTTGATAATATTTACGACAATTCTCAGAATTTCTTTGATTTGTCGAAATTTGTCGTAAGTATGAACACCAGTGTAAATGAGAACGGTGGAAATTTCTCTATATCATTACCACATATACCCGTATATCTTGATGTGTTAAACATTATGACGAATACCAGTGTACTTAAAAACGGAATTAACGCTACTGGAATAGACAAAGAACAAATATCTAATTATCAATATGTAGACGAAAATGATAAATTGAATAACGTTTCAAAATCAAGCGTATATGATTTTGATTATTTTGAGTGGCTTATACAGCCTAATGACCTTTTATTTATATCGTTTGATGATATGAAAGATTTGACAGACGATAATTTAGCAGGTCATACTTTTGATATGATTGCTCTTGTAGATAGTGTATCTGTTTCAAAAAATGCTAATAGTGTAATATCTGTAGATGTTACTGGCAGAGATTTAATGAAACTCATTACTGATGATAGTAGTATATTTTTTCCGCTTGGTGTGTCATCGGGAAGTAATAATATATTCCAAAATACAGAAACTGTTAATAAGGGAGGTGATTTAAGTTCTGTATATAGATATAACGGAGCGGAGTCAAAAAATGCTATGAGACAATTTAATGGAATGTTGAATATATTTGCTTGTGAACCTAACGATTTTAGTATTGATTTTGTATTAAAAACCGTAGTTTCCCATTTGGCAAATATACAGATTGTACCTGATAATTTGTTTATATCTTGGGGAGATAAGCGTACAACATTTTCAACGCTAAAACCTAAAAATAAGTAATAATATTATGACAGAATACAAAATAAAAAGATTAAAAAGAGGTTGGATAGGTAAAAAAACAAAGCTAACAGTTACATCACCATTTGGTAAAGTTCGTAGATTGTTTAAGAATAGAAAGCCAAGACGACATAATGGTATTGATATTGGAATACCTCAGGGTACTCCAATATATTCACCAGTTTCGGGTATAGCAACAATTCGTTTTCAAGGCGGAGGAGCGGGACTTTATATAGCAATAATGAGTGGTGGATATCAATATTTATTCATGCATCTTCATAAAACGGCTATAAGTAATGGAGCGTTTGTTCAAGAAGGCAGACTTATAGCATATTCAGGCGGTAAGAGAGGTGAACGCAATGCTGGTGATTCAAAAGGCCCGCATTTACATTTTGAAGTCAGACATTCGCCTTATAGCGGAGGTAAAGATGCTATAAATCCTATGTATTTCTTGTCGGATGAATTAACTGGTAGGGTTAAGCGGAATAAAATGAATCAAGAAATAGTCACTATTTCATTGATTAGCGATACAAAAACAAAAAATAAAAAAGATAAATATGTTACAATATCGGCTGAGCAAAATGAAAAAGATGCGGAAACAGATATATCTGACGAGGTTGATGATAGTGCTACCGAAGAAGAAGTAACTGTTGTAGACACTGAATATCAAGAAGGATTAGCGGCAGGCATTTGGCAAATTGTTAAACTTGTAATGGATACAGATGTTGCTAATATTAGGTTGAGGGATGCTGCAACGAGTATTCAGCAAGGTTCGTTGCAAACTTTCTTTAATAAGGTTTGTCAAAAACCATTTGTAGAATTTAGCGGTGATACTTTCGGTGACCAATATTATTTCTTGGTTCGCAAGCCTCCTTTTGATAAAGAAGGGATGATGAAGACGATGGTTGCTCAGGGATTGTTTGAGAATTATTCTGACACTGATATTACTGGCGTTAAGTATGATAAAAAAAAGAAGAAAGTTTGGGAAAGATTTAGCGTAACAACAGAAACGGAAAGTGGAACGAGAGTAAAAAATGAAGAAAATAGTCCGTATGTAATTCATGAAAATGAACTAATAAGTTCTAATCTTTCCTTCAACACTCAGGGCATTTACAGTTGGTATCAGTTTTTCCCAATATATGAAATGGGAGCGCAGTCGGATTTGCAATACATTATTCCAGCGGTTCTTTTTCCTGAATATGCTGCAATTTGGGGAAGCAGAGATTTACAAATCAGAAGTCAATATCGTAATTTTATCAATCCATCTGTATATGATGATAAGAAGAATGGAAAAAATAGTGAACAAGGTGATGCAGAGGTTCGACATTCAATAAAGGACTTGAAGTATATCATTGAGTCAAACGCTTATGCTCCATTTGTCAGAAACGGAACAATACAAATCATTGGAAATCGTAGAATTAAACGAGGAACTTTTATAAAAGTTAAATGGAATTCTATGTTAAGTGGCGAAATATTCTATGTTGAAAGCGTAAGTCATAATTATGCCGTTTCAGAAAATTCCGTAAGTAGAACAACAACACTTACTCTGTCACACGGAATGATTGAGAGTTTTATGTTCAATAATGATAATATGAATTATTTCAACTTAATAAATTTTGGCGATTATGAAAAAGTTAAAGATAGACTCGATATGGATAAATGGACGCAAACAATATCATCTTGGAAAGTGAATATTGATGTTTTCTTATTTTTCCTCCGCAAACTTCAACTTATAAATAATATGAACCCGAACAGTGCTTCAGGCATAAAAAGAGATACAACATTTAGAAAAAACCAATAGAGCAATATGAGTTTAGAAAAGAATAGAGGGAATAACAATTGTATTCCTATCTCAGGAATAGGGTATATCGTTATACCGAGGGATGTAAATACAGCGGAATATGTTCAACGTTGCTATCGTAACCATTCTGTTTCTATATCGGGCGGTTATGATTCAACGTATATGCACGGAGTAAAGATAACGGAGGAGGCTTTGAATAAGATTAAGTTTCCCGATAATGATGATGGACTTGGTTCTGCTGTTGTATGGCTAAGAGATAGTTTTACAAATCGTGCTGTTGTAATCGGGACGCTTAAAACGGCTGGAGAAAGTAATATGATTCAAGGTTCTCAACAACGCATAGTTCAAGAAACGGCTCAAAGTGTTGTTGAAATGTTTTTAGATGCACTTAATTGTACAATAAATATAAGTGCTAAAGGCAATGAGAATATTCCTGCTGTGATAAATATTAAAGCGAGTAGCGGAACTGACGAGGGTGACGTTGTAAATATTACTTCCAAAGACCATATAATTACTGACAGTCGTCATATAAAAGTAAATCTTACCGAGGATTTTGAATTAACGATAAATAATGGCGAAGAAGATATAATTCATATCGTAGGTAATGAAGAAGAACTGCACATTACAGACCATTTTAAAAATGAAGCAATTTTCAATGAAGAAAATGTCCAAATATTGACAGCAAAATTCAATGTCGGTACTGGAAAAGAACAAATGGTATTAGGTAATACTCTCGTCAATCTTCTTTCTCAGTTAATAGACGCTATCTTAAATATGACCGTACTTACTCATGTTGGCCCAAGCGGTACACCAGTTAATGCAGCAGCATTTTCAGAGATTAAAGGAAAACTTGAAGAAGCACTTTCCAAGTTATCCAATACCGATTGATGATACAATTATAAAATTAACAAAAAGATAAGAACATGAGTTTCAAGAAAGAGTTAGGAAATATAAGCGGTAGGACACTGAATGCGACTACAACGCAACTTATGAATGCGTTAGTCACAGTCGGTAAATCTGCTGTGCATACGATTATTCCCGATGAATATGAATATTATCTTTGTTCTCTCGAACTATATGATAGCAGTCATAATAAAGTAGGGTATATCAGTTTTGTCATTATGCCTGACCAAATATCGGAAAGTCATTCACCTATACAGAATATAGTTAAAACGCATGGTGGAATAGTAACGGTCATAAATCCAACGTTTGCGCCTATTGATATTAGTATTGCGGGAACATTTGGGCGCAAGTGGCGTTTAGTATCAAACTATAAAGACCCAACAGAAGATAAAAGTGGTTTCATGAACCTAAATTTCGGTAAAATGTTGAGCATGTCGTTGGGGGTTAAGAGCGGTTATGGTTTGACGAAAATATTGGAAAAAATACTAAAGGAGGCAAATAATCTTGACTCATCAGGAAAACCATATACGTTAGTATTTAACAACTATGCTTTCAATACATCATACGTTGTTAATGTAATGAATTTCAGTTTCTCTCAAAGTACAGAACAAAACATGATGTGGGCTTATTCCGTTTCTCTTAGAGCGGTTGGATATAAACCCGTATATACAAAGGAAACGGCAGGAGAATTTCTGAGAAAGGTTGCTTCAAATGCAATAGCAGGAGGTTTGACTAAACTTTGTACATCTATGTTAGGTTATGGTAATTTATAGGAGGTAAAAGAAATGTTTGCGGATATTGCTAATGAATTTCAAAACATAACGAAGTTTGAGCTTTATCAATACTTCAAGGATTATTCGGATTTTCTACAATCAGATTATTCGGAGGTTTATTCTTATTTTTCAGGGAAAATTGAGAATATTGATAATACAAAACTTAGTACACTTTCAAACCTCCTTAGTAGGAGTAACGACTTAACGAGAATTTTTCAAGAGTTTGCGGGTAAACTTGGTAATGTTGGATATTGGGAACTTCAACAGTATTGCCAAGATTTAAAAGACACTCTTGAAAGAATATCTAAATTGCCAAAGTATTGCCGCACCGCAAAGACTTGCAGAGGATATAAACCATACGTTCAAGTTGGCGAGAATATTGGCGGAATGAAAACGATAAAAGACCTCGCTGAACAATTAGGCAATGGAATAACGGAAAACGAGTTAATATTGAATAATGATTTAGAGGAGGGGGATTATGAAATTGACAAACTGTCTTCTATTACAGCATTAGTAGAAAATCAAGTCAATGTTGTTGTAAGTACGATTATGGAGCAGCCCATTGGCAAGCGCATATACGGTCGTGACATAAATCGTAAGATAAGTTTAGATGATAATGATTTGTCGATTGTAGAGTACGAAAATAACATTGAACAAAAAGCGGATATTCTGTTAGAACTAAATAAGGGTGATGTGCCCGAAATTCCGAGTTTTGGGAAAACCGTCATAAGTGGAAGTACTTATAGTGGCTATAATTACGGAGCATTGGTAAGTGATTTGAAGGAGAACTTTCTGCAAGATGACCTATTTGACAGTATTACCGTTACAGATATTGATTATAAAGATGGTGATTTATACGTCACAGTAAATATACAAACAAAATACGTTTATTCAACGACAAAGGATTTTAAGATATGATAACAAAGATAACAACGGTTGATGAGTTGAAGCAGATTTTCATAGAAATATTGCTCAACAAAACAGATAAAATAAGCGATGTTTCAAACGAGTCAGTTTTGAACGGCATTGCATATTGTTGCGGAAAACTTGCTCATCGGCTGCTTGTTAATCAGGCGGTCGTTGAATCACATATATTTCCTGATACGGCTTATGGAGAATATCTTGATGAGTTGGCAAATATTAAGGGAATTTCTCCACGCAATACTGCCGTAGGTAGTACAACGTATGTAAGACTTGAGGGTAATGGTGGAATATCTTACGATAAGGATTTAGTTTATTTTCAAAGTTCATCGGGTATTACATTTCGTTTGGAGGATAATTTTACAATGCCTGAGAGTGGTTGGGGATACGCTAAAGTGAAGAGTACGCAGGTAGGTGCAACAACAAACGTAGATGCCCTTACAATCAATAATATAAATAATGCACCGACAGGTCATTCAGCCGTAACTAACGAATATCGTGCAACTGGAGGTAGGGATGATGAAAGTGATGAAACATTCCGAGTACGAATTAAAGAAAGTATCAACCAATTAGCACGTACAACGCTATCTTATATCGAACAAGTTTTCATGAAGATAAATAGCCGAGTTCTTAGAGTATATAAAGGTGGTATTGATGGTAATAATAAGTTGAACTTGATAGTTGTTTCCGTTAATGGCGTAGATTTTACAGAAGATGAATTCAATGAAATTCTTAGTAAAAGTTCTGAGTACCTTTCTTTAAACGAGTTGCTTCAAGACACAAATGGATTTACATTGAAATTGAAGAACGTAGATTGGTTGCCAGTTGACGTTGATTTTCGCGCTAATATTGACCCTTCTTATGATGCTGATGAGATAAGAAAACAAATGCAAATAAAGATTAGCAAATTGTTTGATTATCGTTATTGGAAATATGGGGACAAAATTGAGTGGGAAAATATACTATATTCCATTAGAAGTATTGACGGTGTTCGTTATATTCCTGATAACTATTTTTATCCTCAAGCCGATATAAATGTTCCTAAATACCGTTTACCAAGATTGAGGGGATTTATTTTGAGAGATTTAGATGGCAATATTATTGCCGATAATTATGCAATATTATCGTCATTTAATTATCCAAGTGATGCAGACGAAGATTATCAATCATCAGTATTAAGTTCATTATGATAATAGAATGTGGTGTAAAAACTGTTACTGAAGTTGTTGACCGTAAGGTAACAATATCAGCCGTTCATTCCGAAATAGGCGTGGATGATAAACCAACCATTTTCAGAACAGATTTATTGACAAAGTCAAAAGCGATAAATAAGGTAAGCGGTAAAGAGGGTGAACTTTTGCTTACTCATATAGATAGTAATGAAAATGTTGGCGAAATAAATAGAAACGGAGAGTTGATAATATCTACAACTGACGATAATAGTGATAACTACTATCTCAGTGATGAAGGTGAACTAATTTATAATTCAGAAGATGGACAATAGAATATACAATATAGGTGATACGTTAGTAATTACCGTTAAGCCTAAGCAAAAAGGTACGGCCATAATAACATCTTTTGAAGATAGTTTTATTGGGCTTGCAGAAGAAAAGAAAATACATAGGGATTATCGTATCATTGAAGATGATATGTTTTATACCGATTGGGTGGAGCTTACAAATGATACAATAAACGGAAAAGAGTTAAAGCAAAATAATTATATCCAAGTACGTTACACAAGATACGGAACGGATTTAAGCGGATATATAGAATTTCAAAATATTGTATTTAATGGTGATTTTAACCCCGAAGTAATAAATTCACCAATACTTGATAATAGTATATTCGCGGATATTGCTTGGTCAGAAGAAACAGAAGCATTAGCAAAAAACCTTTTCAAGAAATTGTATTATAGAGGAATATTACCCATGTATATTCTTAGAGGTGATAATAGAAGTGTTGATGAAGATAAGGATTTTATCACCCTTTTCTATTCAGTTGCTAAATATTTTGCTATAATAATAAGGTTCTTTAAACGTTTTGAGAAATTCTATGATGATGAGAAATTAATGTTGGAATGGTTGAGACAAAACGAAATACAGTTTGATGAATCAACGATAAAATTAACCCAGCTTCAATTTCTTGCTCGCCATCTTTATGATGAAATTCGTAAAAGAGGTACTACTATGATATTTAAACGTCAGGGTGACGTTGTAAGTGATAAAGAAATAGAAATAGATGGAGAATTTATAAGATTGATACGGAGTAAAAGAAGTGATGAATTGCTTTATGAAAATATTCCGTTCAAAAAGTTAGGATGGTGTTTAGGAAATTCGTCACCATTGTATCGTGGTACTGGATTTTCGGAGAAACTTAACAAAACAAAAGAAAGCGGAGAAGATTTTGAAGACTTAAATAATTTTCAAACATTTTCAAAGAGTAATAGTAATTTAAGTATAGTTCAAACGGATGTAAAATATCTTACAGCAATCGTAGATAGCATTTATTTTGATAAAGTTCAACGAGATTTAGAGCCACTGACTGAAGCCAAACATCAGGAGCCGCAGGTTGTTTCTGTTATTAGTAACTCTAATGTTTTAGATTGGCGTAATGATAATGAATTAGCAATGGTTCGTGATAATTCATTTAATTGGTTAACAGTTGGTTCAGATTTAAAAAACGGAACTACAACAATACGGGCAATTGAATCGTCAAAGAAAGTTCTATTGTGTAAAACAAGCGGTAATTCAGCTTGCGGACTTGGTCGTATTGATGAAGATGCGGAAGTTTCAGATAGAATATATACAGCAGACCCTAATCTTGACTATGAAATTACTTTCATGTTCAATCCTAAGCTTATCGGTAATGCTGCTAAAATAAATTTCGGTGTCGAAGCGTTTGATGTAATGAAGAATAAATTAGATGATGCTTTTATAATGTCGAACGGAGAGAGGGTTACGGAAATGTTCATGGATGGTTTACCGTTGTCTAATTTTAAAGAAAATCAATGGTATTTCGTTAGAGGTATAATACACGCCTACAGCAGTTCATTCGTTGAAAATGCTAAATTAAATTGCGGATTTGGAAACAATCTAACGTTTGACAATAAATTCGTAAAATACATATTGCCAAAAATATATCTTTCTTCTCAAAATTCATCTCAAATGTTATTATGGAATTATAAAATAAGACCGTTAATAAGAGGGACGAATATATTGCCGTTAAAGAGCGGTTTTGAAAATTCACACAGCTTAGGATTTGTTCAAGCACCGCAGATTTTTTATGCTTACTTCAGAAATAATAACAATAGTCAATCCAAAGCAGAAATAACAGATATTATAGAAAGGTATTTGTTACCTTTTAATGTGACGGATATTCTTCAATTTATAGATAGCGAATAAAATTATGGGTAAATTAAAAATAACTTCAAACTTATTTCTTGAAGTAGCCGAACTTGAGCGTTTCAGGAAATTCATTGAGGACGATGGTTATAAGGTATTTGTCAAATATCTTACAAAATCATACGGAATAGCGCAAAACAGAGATAATACGCTATTCAAGGTGAGTCAAAAATCGGGTTCTAATAATATAGTAACGGTTAATGCTGGTGTTGCTTTTGATAAAGATTTGAACATCATTATCCTGAAAGAAGATAAGGATATTCAAATAATGAACAGCGGAATTAAAAAATGGATTGTTGTTTCATATGCTTCGACTAATGATGAGGTGGGCACCGTTAGCATTTCAAATCAAGGTGTTCTAAGCGGTACTGGAACTAAATTCACAGAAGTTCTAAGAGGTCCACCTAATTTCCCTACAAAGATAAAATTCAATTCCACGAAGAATAGTGTTGAATATGATGTTGTTGAAGTAAATTCTGATGTTGAAGCAATTCTTTCGGGAAGTTTTACAGCTGAGAAAAATCTAAAATACCAAGTAGTAGGGACATTCACTCCAGGTTTTCAACCCGATGATGATGTTAAAGAAATTTATGAATATGACTCTTGTAATATAGAAGTCATTGAATCGGAAGATAAGCCAACGTTAGCAGACGGACAATTCATTTTAGCGTCAATAAGCTTTTCGTCAGACGTTATGTCTATAACAGACGAGCGTTCAGCATATATGTTTAACCAAGAAACTCTTAATTACGATAATGCAACAAGCATTACAGAAAATCCTTTTGTTGCATTGCTGAAAACGAGTATAAAAAGTGACCGTTTACTTGATATACAGTTTGAATGGGGTTATAAGGTTAAAAAATATGAAATGATTAATACTTCATTGAATAATATTTTCAACATTGTGGCTGGCGAAAGTAAATATATACCGCTAAATAGTGATATTCCCGATAATATATTTTCAGGTTGGCGTCTTGTTAATCGTAAAAACATGCGAGAGGTTAAGATTGACCGCAATGAAAATAATTATCTTTACATTTCAAAATTTAATTCCGAATTGATAACTAATACGGATGATGATTTTGTTATAGTACCGCCATATGCTGAAATAGAAGTTGAAGTGAATTTAAGAGGAACTAATTATGATGATAATGATGCTAATTATTTCTTCAACTTTTCTATGGAGAATATGAAATCACATTTCGTTATTCCGATTGAATATCTTGATACTTTTGTATCTTTACAATACAGAATGAAGAATGTTGCGGAAACCACAAGATTTCAAAAATTCTCAATTGGGCAATTTAAGAATATAAGCGGAAACAATGAAACTCTTGGCAATTCATCGTTTGAGGTGAATATTAATGAGCCTATCGAAAAGGTTAGAAATTACTCTTAAAATTATGGAGGAAGAATTATGATGTTATATTTAACTGGTGCAACATCTTCTATTAAAAAATCAGAAGATGTTGCGCAAACAGATGTTTCTAAGAGTTTAGGTGGCTATATAAGTTCAAGTGTGGTTCCTAATGGTTCATTAAATGCATTGTTTGATAGTATATCGCTAAAAACAATAAAAGATAAACCAAAAGACACTATATGTATAGGTTTGGTTAATAAATTTGAGCAATCAGTCCGCAATGTTTCCTTGAAGATAGTTTCGGGTCAAGAAGACATTTGTCGCTTTAGAATTGCGGCCGTATTAGCAGATAAAAACCTTTGCGTGGAACATATTCCTAATCGTTATAGTGAACCGATAAACGCTGAATTCTATGACGCCACATTTTATCGTGCGAGTGTTGATGTAGAAATAGTTAAAAGTGCGGTTGCTGGTGAATCAATTTCTTTTGAACCGTTCAACATTATAGCCGATATTGAGGAAGGAGGTTTTGATGGAACTTGGAAAGGTATAAATAAAGCATTTTCCAACGATGAAACTTATCGCGTTAAGAGATTAACTGAAACGAGATTTAGGATTGAAAGAAGGGACGATACAAAAGTTTCTCAACCATTTTCATGTTCTATACTCGCAACTGAAAACGCTGAATTACTCTTTTCAGGTGACTTCAAAAATATAAAAGATAACGAAGTACTAATCACAGAACAATTAAAACCGTGTGACGGAATAGGAATTTGGATACAAAGAGAAATATCAAATTTCGTTGAGCGTTCAAATAAAGATTTACTAAAAGATTATGATGAAAAGAGAGAGTTGGAGAAAGTTGAAGATGTTGAAGTAGTTATAGACTATGAACTTGATTAGGACTATAGTCATGTTGATATTATTGATTGCGGAAAATCATAACAAACAAATATAAATTAACAAAAAGTTAAGTAAAATTATGGCAGGTTACGATGATACACGAAAGAAAATACTTGAAACGTTGATGCAGCGTCCTAATGGTACGGAAATACAACCCAGTAATCATCAAGATTTTGCTCTCAACTTACTTGAGTATATTCGTAGCGTTGAACTTATATCGGGTTCCACGCTTATTGGGGTAGCGTATGAAGACACCGTACCAGTTCAATCAGATGATGCTAATGAAGCGTATATTGCAGGAGTTGCGCAACAGCGTTCGGTTACGTTTCAAAATTTCCGTGATGTAAACGGAAACGCGATAACGATAACTACCGAAGAAATGGAGGCCAAATTAGTCGTTTTAACTTGGAATAGACAATATTGGACTGCTCAAGAGATTGTAGCTAATATTATCAGTCAAGCAGATACGGCTTATTTCTTTTATGCCCTAACAATACGAAAGACCTATGCATCAAAAGCCGAAATGGAGGCTGATAAGGGAAATCCCATCGGCAACGATGGTAAGAAGATAAAACGAGGTGAAATTGTTAGTATTCATAACGAAAGTAATGAAACTGAAGATGCTGTGTATAGTTACGAGTTTAATGGCGATGGAAGTCCTTATTGGAAACTTCAAATGCGACTTGATAAACTTGACAGTAGAACTCTTGACGGTGGTCGTGCAGACACTAAATATGGCGGAACGTTGAATATTGATTGCGGAAGAGCAAACTAAAAAAAATAAACAATAATGGCGGATTTAATACAATTTCGTAGAGATACTGCTGAACGTTGGGCTGCGGCAAATCCAGTGCTTGCTGAAGGTGAGCTTGGACTTGTCTTAGATACCCTAAATCAGTGTAAGATAGGCGATGGAGTTACACCTTGGAATAGTTTACCGATTAAAGGTTTTAGTGTTAATATTTTTGACGAATTAGGAAACAACTATGATGCTGTAATATCTCAAGGCGGATTAAGTTCTATACTGAAAAATATCATAAACAATGGTTCAAACGTCAAGATATCAGAACTTGATAATCTTAACAAAGAAACTAATATGGGTTGGTATGCCATTGTAGATAATAGAGAAAGTGTAATAGGTCATTTGTTAATAACGACTGACCCAATGATGCATACTATAGACCAATGGGTTTTTGGAAATTTTACCATTGATGGAAATCAAATATCGGAAAACCATGTGGACGGTAAGCATAGTATTCTTGTTCGTGCATATTCTCTTGGTACTGGTTCGAGTGTTTTGCAAGAATATACTTGGACTAAATGGAAATACTATCAACAAGAATTTATAAAGAGTATTAAAGACGACGCATCAGATGAGGGAGAAAAGTGGACGTATGGTGCAAATAGAATACAATCATTGCTTTCCTCGCTAAAATCAGCATTAGAAGAAAAAGTCAACAATATTGATGATGTTTTGGAATTTGGCGGCATAGTAAGTGGCATAACACCTCAACTAAGCACATTAAACAAGTATTCATCAGACGAGGACTGTAGTGTAGTGTACAGTAAAGATAGAAAAGTTTTTCTGTTGAAATATGAACAACCATCTGCAACGATTACATACTACAACGATTGGTTAGATGGGAACTTATTTGGAGAACATTCTGCAAATGGTCGTGTTCCTCATAGCGGTAAAATCTACATAGATTCAACTGCCAACAAGATTTATCATTGGAAAGGAAGCACACTTGAAACAATCGGTGGGGCTACAGTCCAAAAAGGTAGTCGGGGTACAAGTGAGAATTATATCTATTCTACTGGTACTGATGCCGATAAAGACTGTGTTGCATCATGTAACTGGTGGATTTATTCAGAAAATGGTAGAGTATATGTTCGTTGGAAAAGATGGGGTGCTGATAATAATACTCATTATGACCATGATAATGAAGAACATCAAACATCACAGTATATGTTACCTTATATGGGTATTGATAATGGTGCTTGTTATCAAGATGGACTTTTACCGTGGCAGTGGGGACAACGAATGAAAGACTGTGGAGTAAACTTTAGATTTATTCAAGAACAGTTAAGTACAGCAGATAGTGTTAATTTACGCTATCTGAATTTTTCCAATGGTGAAAGATATGATACACCAATTTCTAAGGCAACAACTGCTAAGGCAGGTGTGATGACGGCAGCTGATAAGGCGAAGTTAGATGGACTAAGTGATATTTCTGCCGAAGGTGCACGCGCTGCAAAAGACTTATAC
>ERZ1023626.191-NODE-191-length-15470-cov-6.668440_pt1 | contig 15470 bp, 15 predicted proteins | sample MGYA00380331_ERZ1023626 | MGnify/ENA primary metagenome ERZ1023626 (study PRJEB33179, sample SAMN07448974) | human gut metagenome | biome: Human-gut; feature: Human associated habitat; material: Faeces | host: Homo sapiens | place: India: Bhopal | collected...
AAGTAACCTTATCAATCTATACATTATTTACGTCAAGTCCTATTCTGCGGGCATTATCTTTATTATCGCGGTTTTCGCTTGAAAGAATTACACAAACGGCCGTATCTTTATTTTCACGCTGAAAGTTTTTCATTGCTTCCAATGCTAACGTTGTTTTACCCCCTCGGCTCGCTCCTGCGATTTCTACGATACCTTGAGGAAAACCAAATGTGCCAAGATTGAAATCTAATTCAGATGAACCTGAATGAGCCCAACTTTTCATGTCTTTGAACGCATCCTTATCAGAAAATTTGATTATGTTATCGTTATCAAAACGCTTAACAAGTTTGTCTATTATGCTCATAATTCTAATTTAAATGTATGTATGCTTAAAATAACCTTGCCTATAAAAGGAATAAGCCTTGCAAATCTTTCAAAATGCAAGGCTTATAACAATAAGGAATTTTAAAGATTTTTACTTTTTACCAGCAAGTTTCTTACGAATGTCCGCAAGCGTTACCTTTCCTGCGGGTGCTTCATCATCAGCTTCTTCCTCATCGGTTTCAGCTTCTTCCTCTTCAGCATCTTCTTCCTCTACTTCGTTAGCCTTAACCGCTTCACGAATAGCATCACGAAGGTCATCATCCGACATAGACTTCTTAACGGTAATACCAAGCTCGTGCTCTTTGTTGTACTTCTTCAATTCCGTTCTATCCATATCCTCAAATTCATCAGCTTCTTCCTCATCGGTTTCAGCTTCTTCCTCTTCAGCATCTTCCTCTTCATCGGCTTCTTCTTCCTCAGGCTCCTCAACTTCTACCTTCTTTGTAGCAGACTTTTTAACAGTTTTCTTCTTAGGCTTTTCGTCATCATCATCGTCACTTCCTTCATATTGAGCTTTAACGGTTTCTACGATTTCAAGCCATTCATCATCATCGAAAAGATTGAAGTCATTTTCTTCGTCCCAGTTTTGAAGTCCCTCAAGAGCACGCTCATAATCTCTCATTCCGTACTTAGGTGTAACTTCGGAAATAGGTTTCAGATTTGCAAAACTCTCTAATTCCTCATCTGTTAATGGGCGAGCATATGGCTGTTTAGATTTCTTAGCAAAATCAACCTCGTAATACTGTTCACCCCTCTTCTTATTAGGTTTCTTTGTATATTTAACAGCAAGAACCAAGCCGTCATCAACATCCGTAAATGGGTCAACTTCGATAGGTTCATCATCATCTTCGCTGAATGCGAGTTTGTTAAGAAGGTCACGAACCATCTTTTTAAATTCCCATACCTTTGCGTGCAACTCTTCACCCTCCTTAACTTCAGCAGCATAACATAACCAAGAGTATTGAGGATTAAGCGCATTGGATTTCAGGCCAGTACCCGTCAAAGCCTCCATCTTTTCAGCATCTTTTCCGTACTTCTTCTTAGCATACTTAACGTATTCATTCACCAAGTCCATCTTAGTTCCGCCATGAAGAATGCTATCAAGAACCGTTCCGCGCTTCACATCGCCATCGCTATTAACAAACGACAACCAGTAACACTTTCTTGGAACATAGAACTGCTCTTCACCTGGGTGGGCAGGGAAAATACGGATTTTCATCACCTTACCATCCTCAAGATTGAGGTATTCATTGTTACTTACTCCGACCATTGCATCATCTTTGTCAACAGCCTTCTTCAATGAAGAAATTTTTGTCGCACGATACTGCGAACGCAAACTATTTGCCATTTTCTTAAAAATTTAAATGTTGTGAATTTTCGTATTTTAATTAACTTTGATTAATCAATCAATTTTCTTTGCTTTGCCTTTTTTATCATTGTACTATTCATACGGCCTTCGATAACTTGTTCAGGAATATCACCAGGCTTGGCTTGAAAAAAGACTTTGTTTATTTTTTCCGATTTATCCTTTGCGGCAAGATACGTTGTTAGCATATAATCTCTTGTTTTTTGAGCATTAAAATAAACACGTTTTCTTGCTAAAAAAGTCTTATCCTTTATTACGGCCGTATTAAGCTGGTCAACTGTCGGACTTTTTCCACCGCTTTTATCCATTAACTCATTGCGGTAATGCTCTTTTAGTTTTGCTTCGCAAACATCTAAATCCAACTTCTTCTCATTTACTTGTGATTCAGCTTCCGCTAACATATTGCCGAACTTTGCGACAACGGTAGGGAATGTTATCATTTCGCCAAGTAAGTTTGAATAATCTATTCGCAATAAAGCGTCAATATCTACATCTTCATCGAATTCATCGAATTTCAAAATGTAGCAACTGCCAGCAATCATTATTTTCTTTTCAATCATACCTTCGGCTCAGTTTCGTCAAATTGGTTTAATTTTATTCTTCTCGTTATTTCGAACAAAAGATAGTGAACAGCTTTTTCTAAATCTTTCAATAAATGTGACTTCGCACTACCCTCTGTATTATAACGCTGAAGATAACGGCAAACTTGATATATATTTATAGGTCTACCATCTTTGTCGTGATACAACATCTTCTTGGTATCAATTGTATCTTGACCCTTTGCGTATTTGTCGCTGTAAGTTCCCGCGACATGCTTTACAACAAGACTTATAGCCTTAAACATTTCAGGCTCTTTATCAAGGATAGTGGCAAGATTTCTTTCCACCTCCTCTACCTCACGCTGACGTTCGGTTTCTTGAATGTTTTCTTTTAATGCTGCCATTTCAATATTATTATTTTATTTAACGTTTCAACTATGTCTAAAAAGTTCGTTTTAAATTCATTGCTAAAAATTTCTGCAAAGCTGCCTATTACTCCGCGTAATTCTTCATCACAATAATAACTTTCATTAACGAATGAAATACAACCCATTCCTCTATTTCTTTCGCAGAAAGTGCTTAAAGCTATCCAGTCGCAAATCTTTACAAACTTCTTAACAATTTCGGTTGGTTTAGGTAATAAACCTTGAAAATTCATAGTTTCCTGATGATTTACAAAGTCATTTATTGCTTCACGTATCTTCTCTCCGTTATATGAATTGTACTTGACTACGTGAGAAATATCGCGACCTATTATTGCCTCATCAAAGTCATGAAGAATTGCATAAGAAAGACAGCTTGCTTTAAATTCTACGAACTTTATATAAGCCGTTGAATCATCACTTAACAAATTTTTTTCAATAGCTGTCAAAAGATAATGTGCAATAGCACCAACCTTAAAAGAATGTTGACTAACTGACTCCTTGATTATTGAGTCGCGTTCTTCCCACTGATGGATATTATCAAGTTTTGATAAATGCTCCAAAAAGTTACTTAATTTCATTTTATTTACGATTTGTTGTACAATCTAAAATAGTCCAATCAAGAACTACCTCAACACGGTTTTCTTCTTTACTTTTCATTTTAACTTAATATGTACAGTTTTGTTGCTCTATCTGAGTATAAGGTCTTATTGTTTCTAAACTTATCTTTCCTTACCACTCCACTAATACAGATAACCTTGCCTTTAATGTCGAGCATATCTCCTCCAACACTTTCTAAAATAGGCTCATAAGCATCAGGCCAAAGCGTGCAATTTATGATTTCATTTGAGCTTGAAATAGATATATTACACATCTTGCCAGTTTTTATATCGCGCTCAGTATATGAGAGTAGATTTCCCGCAATAGCGGCCTCCGTTTCTTCTTTTGCGATTGAAAAATCTGCAGCCGTGATAAATAAACGTTTCATACGCTTATTTGGCATCATAGATAGATAATCTATATCACCAAATCCAGTTAAACGCTTCTGCTCTAAAATCCAAAAAGCGTTTGATATCTTTGCCTCTTCTGTGTTGTATTCGTCAGGTAACTGCTTATCTCCCTTAATCTCTATAAGGTACTTCTGCAATAATTTCCGTCTATCTCTCGGTTGCTCTATGCCCTCAACTAAATCGAAGGCTCCTGATACGATTAGCCATTTTACGTTTGTTTTGTTCACCTTAGACGGAACACGACTAATGAATTCATCGAGCGAAAAGAATTGTCCATCTTTATCTCTCGTTTCAACGATGTTTTTGACGGCAACTTCTCCAACTCCTTTAATTTTTTGCAAGCTGTAGAATATTCGATTATTTTCAGGGTCACACGTAAAATTACTTGCAGAATAATTGATATCGGGTTGTCGTATCTCTATGTTAGGTGCCACTTTTTTCATTTCAGCCAACCGATACGGAATAACACTTTCATTCTTTGCTTCTTGAAGTGAGGTAGTCCAAAACTCCAACGGATAATTCACCTTAAACCATTGCGACCAATATGACATAAGAGTATATGCAACGGCATGTGATTTATTGAAAGAATATGCTGAAAAAGCATTCATCTTATCCCAAATCTTTTTCGCTTCATCTTCAGGACAACCATTATTCATAGCTCCCTTTATGAAATCATCGCCAAGTGCAGCAAGTTCCTTATGTTTCTTCTTTTTGATATATTTTCGGGCATTTTCGGCTTCAATAAGCGATAAACCACCTAACTGGTGAATGATTGACATCATCTGCTCTTGATATACAAGTAACGAATAAGTCTCACCAGTAATATTTTCTATACCATAATCAAATTTTGGTTTCTTTTTTCCATTCTTAATATCGGCAAAATCTAAGTGAGCGTGTGATGCGATTGGGCCAGGTCTAAACAATGCCGTCATAGCGACAAGGTCAGAAAACTCGGTTGGCTTTACTTGCTTACAATAATTCATCAGCGACATGGTACCAAACTGGAATACGTCTTCACACCACCCCTTACGGAAAAATCTAAAAACTTCCTCGTCATCAAATGGTATTTTATTTACATCAATATCCTTACCATAGTGCTTCTTTATCAACTGGATTATTCCATGAAATTTATCTAATTGGTTCAACCCAAGAATATCCTCCTTGAGAAAAAGTCCAGCCTCCGTATATTTACCCTCCCATTCAGATACCAATAATCCGTCAATCTTCTTAATCGGCATCCATTCATATATGTTCATCTTTTTCCCAGTTTCATGAGAAATTTTTGGCACAATAATTACGGCTGACGGGTGAACTGACTCTGCCTTACAAGACTTCATCGAATATTTTGTCGCATGAACGATTTCAGGATAATCCTGAATAAACTTGAATAAAGTCTTTGATTTTGTGGCATAAGATATTAAGTCACCCCAATCATACTCTATTTGGTCATCAATATCTTTAGTTATCTTATTAACATAATCAAACGGCAAATTTCGTACCTTCGCAAAATCTTTTATGCAGGTTTTCAATTGCATTCTTGTATATGTACCGACAGAACATGAATAGTCATGACCATATTTATTTTTAATATAATCTTTAACTAAATCGCGTCCAGCTGGACTGAAATCCACATCCACATCGGGTAAATCGGTATAGAATGTATTTATTGAGATTTTCTTAACTTTCATAATTTATCAACATCAATATCTAATGATTGAAAATCTACTTCCTTATTTGCTTCGATAACTCTGCCGCCTACTAATGGAACTTTATCGCCATCTCTGAAAGTAACTTCACGACCATCCTCAAGAGTCAAATGATATGCGTGGTGAGCTGATACACGACTTGCATTCAAAAAACGCTCAAAATACAGTTGATACTTTAATGGGTCAACTTGAGTTATATCTAAACAATACGCTACAAGACTTCCGCAAACAGAACCACGACCTGGCCCAGTAGTTATATCACTTTTACGACACCAATTCATTATATCCCACAGTATCAAGAAATACGAACAAAGGTCATTCGGAACAATTAGTTCACATTCTGTCTTTATTCTATCAAGATACTTATCCATATCATCAACCTTTCCCTTTAATTTTCGGTCTATACCCTTTTGAAGTTCATCAAAAAACATCTTTTCGGGGTCTTCAACCTCAAACTTAGGTATCTTACGTTCAGAATTATTTATGCGAAACTGAATAGCTGCCGTTAGCAACGTTGTATTCTCTATGCCAGTAAGTATTACTTCAGCAAGCGGTTCAACGTCATCCAACCAATCCTCGTACGCTCTAAGCGTATCGGAAACGGATTTGAAATACTGATTATTTGCTTCAGGTGCTGCTATCCCCGAAATTTTATGAAGCATTGCTTTCAAATCCTTTTCCTCCTCATCAAGATAATAACTATCATTGATGAGTATAGGTTTTATATCTTCTCTGAAATATCGAATATAGTTATCAATATCACTTAGATGTTCCTTGAAAAGTTGTTTACTCACATACTCAACGGTGTCTATCTGATAATATACTCGCTTGAATACTTTCTTGTATTTAGTTATTAACTTCTTAGCCTTCTTTAATTCCCCATTACGCACAAGATAATTAAAGTAGCTATTTTTCGGCACTACGCAGCATAATCCAGTTCCATACTTATATAGTTCTTCATCGGGAATAAAACCATCATAGTCCACGTTTATAGTTTTGGAAATAAGTAATAGGCTATGCCATCCTACTTCGCTCATAACGTATAACTTCAGTTCAAAGGTTTCCTGAATATCCTGAGTTGCGTCATAATCCTTTGCAACATTAATAGTTTCTCCGATGATGCATTTCAATCCATATTTTTCCGCATATGTTTGAAACGAAAGGGAACTGGCAAGCGAATTTACATCGCAAACACCTATCGCTTCATGCCCTAAAAATTTAGCCTTCTTGCACCATAAATCACAAGAACCGCTACCACTCAACATTTCGTATTCATCGTGTACGCCAAGATTTACGAACGGCATAGTAAAAGGCTCTGCACAACGGCCAAGATATTTAAAATCTAAGAATTCAGGCTTATAGATAGGTTCATTATATTTATTTCTATCAAGTTTTATTCCCGAATAATAGAACTTGCCACCAAATTCAAAAAGAATATAATTTACTTTCTTTTCATCAAGCATTTCATATTCTTCATCAGAAAGGATAAAAGAAAAATCTTCGTCAATCAATTTCCCATCATCACCTGGGTGTATGTAGAGAAAACTTCCAACTGAATCAATGTTGATAATATCTAAGCCATTATCGGATTTTGACTCAGATATTATCAACTTATTTTCTTCAACCCATTTTTTTAGATTGTCGTCCATTACCGTTTAGAGTTTTCCATAAAAACCAGTATCCTCATTTACTTTCTTTGCAAACCAGTTTCTTGCGAGAACATTAACATCCCACTCCAACCACTCGTCTGAAGATACGTTCTCAATAGCATCTATTGCTAAATGAGCGTTATGAGGTCTATTCTCTTTATCCTTACTACAAGCTGACTTATATTTAAGGTAAATCTTCAACAACAGATACACCATTTCAAGATAACTACTGAAATTGCTAAGGTCTTTAATCTCTTCAGGATTTTCATCCATTCCGTTAGCAATACGTTCCAAGTTATCAATAATAATATTCAAGTAATAGTCTATCTCTCTAAGACGATTTGCCGCAACATCGTGAGAAAACTTAAAGTCAATCTTACGCTCTTTAGCAACTTCATATAAGTCGGTATCTACTTTGCTGTTCAACATAGTCGTTGCTATGTTGTTCCACTCGTACACGTGAAGACTTTGAGAATTATGAGTTTGAGTCCCAAGTTCAATGCCTAAACAAGCCGCAATCATTTCTGTTACGAAACTGAACTGGAATACGTTTGTTGGTAAACCCCAATGTAAATCATTACTACGATTTTGAATTGTACTGATAAGTTTTCCGTTTCTTATCTTTAACATCAAAATATCGTTACAAGGAATATCCTTAGTTTTTGTGCCAAGGTCTAAGTCAGGGTTCCAAATAGACAACACAACCTGACGTGTGTTCGGATTATTATCAAATATCTTAACAGCATCGGCTACTTGGTCATAGCCTTGAGCAGCGTGTAGATTTTCCTCGCAAAACTTATCCTCACTACGAACACCCCAATGACGCAAACGAAAACCATAAGGGGCATGATATACCCTTCCATCATCTGAAAAGTTCTTCATATTTGAATTAAACAATGTTAGAAAACGTACATCCTTACGACCAGTGAATATCCACATTGCTTCTGCAAGTAAAAAGAATGGATTTTCGTTTCTTTCCTTGCAACCAACCAATCTACGATACGGATTTAAAATCTGCGTTTTAAAATCAAGAATTTCCTTGACCTTACCATCACGGCTCTCAATCCATTCTTGATTATTCATTATATACTCATTAATCACTGGATAAACTTTAGAAAAAGTTTCTGTTTTAGCAACTCCTAATTCGGGGTTAAAAATCATCATTTTATTCATATTTTCTATATTTAATTTCCTACTAAAAGTAACTTTGCTCATAAAAAGAAAGGGAATGACTCACGCCATTCCCAATCCCGCAAATTTATGATTTATTATTGACTTATTACTTCTTTGTCTTCTTGGTTGCAGACTTCTTCACTACTGTCTTCTTAGCAGGTTTCTTTACTTCCTGCTCTTCAACCTCGTCATCTTCCTCCTCGTCATCAACCTCAGGCTCAGGTGCTGGTTTGGTGGCCTTCTTCTTAGCAGCAGGCTTTTCAGACTTCTTGCCAGCCTTCTCCAAACTCTCCTCCATCTTCTTACGGTTATCACCTAAACGCTTATCAACCTTATTGACGAACGATGTGATTATATCGAAAACCTTCTCAAGAATGTCGTTAGCCTCCTCAATAGTTACAGCCTTGACAAATGGAGCATTCGTCCAGCAAAGCTGATAATCTATTCCAAGTTCATCTAACTTTTCTGTTTCCTTGGTCATGGTGTTGAGGTACAAGTTACCTGAAATTGTGCCATCCTCGTGACGCGTAACGTTATCATACAAGAATACACCGCGCTTAGAGTTCTTGCCGATATACTTAATTGACACACCGTTTACAACAAACGCATAAAGATATGTGTCGGTTGGGAACATCTTGCTAAAAGCGTCAATCAATGCCTGGCGGTCTTCATCGTTATTCTTCGGGTCAAGTTTCTTTGAGTTGCGCTTAGAGCGTTTCTTTTCTGCCGCTTTCTTCGTTGTAGCTGCCTTTTTCTTAGGCTCCTCAGACTTCTTAGCAGCAGACTTTTTAGTTGCCTTCTTGGCAGGTTTCTGCTCTTCCTCAGGCTCATCTTCCTCTTCTTCAGCGTCTTCCTCATCGGTTTCCGCTTCTTCCTCATCGGTTTCAGCTTCTTCCTCTTCAGCATCTTCAGACTCATCATCTTCATCGGCTTCTTCTTCCTCTACCTCATCGGCAAGGTCTTCAGCATCCTGCTCATCCTCGTCAACTTCTTCCTCATCTTCTTCGGTTTCGTCAACTTCTTCATCGGTGTCTTCAGTATCACGCCATCCCGACACCATATCAATCAGCGTCTGAAGGCTCTCGTCTTCCATACCGTCAATACCCTCTTTTTCTAACGCAGCAAGCAATTGCTTACGTGCATCTTCCTCAGACTTGCAGTTAAAACCCATGCCCTTGAGCTGCTTTGCAAACGCAGCACTCAACTTTGTTTCGTTCTTCTTTGCCATAATTCTCTACAATTAAATTGTTACTATTTCGTTTTTACTGTTTTTGTCAATCTTCAAGATTTACTTGTTGATAAACTTTGGTTGCTTGCATTAACTCACTTCCGTACTTCTTCAGCAAGTATTGCTTCTGCATATCTATTATATCTGCGACGCCAAAAGGAACATCACCGTTAGCAATTACCTCTCGCTTTGCGTCTTTTTCTTGCTTTGTATTGAAATAAACTTTGTTAAGAAAAATGTTGTTATATCCTCTAAGATACAAAGAAAATATTAAACGCTCTTTTCCGCAAAGTCCTTCCAATAAGTCAATACCGCGTACAATGAAGCGATTTTTCTCAGGAATAATTTCACTTTCGCATTCAACACCATAATCAAAATCTACATCATCAATGCGAACCTTATGGTTCTCCCTATTTATATATTTCATGAAATCACGCATCTTATTACCGCAAGCGCACTCTAAGTAATACTTAATATGCACTGGCTTGCAATCCTCTCCTTTGCGATAACGCGCGTATTTACGACCATATGCTTTGATTGAAGTAAATATCTTCAATCTAAACTCTTGAATCAAGTCTTCAAGCTCAAAACTTAGCTCTTCATAAGCAAATACCTTTGCGGCATATTTCTTCGCCAGGTATTCGTATTTCAGATACAATTTCTCACTTGTCTTCATATTGAACAGTCTTTATTTACAGTTGTTTTATTTTCTGATTACAAAGGTACGGACTTTTTGCGAAACTACAAAATTATTTTGGAGAAATTTTTGGAAAAATACAAAAATTTAACTTTTCACCCAATAATTTTAACTAAACCCCACAGAAAAACCCAATACCATAGTGTATTTAATGGTATTGGGTAATTTACTATAATATTCTTGATACGTCAGATTTATCAACGGTTAAATATTCCTCTTTTGTCGGTGAATAGATAGTTAGTTGTCCATCTTCTCTTACTTGGTCAAGAATATATATCTCACCTTGATACGAGAATTCATTTCCATTGGCGTAATAATTTTTGTTATCTTCCTCGCTCATTTGAAATTTAGGTCTACCAAAACTATCAAAAAGTTCATGACGCAACTCATTCAACTTTTCTTCCGAATTAAAGATTGAATGCAACTTATTACGCTCAGAAATTTTATCAATTCGGTTTTTCTTAAAACCGCAAACCTTTGTATAATAGTTTTTATCCTTTGGGCTGAAATATATCTTTCTGCGAAAATCAGCAATCAAATATTCCTTTTGAACTTGCAGGAAATATTCAGCGACAGAAAGATGTCTTGTAGTATTATTTTTTTGCTTATCCATTGGCTTATTCTTTTTATGTATTTATAATCTTGTATAAATTATAGTTGGCTATCTTTTCAACTTTCCAATAACATCAAATGTAAACTCAGTTATTGGTTTAATGTTTTGATAAACTTCAATTACTTCTTTTTTAGTGCAATCTCCCAAATCTTTCTCCTTTATACTTATCGCAACAAACACATTAAAATATTTCAGTAGCCTCATTCCGTATTCCTTTATCTCCTTCAGCGCATCATAATCCCAAGATATTATTACATTCGTTATATTTTTCAAAAGTAACTTTTTAATTTGCACATCCGATATTTTCTTTCCGAATGTTGTAACGCACTTATCAGAATTATCTTCACAAAGCTCAAGTTTTTGGTCAACGGAAATTTTATCAAAAACACCCTCTGTAATGATTACCGTCTCTGTCTCACCTTTAATTATTTCATCATAACCGAAAAGTAATTCAGCAAATTCCGTATTAAGGCTATTATTATATCGCAACTTATTCTCAGGAACTCGCTTTGCTCCATAACGCCCAAGAAAACCTCTTACAACACCACCATCATAAATAGGTATGAGTATATAATCGCGGAATTTGAAAGACAATTTTGTTTCTCCGATATGATATTTTTCGCAATCATAATTACTTATTCCTCTACCCTTCAAATATTCATTATTCTTGCAAATTTTAAAGCCTACTGGCATTTTACGTTCAGGTAGTTCCTCAAGCTCAACATCACTCTCTTTATTTATCGTATCTTCTATTTGTTTGCGTATGCTATCTATCTTATCTTGATATTCAACCGACTTATCGCCTATAAGATAAGTTTTATCAAGATGTTTAAGTAACTTATAAACATTACCAGCAACCCAACACTTTTTACATTCAAATACTTGAGTTTTTTTATCAATATAGAAATGTAGCGGTTTAAAGCACCAAGGACAAGTACATATATACTGACCACTTCTCGTTTCTTTATCAATATTTATTACCGAACGTAAATCTTCATCAGAAATTTTAAGCATAATTTCTTCTTTTTAATCTTCTTCCTCTTCTTCATCCATTAATGCCGCTGTTCTTTGACGGTCATAAAAACGACTATTTTTGAAACTGTTTGCTATTCTTATGACTTGATTGCCCGCATTTTCACGCGCCTTATCAATAAATAGACGCATTATTTGATTTCTGCTTTCTTCAATCGTTGTATTTATCGTTATGAAAACATCAGTTGGTCTGAGTTTTCCTTTGTTTTCAGAAAGATTGGAACGACTAAGAACGAATGATGGGTCATTTTTCTCGTCTAAGTTTACGTCACTACTTTGCGTTGCCGTATGTACTACGGCATTAAATTCCATTGCTAATGCTTTCATTCCTCTACTTAATTTCTCTTGGCGAAAACGCTCTTCACCTGGAGTGTATCGTATTCCATCACCAACCTCCAACAACTCTAAGTAGTCTATAATAATAACATCAACCTTTCCTATTTTCTTCTGAATATCCTTTAGAGCCTTACGAATATCAACAAGGCTTTTTCCTCCCCATTCTTCGCAAGCATCAACATAAATATCCGTTTTCTTCATTCTTCGAACAATACGTTCAAGAGCGTCAAGTTTCTTCTTAGAAACATCACCAACTTTCATATCTCTATACAACGTACCAGTCCACGCTGCATCGTAACGATTAAGACATTGTTCTTTTGTACCTTCTAACTGAAAATGCACAACTTTGTAACCTTGTCTTGCTGCAGATATTCCCATATGTATAAGACATTGAGATTTACCAGCACCTGAAGCTCCAAGCCAAAGAACGTACTCACCTGTCTCAGGGCCGCCAAGCCTACCGCCTTCACCGCCTAACGCTTCATCAACTTCATCTATTGTCGTTGGAATTTTGAAACGGTACGAATAATCTTCTGATTTACGTTGAGCCATACGGAGGTTGAAGTCACCAAACACTCGCTCGAACTTAGCGTCCATAATACTAAAATTATTCAACTTTTCCGCTTGTTCGACAAAAAGTTTATAAGCCGACTCTTTATCTCCCCTATTCCAAGTTTCAACAATTTTATCATTACTTTCCAAAAACATCATCTGTTTTAAATATTCTTGGAAAGTCTCAAGTATTGAATTGTTCGCTGCTTCAGTATCTTCTACTTCAACATCTGAAATATCCGCTAATAATTCTAACACTCCATCAGACTTAACGAATTGCTGTTGCATCTGACCCATTGTCGCGATACGACCAGTTTTATCGTAATTGCGAAAAAGCCATTGAACAAGTTTCTTCTCATCTTCTTTTTGAAGATAAGCAAATTTCAAATAAGCCTTAACAACTTCAAAAGTTGTTCGGCTATTTATCGCATATGCTAACAATTCTACTATGAAATTGGAAGCAAGTCTATCATTTATCATATACCTTTATTTATTTTCTGAATAACCTCTAATGTTATATATCTTAATATAATTACGTTGAAGAATATCCTTACATTCCGCTTTAAATTTACAGCCGCGACAATACTCACTTTTATGGTGATATAAGGTAGTATTCGCTACACACCATGAAAGTCCCTTACGCGTATTGTAAAATGCTTTCTTGAACCTTTCTTCTACTGGTCTAATAGATGTGAAAGCACTATATAATTTAGGCTTTAAATTGTTAGTTATATCATACTCTTTTTTCAAACAATTTCTTACGCAATGCTTTCTCGCTTTTGCACTTAAAGCATCCCAACGCTCAATAGCCTTACGACTAAATATCCAGCTGAAGCGTACTCTTTGTTTATCCTCCTTGCTAACATCAGGATTAAACCAACTTTGTATTCCGTATTCAGCAAAATCACTTATAAACCCCTTTGTAAGAGTAACGCCTTCTCGTTGAGAAAATTCCTCCACAAAAGCATTCCAGCACTTTACATCAACATCATTACAACGATATGCCGCTGAACGTTCTTGAACTTGATTTAACAAATCGGAAAACGTGTCAACGGCATATCTATATAATGACCTATTCTTAGGTACTATCATTTCGCTGATAAGTTTCGTAAACGGAAAGCAATTATTTCTTTGTACTCATTCATACATATACTCTGCTGAATGAGTAAAGTAAATTGCGTATATCCAACTTTTTCTAAAGTGTCATACTTATTAAGGTAGTCTTGTAGCTTTTCTAATCGTTCTGCTATCTCATCGTACTCAGTCTTTAATCTGTCTAAATATGTTTCGGACAATTTATAACTCTTTTCAAATACGTCTGCTGGTGACCATGATTGATAACCTCCTTCGTATTCTACAAGATAACCCGCTTTCCATTTTTTCACATCAGAAAGTTTAATGTCTTTCTTCAATAGTTTTTTAGCAAAAGCTTCACCCATACTCATAGGTTCAGCTTTAACAGTTTTTGTTCCAGTGTACTGTTTCATATTTCAAACCATTTTTTAATCCAATTTTCAAGAGTTTTGAAGCAATCTTCTACGGCCGTATCAAGTATTCCTACCTTATCTTCACCGACTGCTTCTATGTAAGTATTTAACCTTGACTCAGAATGAGAAGAAAAATATACATCATAAACATCAATAAAATCAATTACAAGACTTTTCTCCTTCTTATCAGTAGTTCCTAACACACGGCCCTTACGCTGGGTTGTAATAGCGGTTTCTTTATTGTTATCACACACTAATAAAACCTCAACAGACGGTAACGTTACACCTTTCTTGAATATGTCTGATGCTAATAATACTCCGCCATCTTTATTGTCAAGCAATCGTTGTTTTTCTTCCTCTCGTCTTTCAGATTTATCCTTACCACTAATAAACGGCAAGCCACTTATTTTGCTAATAAATTCTCCATGCTCAACGCTTTGAAAAAGTACAAGTGTTTTAAGTTTTAACCGTTGTAGGATTTTTATTGTAGATATTATATGACGATTGCGGACATCGGAATTGAAAATCAATTTCTTTCGTAATTCCATGTAGTCTAAATCATCTAAATCATCTTCATCTTCTACAATTTCATTATGGTCAACGAGTAATTCAAAAACCCTATAATCGCTCAATACTCCGCGGTCTCTGAGAGTTTTTTCAGAAATTCTATATACAATATCTCCCGACCACGCTTGTAATTTCAAATTTTCCAATACAGCACCGCTACGATACGGAGTTGCTGAAAGACAAAGTTGATAATCTAAGTTTGTACATTTTTTATACAACTTCATCTTAGCTGGAGAGCAGTTATCGTGTATCTCATCAACACAAAGAAATTTCAACCCCTTCAAGAACTTCGTTAAATCGCGTTTCTTAGCCTTATCACGGCAGTTATTAGAAAGTGTACGCTGCATAGTTTGTACCATTGCTACAGTCACCCTTTTCGTTGTATCAACGCTACCTGCTTTTATCTCTCCGACTTCTATTCCACCATAGGGTTCAAAATATTCCTTTATGTCGTTTACCGCTTGCGTGAATAGCGTGGTATTATCTACGCAAAACAAGAACTGCCCTTTTTCGTTTATCTTTAAAAAAATACGACAAATTTCAGATGCTATGAAAGTCTTACCGCCACGCGTTGGTACAACAATAATACCAAACCTACGTTTGAAAAAATGTTCAACCGCTTTACGTTGATGTATATAGTTTCCCGACATTCGGTCATCTATTTTTACTGGAGGCTTTCGGTAATGATTCTCTTCAACTTCATAATCAATATTCTTATTATCAAGAAATA
>ERZ1023626.200-NODE-200-length-15142-cov-6.583880_pt1 | contig 15142 bp, 10 predicted proteins | sample MGYA00380331_ERZ1023626 | MGnify/ENA primary metagenome ERZ1023626 (study PRJEB33179, sample SAMN07448974) | human gut metagenome | biome: Human-gut; feature: Human associated habitat; material: Faeces | host: Homo sapiens | place: India: Bhopal | collected...
ATTTATCAATACTAAAAAACAGAATTATGCGAATAAAGTATCTGAAAAATTCGGTGGCATCGCTGTCGATTCTAAGTGGACTATTTTGCTTGACTGGATGCCAGGATGATGGAGTCCTGAAAGGAGAGGTAGGAATCGAAGAATATGTGCCGCAAGGGACAAATGATGTGGCCGGCAGTGTGCTTATACATATAATAGAAGAGGGTGACGAGGACAGTCGAGCCTTGCCGTTGAGCGTTTTGCGCATGGTGGACATAGAGACAGCGCAGAACGAGTACGTTAAATTCAACTGCGAGCAACGCAAAGACGGCAAGTGGTGTGCCGTTGCCCAAATGCAGAAAGCACTCGACAAGCCATTTGTGGTCATTCCGGTAAAGATTATACCCAAAGAGTTTCCAGAGGAGGCACGCACCGTGTTGATGGTGCTCCGACAGAAAGGCGCCACGACAAAATCCGGAGATGCCATCACCTCCGTTTACAGCGAAGTGTTGGGCAAGGGAACCCGCTGCTACGGTCCGGTAGGCAACACGCTTGGCAGCGTGCTCCTTTATGACCAAATCAGCAAGCTTGGCGAGGAGTATCTGACCGCCAACACCACGCAAAAACAGTTCTCGATGCTTGAATTCTCGGGCGACAGCTACGAGAAGACTATGGAGGACTGGTCGGTCAATGTGGGAGCATCGTTTAAGAAGACACGAAAGAAAGGTCTGACATCTTCAGAAAAAGGCATATTGAAGGATATTAAGGATTTTCTGGGAGACGCGGAATATGAAAGACAATTGACCTCTATGCTGAAAAAGAAGCCCTCCTATGTCTGGACAGGCTCGTTTGACCTTGGAGTGAGCGGAAGCCTCTCCACAAGCGAGTCATACGAATACTATCTGAATCTGTATCGCGTGAAGATGTCGGAGGTGCGTATGAATATGTCGGCCTTCGAGCAGGAGAAGAAAGACCCCACCCTGCTGGCACTGCTTTCGCCCACCTTCGTCAAGGCTTTGAACGTTGACAATATCAATACGACCGCATTCTACGACGACTGGGGCACCGACATTATCACGCAAGGCTCGTTTGGCGGCTACAACATCTATATCTACGGCCGTCAGGAGAACGTTTATGAATATAGCGTTGGCTTTGACGCGCAGGGCAGCCTCTCGCGCAGCAAACCAACAAGCACCGGCAAGACGTGGAAAGATATCTATGCGAATGCCCATAGCGACTATGCGGAGGGACATTTCGACGTGGCTTACCAAAACGAGAACTATGAGAAAGCCAGCAAGGCAGTGTCCCTGCAAACCTCTACCGGAGGCGACCTTGCCATCGACGATCCGCAGAAGTGGCTCGACGGCTTCAATACCGACGGTTCCGACAGTAAGTGGGCGCTCATTGGCTACAACGTAAGCAGCGATGATAAAGACAACACCCTCTGCCGTCTGTATCCTATCGAAGAGTTGGTTGGCCAGATAGCGTTTACCTACGACCAAGTGGTTATGGATAAAACAGAAGCCGACATTGAGGCAGTCACCCGTCTGCTGAACAACTACAGCGAGTTGCTCAACGCCAAAGACGACTACCTTGACTCTAAACAGGTGGTGCAGCGGGCAAAGTCGAGATTGGTGTTGGCAGACATCTTGATCAAGAGCGGCGCGAACGGGCATAAGAATGGAGAACCAACACCCTTTGTTGCGCAAGACCCGAACGATCAGAACAACTACTTGACTTACTATCCAGTCATGGCAAACGCCAATGCTCCGTGTGAAAATGGATATGCATTCGAGCCGACTTGCCACCATTATATAGACGCTACAGACAATGACGACAAGTATATCTATTATGCGTTGGCGCCAAGCGACAAATGCTTAGGCATCGTGGATGCCGTGCTCTGTCAAGAGGGAACAGCCAAAGACTTCAACGGTGGAAAATACTACATTCCGCGAGGCGTGCATGCTGATCATGATATGGATGGAGCGCTCGACAACAACTATCTTTTTGTGAAGTACTATGACGAGGGCGTAGACATCGACCCGTCGAAGAAAATAACCGCCATAGGTTTCGCCAATATCGACAACCACGACGTGATTATCTCATCGACTGGCGGAAGTGAGCTGCGCATGAATGCCACAGAAACGGAAGAAAACAAGTTCAACCAGTTTTGGGATAAGAAGAATTGGAACTGGTATGCCGGCGACCGGTTAGGCAAAAGCTGGGTTTTCTACGAGGGTGGATTGGTAAGGCATAATCGCTTCTATGTGGTTTACACCACTCAAGACCTACCCATCCAGCACTTCCGCGAAGGTTCCGTATGGCAACCGAAAAGGTGGGGAGAGTAACGCATCCACGAAACATATTGCGAGGGGGCATGTCGGTAACCACATGCTCCCTCGCAATGTTTGTTGTGCGTAAGGAATCGCTCTTCGATAGCGGTTTGCTTGATTCTGTAATTGTTTTTTATATCATTGTCATTGCGTTGTGTCTCAGTGAGATATAAAGAATAGAAAAAGTATGTTTAAAAACATATTTAATGAATTTTAACCAACAAAACATTTGTAAAAGGTGGTTTGTGACTATAAATTTGTAAACGTAGTGGATATTTTGCTTAGACATAATAATCTTTTAAGGATTTCATTTAACACATAGTACAAGTAATTATGATTACCAGTAAGTACCACAGAAGAAGACTATTGCCGGCAATGCTGTTGGCGATGCTGATGTTGTCTTGTTATATGGAGGCAGCAGCTGTAAATCCGAACTCAAAAGAACAAGCAAGTGACTGTGCAGTCGGGAGAATGCAAAAACCGGACGACATGCTGGCTGCGCTTTGTGATAGAGAAGGAAATCAGACAAATGTTGAAGTCACCGGCACAGGAGGCTTGGATGATCAGGTCGATGATGGAGTAATATGTGTTGACGGGATATATTACGTTCTCGACCCTGGAGCCATGGCAGCAAGGGTAGTTGCCAAAAACGAACTTAATTCTACATACCAAGGACGTATAATCATACCGTCGTCTATAAAAGTGGACGGAAGAGAATATACAGTCAAGTCGATAGGAAGGAGAGCGTTTGCCGCCTGCATGGAATTGGACAAGGTGTTTATACCCAAAACTGTTGAAGTGGTAGAAAAAAGAGCATTCGAATCGGCAGTAATTGACGATATTGAAATAGAAGAAGACTCACAATTGAAAGTGATAGAGGATTATGGGTTTATGTTCTTCTGCAAAAATAGAGGACAGGTAGTCCCGGATCATTTCCGGCTGCCTGAAGGTTTGCAGGAAATCGGAGTGAGGGCATTTTGTGGAGCATTTGCAGATCTTGTGATCCCGTCGACAGTGTGGCGTATGGGAGATTTGTCACTTGCAACGAATATCAAGGATTTGTTTTTGAAGTGGGAAAGACCAGTCAATACTCCGTTGAATATCTTGGAGTTGTCGGGTTATAACGATGTGGATTATAAAGGCTCCATGTGTCCGACACCTGTAGAGATACACGTGCCGTCAGGCTCCCTCCCCACCTATAGATTGACAAAGCCGTGGTGTTTTTTCTCATTGGATGAGATGCCGGTTGAAGAGGCAACCATTTATGCCGATATTGCAGGACTGCGGTATCGATTGCGCGGCAGCAAAGCCGTTCTGCTACCACCAAGCGAGGGACAATATTCAGGAGATATAGTATTGCCTGAAACGGTTAGTTATAATGGGAAAGAATATAAGTTGGTCAGAACTGAAGGCGCGTTTAACAACTCGAAAGTTGTTTCGGTAGCCTTCCCATCCTCTGTAAAATATGTGGTTGATGATTTTAAATATTGCATGGAACTGCAGACCGTGACATTCCCTGAAAATTCGCGATTGAGATTTTTCAGCGCGATGGAGGGGTGTCCGAAATTGACTGAATTCGTTTTTCCGCCATCATTGCAGGTGCTTTACGGACAGTCTATGATGTATCTTGACGGACTCAAGACCATTGATATCCCAGGTTCGGTTTCTTATATTGGAGCATATACATTTGTGAACGGAGCACTGACAGAAGTGACCGCACATTGGATTTGTCCGCCAAAAATGCTGCCGAATGATGTGTTTATAACAAAAAGCAATCCGCGAATCCGTGTGCCGGTTGGAGCCAAGAAGTATTATGAAGCGTCGGAAGCTTGGAATAAATTTGAGATTGTCGAGGATGAGACAGTGGAGGCTTTTGTGAAAGTGTATACAGAGGGCCGCGAACGAGTGCTTACGCTTCCAGTGGATGAGAGTGCCGACTACTATGAGTTTGAGGCTTTTAAAAATGGAGAAGTAGTTAAGTCGCAGACTCTTTCACTCATAAAGAGTATAAGAACAGCCAGTGCAAATAGAGAGGCTGCAACCAAACGCATAGGTTTTGATGTCTCATCGTTGGATGACGGCAGTTACCGCTATAGAATCCGAGCGGCATCGGATACGGAAGGCTTGATTTCGTTGTTTGAGGGAACGTTTGTTGTCGGTGATGACAGTGGTGTGGAAGATGTCGTTTCCGATGGCGACACAAATTATGATGTCTTTGATATTATGGGCGTCTGCATACGGACGAATATGCAAGAAGCGGAAATCTCTGGTTTGACGCCTGGAATATATATTTTGCGCCCTGTTCGGAACGCTAATCCGTCAAACGTTCGGAAAATCATAGTGGAATAAGGTTAATGCATAGATGAAGAAGGTTGCAGTGCGCCTCTGCCACACAAGCTGGGAATAGGCGCACTGTCAATGAATTTTCTCTGAAAAATTTGGTTTATAATATAAACCAAATTAAATTTGCACTCGACTCAAGGGCGGACAGGCGAGACCGCTCTTTTTTCAAAGCCAAATGGTTTATTTTATAAACCAAGTATTAACCATCAAATTTTTCATAAAATGGAAGACAGAAAACTCACCGAAAAAGAAAGTCTCGAAGTGATAACTTCGATGATAGCACTCACTAAGCAACGCTATATTGGCGATGGACGCATCTTGCTGCTGTTTGGCTACCTGACAGTTGCAGTTTCAGCGTTGATATGGATACTCCTCGTGATTACACAAAATCCTGTGTGGAACTGGCTATGGTTTCTTATCTGGATTATAGGAGGCACTGTTGCTCCGATAAAGGCAAAGAAACAACAGATTGAAAAAGGGGTAAAAAATTATTCCGACACACTCACATCCCGCATTTGGTCTACAGTCGGCTTCAGTGCAATCGCCGCCACAGCCATCTGCCTCGCATTTCTGCTTGTCAAAGGAATTGACGCATGGCCTATGATGTTGGCGTTCGCTCTGATAATCGTTCCCTTCGCCGAGGTTGCCCAGGGAATTGTTTTCAAAGAGACAACGCTTATTGTTGGAGGTGCGATAGGATTGTTTGCAGGCTTATTTACGGAGGCATGCATCGCCGGGGATGTAGAGCTTTATGCATCATGGTATATGCCATTGTTTATAATCGCGTTTGTGGCGATGATGATAATTCCCGGCCATATTCTCAACCATAAGGCACGAAAAGAAAAATGAAAGAACTGAATCCGCTTCTGCACTCGCAACTCCGTCTTGCTGTAATTTCCATACTGATGAATGTTGAAGAGGCAGATTTCGTTTATCTCAAGGAGAAAACCGAATCTACAGCCGGCAATCTCAGCGTTCAGCTTGAAAAGCTGTCTACCGCGGGATATATTTCTATTGAAAAGGGAATGTCGGGCAAGCGTCCCAGGACGACATGCTCAATTACTTACGATGGAAGAAAGGCTTTTGAAGAATATGTCGAGGCGTTGAAAACATACCTTGGCTTATGATTAAAACAGCCAGACATTACGGATAGGGCATCTTGTGTGCATAAGTGTGCGTTAGACAACAAAGCAGGGACTGCCGAAGAGGCTGTCCCTGCTTTGTTGTTTTGTTTTGAGGATATTTTGATGTTCTTCTGAACCTTATTTCTTGAGACGGTTTCCGTAGCGGCTCATGAACTTGTCTACGCGGCCAGCTGTGTCGACCAATTTCTGCTTACCAGTGAAGAAAGGGTGAGAAGAACTCGTGATTTCGAGTTTTACGAGCGGGTAAGTAACGCCGTCGATTTCGATTGTCTCCTTAGCAGCGACAGTCGAGCGAGTGATGAAAGTTTCGCCGTTCGACATATCTTTGAAAACAACCTCGCGATAGTTTGATGGATGAATGTCTTTTTTCATTTCTATATCTTTTTTATTATTACAAAGTTACGCGCCGCTGGTAAAGGCGACTTCTGTAATGGCGTGCAAATGTACGCATATTTTTCCATACGGCAAACATTTACGGAGTTTTTTTGTCGCAACGTTCGCAATATTAAAGGATAAGCGGATGCGAGAGGTGTCGCATCCGCTTGTCTTAGTCAAGCCGTGTTAGGGCTTATTTTTTTGCGTCGAGTTCGCGAAGGAGCTCGTCGACCGCAGCTTTCAGTTGTGCGTCCAAACTATTGGCAGCGTCCTCAGGAGAGTTCAGCACATAGATGTCGGGCTCCAGTTGCGAGTTCTCAAGGTAATTTCCTTCCGCGGTGCGGTATCCGATGACCGGAGTGCCGAAAATCAGCGAAGAGTCCTGCAGACGTTCCCACCAAACGCTTGTCATGGTGCCAGGCACCGGAGCGCCGACAAGTTTGCCGAGACGCATGTGTTTGTATACCCAAGGCGTTCCGTGAGCGTTGGAATAGTTGGCCTCGCCCTGCACCATGATTGAAGGTTTGTTCCATCGGCGGCTCGGCATGTCGCACGCTTCTCTTCCGCGGTACACCTGAGTGAGATATTTTGTTCCGCTGAACAGAATTTCGATATCTTCGTGGAGGCGTCCGCCACCATTGAAACGGGTGTCGATCACGATGCCCTCCTTCTTGTTGTATTTACCAAGCACGTCAGAGTACACTGTACGGAAACTGTTGTCGTCCATCGATTCGATATGTACGTATCCTAAGCGGCCGTTTGACCAGCGGTCCACGTCGGCGGCGCGTTGTTTGATCCATCGGCGGTAGAGCAAAGCACCGCAAGCGCCGTCAGAGATAGGTTTCACCACCTCGTCCCACTGCTTGCCGCCATCGGAAAGCGAAATTAGCACCTTCTCTCCGGTCAGTCCGGCGAGCAGCGCATAGAAGTCGGTGTCGGCAGAAATTTCCTGTCCGTTGATTTTCTCGATAATGCATCCCTTCTTCACCTTTGAAGACGCGTTGTCGAAAGGACCTCCGGCAATCACCTCGTCGATTTTCACGCCCTTTCCTTCATACGAAAGGTCGTAGAACAGACCTAAGTTGGCAGTGGCTTCTCCACGGGCACCGGCACGGTATCTGCCACCCGTGTGCGACACGTTTAGCTCACCGAGCATTTCGCTGAGCAGCTCGGCAAAGTCGGCGTTGTTGTTGATGTGAGGCAGGAACTTGCGGTATGCAGCTGTCATCATCGGCCAGTCCACACCGTGCATGTCAGTGCGGTAGAAATGGCGGGCCTCCTGGCGGCAAACGTGGTCAAACATATATTCGCGTTCCTTTGCCAAATCCATCTTCATCTCAGCCTTGTAGCTGATGCGTTCCATCTTGTCGGAAGCCACGGTGAGTTTCTGCATTATGCGTGAGCCGAGAATGAAAATGCACTTGCCGTCTTTCTGCACGTCGAACTGAGCCGACGACGTGTCGAGTTTCTTCAGGCATTCCGTGCTCTTTTTGCGCAAGTCGAGTTTCCAAAGATCGTAACCCTCCTCGAAAGCCGACAGGTAGTACAGGCTTTCTCCATCGGCATCGACGATGGCATCGGCAATTTCGGAAGAGTTTGGCGTGATGCGCACAATACGGTCCTCGATGCCGTCAAGTTGCACGTCAATGTCTTTTTTCTCTTCTTTCTTGTCAGCCTTCTTGTCGTCTTTCTTTTTGCCTTTTTTCTTGTCGGTGTCAGCCTTTTCGGCATTTTTCTTCTGCTCCTTTTCCAATTCCTTCTGCAATTCGTAATCCTCCTTGCTAAGTCGGAATTTGTCGTAGGCGTCCTTGTTCATAAACACAAGCATCACGTCGTTGAGCGAACCCCACGAAGCATGGCTGCGCATGCCGTAGCGGTCTGTGAGGAAAAGCACAGCGTTTCCGTCGAGCACCCATCTTGGCTGCGAGCTGAAGTATCCGCTGCCAGTCAGGTTTACCGGCTTCTCCGATCCGTCAGCCTTTACGATAGCCACGTCGGAATAAGGGTCGTGTCCGTTGCCGATGATTTCAAGCGAGAACCATTTTCCATCTGGCGACCAGGCATAGTTGAAGCCACCCATAAACCATTCCGAACCGTCGGTCACCTGCCTCACAGCTTTAGTGGCCACGTTGACCACCATAAGCCGGCATTCATCCTCGATGAAAGCCACCTCTTTTCCGTCGGGCGAGAATTTCGGATTCTGGCGGTCGGCGAGAGAGTCGGCGAGCAGCGGCTGCTCGTCGATTAGAGTTGCATTAGGGAAGTTGAGGTCGTCGGAGCGTTTTATGCGAGCCGTGTAAAGCCCCCAATGCCCGTTGCGTTCGCTGGCATATACGAGCGACCGGTTGTCGGCGCCGAAGTCAACGTCGGCCTCGCCCTCCACTGTGTTGGTTATTTGTTTTGTTGTGCCATATTCCACCGATGTCACAAACACATTGCCGCGCACGGTGAAAGCCACCTGCTTGCCATCGGGCGACACGCTTGCCGAAGTAGCGCCGTTTGTGAACGACAGGCTTGACGGCAGGTCAACGTCGTCGCGCACAATGTCGATGTCGACGAGCGCCGGTTTCTCACCGTTTAGCTGAGTGTAGATGGCTCCGTCGTAGGTGTAGCACATCGTGCCGTTGTCGGCAACGCTGAGGAAGCGCACCGGGTGAGTGCTGAAGTCGGAAATCTTTGTCAATGCCGCCGGGTTTGCGAGCGGCATAGAGAATACGTTCATCGAGCCCCCATTGCGCTCACTGAGGAAATACACCGTGCTGCCGTCGGCTGACAAAGCCGGGCACAAATCCTCTCCGGCATGAGCTGTCAGGTTGGTGTGTTTGCCTGTTTTGGTGTCGTATGCCCAGATGTCGCGTGTCACGGACGACGTGTGATGTTTGCGCCATACGTCTTCATAACCCTTGCGGTCCTGATATACAAACATGCTGCCGTCCTTGGCAAACGACAGGCATTCGGCTGGAGTAGGGAGCACCTGCTCTTGACGTCCGCCAGTGGCTGGCACTTTGTACAGCTCAAGCAACACGTCGGGGAACAGCGCACTTGCCGCAGGTTTCTGATTGTTGGCTGAGAAATAGACATATTTTCCATCGGGCGAGAAAGCCTCAGGCGCTTCACCTCCCGACTTTGTGGTCAGACGCGCTGCCGAACCACCGTCGGCATTCATAATAAACACATCGTTGTTACCGTATCGGTCGCTGGCAAAAGCAATCTGCTTTCCGTCGGGCGACCATACAGGCACCGACTCGTATGAGTCGTGCGATGTTAGCCGCACGGCAGAGCCTCCAGTAGAGGCAACTTTGTAGATGTCGCCCTTGTAGCAGAATGCAATCTGCTTTCCGTCGGGCGAGATTTTTACATCGCGCATCCACAACGGAGTGGCGGCAAAGCCCACCGCAGCCGTTGACGCAACGATGATTGTTGCAAAAAGTTTTTTCATTTTATAATTCTATTGTTTTGTTTGAATTTCCGCTCTTTCCCAGATGCAGTCGGGAATCATTCTCCATACCGCCACGAGCAAGCGGTATCGCCAGTCGATTGTCGCCACGCGTTTTTTGCGGCGCAAGGCGTCGACAATCATTCGTGCGGTCTTTTCTGGGCGCATAAGCATCGGGTAGTTGCCCGACCGCAGCAGGTCGGTGTCGACAAATCCCGGACGGATGTCGGTGAACGTGATGTTGGCGCGAGTCATTGCCGACAGTTGTGCCAAGCATTGTATGTAAGTGTTTTGAAAGCGTTTTGTGGCAGAGTATGCCGGGGCGATGCCCAGCCCTTTAGTCCCGGCAATCGAGCTTACGGCGCCGATGTGTCCGCCACCATGGCTTTTCAGATAGTTGAATGCCGCATCGATCATACGGGTGAATCCCACAACGTTTGTTTCTGCCGTTGCGATTTCTATGCCCGGGTCGAGGTCGCGGTTCTGGCTTCCTATCCCAGAAACGAGCAGGATGGTGTCGACGCCGCCCATGCGCTCCGCCAAATCAACGAGCAGCCCGCCTGCGTTTTCGTCGGTCACGTCGATGCGTTGCCACACAACGTTGCCGCCTTCTTCGGCAAACTTGCGCAGCCTGTCGTCTCTGCGGCCAGCCACTCCGATGTTGATGCCTTCGCTCCGCATTATGCGTGCCACCTCAAGACCGATACCCGAAGTGGCGCCTACGATTATAGCATTTCTCATATTCATAAGCATTTTAAATAGTAAAATTACAACGTTTCCGGCATAGACCAAGACGCGTGATGCGTAATTAACAATCTTTAATCAGAAGGCGTGGCGAGGTGATGAAACCATTGGGTAAAAGAGTGTTGGATTAGGTAATTTTAACAAAAAAGCACGCTGTAATTGTTGCGTGAAATAGATTTGAATTAATATATTTGCAATGTACGATAAATCTAACTCTAATAAATCCGATAATGAAAAATACTTATAAATCCATTTTGCAGGAAATGAGTGAGCGCACGCTGAAGTCTGACACGCTTGAAGGCGACGCGCAATTGTTTGCTCTTCTTCGACAGACGGCATGTGCTTCGGGCGACCTGCCAGCAATGGCGGATGTGGACAACGCCGTGCTTATGGCGGTGGAAAAATGTCGTGCTGAAAGAGGCGACGATGCCGCCTGCCGCTTATGGACGCTTTATGAGTACAGCAATGCCGGAGCCACTCTTGGCTGCGACTTTGCAACGGCGATGAGCAACGGTGATACGAGTTTTGCCGAGGCGATTTATTCGAAGGCGAAGCAACTGAGCGAGCAGCTGGCGGAAAAACGCGAGTTGCGCGATGCTTTCGGTGCATTGTTCCGCCAGTTCTCCGCCGTGTCGTAGGATTTCAGTCCTTCAAGCAGGCGGTATGATTTTGACGCCGGTATGTAAGCAATAATATAGTGAATATTTAATGCTATGAATTGATTTGTATTGCAGCTAACTTTTGTGGTGGCCGGCAACTAATTTTTGTGGTGTTTTGTTTGGCGTTTTTGCGGTGATGGGCAATAATCTGGCTCGGATTTATTCGGAGGAGGTCAAGTGATCAAAAGATAGGCTGCGGTTCGGGAAAGAAAATTGAGCAAGCTCTTTTCTCGCACCTTGCGCTATCTTTTGATAAGATAGGCTGCGGTTCGGAAGCGCAAAATCAAATAAATTTGTTTTGCTCTTCTCTTACTTTGCACTATCTTTGCGCAATAATTCACAATGATATAAAACAAAAGATTTTGATGAAGCGGATTCTTGTTGCAGTGTTGTTACTGGCGGCATTTGTCGGGATAGGTAATTCCAAAAATTTCAGTGTTGTAGGAGTGGTTGTCGACTCGTCGGAAAATGAGCCGGTGCCGTATGCCACGCTTCGTGTAGACAAGCGCGGAGGAACAGAACCGACGCTCGGCATAAGCGGAGTCGACGGCGCGTTTGACGAGAAACTGGCTGAGCCGGGAGTTTATACGCTGACGGTAAGCGGTACAGGTATGCGTCAACGTTCCATTGAATTTGCGGTGGGCGACTCGGCGCGTGTGTGCAACCTCGGACGCGTGGCGCTTGTTTCCGGAGTTGAGCTTGAAGAGGTCAGCGTGGTGGCGCAGAAGCCTTTGGTGAAGGCGGATATCGATAAAGTCACATATCGCGTTGAAGACGACCCCGAGGCGTTGTCGAAAACGGCTATCCAGATGCTTCGCAAGGTGCCTATGGTGACGGTCGACGGGCAGGACAACATAACGGTGAAAGGTTCGTCGAATTTCAAGGTCTATGTCAACGGCAAACCAAACACGATGATGAGCAACAACCCGAAGGAGGTGCTCCGCAGCCTGCCGGCAAGTTCGGTGAAGTCGATAGAGGTGATAACCGACCCCGGTGCCAAATATGACGCGGAGGGAGTGGGCGGAATCATAAACATCGTCACGCAGGGCTCAAGGATGCAGGGGTATAACCTTTCGGCCGGACTGACCGGCAGCAACAAAGGTCCGTCGGCCTATGCCTACGGTTCGGTCCAAGTTGGGAAATTCACGATGAGCGGCAACTATTCGTATAGTTATGAAAGCCGCAACAATAGTTCTTCGTCTGACTATGAGCGTGATGACTATGACTCCGACGGAAGAGTGAAACAGACATTACGCAGTGTCAGCCGCGCTGACGGCAGCCGCTCGCAGATGCACTATGGATCTCTGTCGGGTAGTTACGAGGCAGACTCGCTCAATCTTGTGACGTTCAGTTATGATTTCTACACATGGCGCGACAATAGCCACGGCACGTCGTCGTTCGTAATGCTTGATGCGGCACAGGTGCCGGTCTATTCCTACAATACGTTGGACAAAAGCTTGTCGAAATATGGCAGCCATTCGGTAGGCGTCGACTATCAGCATTCGTTCAAGAAGAAAAACGAGTTGCTGACAGTGTCGTATAAGTTTGACAAATCACCGAGGCGGACACAGACAGAAACAACGTATTCCGATGTGGTATCGGTGCCGTTTCTCACGTATGCTCAGGGACAGGACAACAAATCGCACATTGCGGAGCACACCGTGCAGGTAGACTATGTGAATCCCATCAATGAACACCATTATGTGGATGCTGGAATGAAGTTCATTGCGCGCAAAAATGCCAGCGACAGCCAGACGCTGCTGCTGGAGCAGGTTGACGGCTCTTTGCCGGGCGACGAAGACAGTTCGGTTGACTACAGCCAGCGTCAGAACATTGTGGCGGCATATGCGGATTATAATCTGAAAATACAGAAATTCGGGTTCAAGACGGGTGTGCGCTATGAGCATACGTTTATGAACGTGGAATATGAACGTCATCCCGACCGCAACTTCAGCAAGAATTTTGACGATGTGGTGCCGTCGGCGGCCATAAGCTACGGACTTTCGGAGATGTCAAATATCCGCGTCGGCTACAATATGCGCTTGAACCGTCCGGGCATCTGGTTCCTTAATCCGTTCCGCATTTCGGCGACGCCCAACGATGTAAGCTACGGCAATCCGGACTTGTCGACGGAGAAGAGCCATAGCATCAGTTTGAGTTACAATATTTTCACTTCGAAGGTAAACCTCAATGCCGACGCGCGCTATAGTTTTGTCAACAATGGCGTGACGGGCTATTCGTTTGTCGACGGAGATGGCGTGCGCAATTCAACTTATGGAAACTATGTGCGCACGCAACGCACGTCGTTGTCGGTATGGATGAGTTGGAAGATCACTGATAGAACAAGCTTCATGTGGTCGGCAAGTGGCAGCTATGTTGATTTGCGGAGCAAAGAACTCGGTTCAAGCAACAGTGGTTTCGGTGGCAATCTTTATGCACAATTGCGGCAACGTTTGCCGTGGAAGCTGGATTTTACGGCTTACGGCGGATACGGCGCACCCTACATTTCGCTGCAAGGCCGTTCGGGCTCATATAATTTTTACGGACTTTCGCTCAACCGCTCATTCCTCAAAGAAGACCGTATGGAGGTATCTCTCTTTGCGAGCGACTTCTTTTCGGCATGGAAAAAATATTCAAGCACAACTGTCACCGACACTTATCGGCAGACGTCGCATTACAAGGATTATGCATGCCGCTTCGGAGTCAGCCTGTCATGGAGGCTTGGCAGTATGAATGTAAACGTGAAACGTACGGAACGCTCAATCAGCAACGACGACGTGATGAAGGGTGGCGGCAATGGCTCTGGTGGGCAACAAAAGAATTAAAAAATGCGTGTTGGTGCCATTTTTTACTGATTATTGCTAATTTTGCCTTGAAAAAACAACTTAGACAACAATGAACAGAATAGCATTGATAACGGGGGCTACGAGCGGAATCGGAGAGGCTTGTGCCCGTAAATTCGCCGGCAGCGGCTACGATTTGGTGCTGACCGGGCGCAACAAGGAAAAGTTGGAGGCTATGAAGGCTGAATTGAAAGGAGTGGAGGTGACTACGCTTGCTTTCGACGTGCGCGACAGCAAGGCGGTGCAGGAGGCTCTCGACAGCCTTACTGGACGTTGGCGCGACATTGACGTGCTGGTCAACAACGCCGGGCTTGCTCTCGGCCTTGACAAAGAATTTGAGGGCGACATCGATGAATGGTCAACAATGATCGACACCAATATCAAGGGATTGCTTACGATGACGCGCCTCGTTGTGCCACACATGGTGGAGCGCAACCACGGGCACGTAATCAACATAGGCAGCGTTGCAGGCGACCAGGCTTATGCCGGAGGCAATGTGTATTGCGCCACGAAGGCGGCTGTGAAGGCTCTTTCCGACGGCTTGCGCATCGACCTTGTCGACACCTGTGTGCGCGTCACCAACGTGAAGCCCGGACTTGTGGAAACCAATTTCAGCGTCACGCGTTTCCGTGGCGACAAGTCGAAAGCCGACAGCGTCTATGCCGGCATCCATCCGCTCAACGGCGACGACATAGCCGACGTGGTGCTGTATGCCGCTAACGCGCCGGAGCATGTGCAGATTGCCGAAGTGCTTGTGCTTGCCACCCATCAGGCAAACGGCTATACGTTCAGCAAGGACACGTCGCGCGTGGAGCATTTGTCGTGAGAATGAAAACCGAATATCAGAAAATGCTTGACGGCGAGGTGTATTCAGCCGTCGACAAGGAGCTGTTGGAGATGCTGAACCGCGTGAAGGATCTCTGCTGGGAATATAATCAGATACGACCAACGTTGATTAAGGAACGGAATCTGAAGCTCAGAGAAATATTGGGAAAGATGGACGACGACACATTTATCAACCAGCCTTTCTATTGCGACTATGGCAAGCACATCCGTGTGGGCAAGCGCTTCTTCGCAAATTTCGGGCTGACGGTGCTTGACGAGGCTTATGTGACCATCGGCGACGATTGCTTTATCGGACCGAATGTCGGGATATACACGGCTTGCCATGATGTCGACCCTGGAAAACGGAACTCCCGCGACGAGTGGGCGCGGCCGGTCAACATCGGCGACAACTGCTGGATTGGCGGTGGCGCAACTATCCTGCCTGGAGTGAGCATAGGGT
>ERZ1023626.210-NODE-210-length-14500-cov-141.217307_pt1 | contig 14500 bp, 11 predicted proteins | sample MGYA00380331_ERZ1023626 | MGnify/ENA primary metagenome ERZ1023626 (study PRJEB33179, sample SAMN07448974) | human gut metagenome | biome: Human-gut; feature: Human associated habitat; material: Faeces | host: Homo sapiens | place: India: Bhopal | collected...
ATTTGGGGAATCTGGAATATTTTGGGCAAAAACATTTGGGGAATCTGGAATATTTGTTTATTTGACTTTTCCTGATTTCCTCTTCAAATAGGTTTGATGGTGTATCATTTTCGTTATAATGTTGGCTATCAAACCTATTTGGTACTTCTCACAAAGTATTTGTTATACCACGCAAAGTCTTTTTCAGCCTTTTCTGTTATTTTTGCAAGCGGAAATGAGAAACATTTCTCGTTCCACGAATGAACAATTATTATCAATAAACTTAAAATTAAAAGCGTATGAAAAAGATTTTTACTTTGATTGCTGCTGCCTTGATGGCAGTTAACGTGAGTGCAGCTAACAAGGTGCTGAAGATTACTGGCACCGCTGACAAGGATAATGCTTGGGACAGCCAGTGTTATATCAACCTTAAGAATCTAGAGAAGGGCAAGCCTTATGTCGTGAAGTTTGATGTGTACACTACAGCTGGTACCGAATTCAAAATCGGAACAGAGGCTATTGACGAGACTCAGACAGAGCATATGACGGAGTGGAATGCTTCTGCAGTGTTCAGTTATACTGAGGAACTTACCTTGACTAATCAAAAGTCAGAGGCAGTAATAAACTTCCCTGGTAAGACCACGGTTACTTGTCACTCCCACTGTACTGCAAAGCCAGGAATGGAGATAGATCATACAAATGGTAATACCAAAAATTGTGATCCGGAAATTTTGAAGGATTATGAGTATGCAGCTACTGCACTCTTGCTGAATGTAGGAAAGATGCCTAAGGATGCAGTCATCTATATTGGTAGCATTAAGGTGTATGATGCAGATGGCACCCTCCTTTCAACAGAGAATTTTGATAATGCAACAGTTGGTGAGTATGATACTAATAAGACTGTTCACTATCCAGGTTGGCAGAATGCTGCTACATTTGAAATTGTAGAAGAGCCTACTACAGGCATTTCTAAAATTGAGAGTGCAAATGTAGCTAAGGATGGCAAGTGCTTCAACCTCGCTGGTCAGCAGGTAGGTAAGGGTTACAAGGGCATTGTGATCAAGAATGGTAAAAAGATGGTTATCAAGTAATAGATGAGACGTTTTACAATGCTCGCATCTCTCCTCATGGTTCTGTGCCTACAGATGGCGGCACAGACCTGGGAAGATGTAAAAGTGGGGACTTCTACTCGCAAGACCCTCACTTATGTACCAAAGAATGTAGAGAAATCACCAGCTCTGGTGATTTCTCTTCATGGTTTTAATCAGGACCCTGAGTTTCAGCAGAAGCAGACCCAATGGAATGCGCTGGCTGATACCGAGGGTTTTATTGTTACCTATCCGCTGGCTAATAACAGAATGTGGGATACCAGCGGTATGGGTGATGTGATGTTTGTGGAGGCTGTCATGAAGGATATGGAGCTGAAGCACCATGTGGACAAGAACCGCATCTATCTCTCGGGTTTCTCTATGGGTAGCTGGCTGGGTTATCATTGTCTGGAAACGCTTGGCGATAAGATTGCTGCCTTCGGACCTGTAAGCGGTGTGGATATCGGTAAGCAGCCTAGAGCTAACCGCATGGTGTCTATCATGCATATTCACGGAACCGCTGATGATGTGTTCAAATATACGGGCGATCCTTATCACATGGCTGGCGGTTATCCTAGCATTGAGGAATATGTAAAGAAGTGGGCTGCCTACGAAGGTTGCGATGCAAGCAATCCGCAGGTAATCCGTCCTTATCCTGCCGGCAGAAAAACTGCAAATGATACCCGTACTATATATAATAATGTGAACGATGATGTAGAAGTGAACCTTATTTCTATTGATGGTGTGGGACATTGGCATTCCAATGATCCTAACGGGGTAAATTCTACCCAGGAACTGTGGAACTTCTTCAAGCGTCATCAGTTGAACCAGCATCCGGTACCTGTGGAAAACCGCAACTATTTCATCCGTTACGAGAGTACTGTGGGCGAGAACCTCTGGGACCGTCAGGCTGTCTACACCTTGCCAAAGGCTTTGGAGAAGGGTGCCAAGTATACGCTGACCATGAAGATGAGAACTTCAGCAGATTGCGCTGAGCTGGGATTCTGGCCTATCTGGAATGCAAGTGCCAACAAGAACCAGTGGGGTGGAAGTGATGATGTGCAGTATGAGGCAGCCTATCCTATAGAGGCTGGCGACTGGAAAACGCTGACCTGGAATTTCACAGCCAACTTCACCTTGGATACCTTCCAGTTTGTATTTGGCAAATACGGTGGTACACTCGATATTGACGATATGGTGTTGGTGAAGGAAGGAACATCAGAGAATCTGATAGCCAACGCCGATTTCTCAGCCCGCAATATTCAGGGCTGGAGCACCAACTGGAAAGGTCCAAGCTATTTTCTTGACAACGAAGCCTATGCATCAACAGGCATCGAGAAGCCAGCTGTGGCAACCATGATGAAATCTGCGGATAAGGCATACTACACTCTTCAGGGAGTAAAGGTTCTTCGTCCTACCAAGGGTATTTATATCCATGGTGGTAAGAAAATCGTGATTAAATAACAAACAATTATAAATTTTTTAAACTGAACGAAATGAAGAAATTATTAACTTTAGTGGCAGCTGCTTTTATGGCAGTTAACGTGAGTGCAGCTAACAAGGTGCTGAAGATTACTGGCACCGCTGACAATCCTGGGAAACCTCATACTAGACAGTGCTTCATTAATCTGAAGAATGTTCAAAAGGGTAAGCCTAATGTGGTCAAGTTTGATGTATACACATCTTCTGATACAGAATTTGAGATAGGTACCGAGGCTATTGATGATAGCCAAACTGCTCATAAGGATCAGTGGAATAATTCTGCAGTGTTCAGCTACACAGATGGGTTGACTATTACTAAGGACAGGAAGGAGGTTGCTGTTCATTTCCCTGGGAAAACAACGGTTGATTGTGCCACTCACAAAGATAAATTAGAGAATTTTGAGTATGCTGCATCTGCTCTTTTGTTGAATATTGGTAAACTGCCTAAGGATGCGATTCTTTATATAGACAATGTTAAAGTGTATGATGAAGAAGATAATCTCCTCTTTTCTGAGGATTTTGAGAATGCAACAGTTGCAAAATATGATAAAACAAAGACAGCTTATTTTCTAGAATGGCAAGGTGGTGCAAACTTTGAGATAGCCGATGAAAATGCTACTTATATCCCATCTGTAGATTTGGCTAATCTTGATTTCTCTAAGGAAGATGCAAAAGCCATTGGTGGTTGGGGTAAAGATTTTAAGTCTGAAATCAAAGATGGCGTTGATGTTATTACCTTTACCAAGCAGAAACAGCCTTATAATGTGCAGGTAGATTTCGAAAATGTTTATCCTAAGGGTGCTAAGATTAAGTTAACAATGGTAGCAAAGGGGTCTGTTGAAGGCTCCATCAAAGCAGGTTTGCAGAATCCAAATAACTATCAGGGATGTGGCGATTTCGAGGATATCAATTTGACTACCGGCTATCAGACCATCACAAAGACAGTTTCTTGTTCTGGTGATAACGCTAAGCGTCTTTTGCTTAATGTTGGTCAGTACGAGGGTACTATCTCTATCAAGAGTGTGAAGATTGAGGCTTTAGATGTTCCTCAGGAGACTGTTACCATTTCTCCTTCTGGCTATTCTACATATGCAGCTTATTATCCTGTAGCTTATAGTAAACTTGGTTTGAAGGCATATACGGTACAACTCAATGCAGAGAAGACCGGAATCGTGATGAATGAAGTTGAGGGCGTTGTCCCTGCTGGTGTCGCTGTCTTGCTGAAGGGTACGGCTGATACTGATTATGCTTTGACAAAGGCTGATGGTTGGCAGAATGTAACTTCTGACTTGAAGATGTCTGATGGTACAATTACTTCTACTGCCGAAACTGCAGTCTATGGCTTGGCTACAGTAAATGGTCAGGATGGTTTTTATAAGGCATCCAAAGGTAAAACAATCCCGGTTAAGTGTGCTTATCTCGAAGTAGCAAACTCTGCTAGTTCGGCAAAATGCTTCAGCTTAGGAGATCATTCTGGTTCTACTACCGGTATCACTTCTGTAAAGAATGAGGCTGCTGGCAACAATGCACCAATGTATAATCTTGCAGGTCAGCTTGTGGATAAGGGTTACAAGGGTATTGTAATCAAGAATGGCAAAAAGATTGTTTTGAAGTAATAGCAAAGCTTTCTTAATATGATCAATAGGAATACGAACTTTTAAAAAAAGAAATAATGAAGAAATACATCAAACCATCTATGGATATTGTTAAGTTGGAGAATGTGAGTCTGTTGGCTGCCTCTAGCGAAGTGAATAAAACATTGAGTGATGATACTCCAAATGATGTTTCATTCCATTCTCGTAAATTCAGCCTCTGGGACGGCGCCGAAGAGTAACGAATTAATCTATATAATATAAATATTAAACAAATGGTATAAAAAAATCCCAGAATCGCTCTTCCAAGCGGTTCTAGGATTTATTATGGTGATATTTGTCATCAATATCTCCGCTATTATATTTTTTATGTATTGCTCAGATTCTTAATGATTTCCAAAGGTAGCTGGGTAGCTTTGGAAACCTGTTCGGCAGAAAGTCCCATTGCCAGCAATCGTTGTGCTGTTTCTGTGTTGGCCTCATGCTTGCCTTCTGCTCTGCCTTTCTCCATACCTTTTTCCATGCCTTTCTCCATGCCTTTCTCCATGCCTTTCTCCATGCCTTCTTCCATTCCTTTCTGATATCTGTCATCCAGAAGGGTTCTTTCAACACTTACCGAATCCCAGAATTTATCATAGGCACGGAGCTCGGCATCTGTAAAGCCGGAAACTTCAAGATCTTCTACGGCTTTTCCAATCTCTGGATCATTGAGCAGGTCGGCAGGAATATCCTTCGTATTGGAATTTATTTCTGTGAGGAAACGGAGCCACAAGACCATCATGCGCTTATCGGCAATGGAATGAGGAGTGAACTTAGGGAGTTCAATGAAGGTGAAATGCAAGCCTTCGATGATCTTATTGCTATCCTTATCGTGCACGATGCGGTAGTTGTGGATGAAATCCGGAGTATCATGCGCAAAGATATCATTTATCAGGTTGAGAGAATATACGGGTTGAAGTTCGCTGTATTTTCCTCCCTTTTTTGCCTGACTCACATAGAGCTTGGATGCATTGAACAGTACTCGCTGCTGGAAAGCGTCAGACCATTCCATCTGCATTTCCACGCAGAACTTCCTGCCTCTGACATCTGTGCAGAGTACATCCACTATGGTGTTCTTGCCCCCTTCGAGCTGAGGCACAAGTTCTGTAGGCAGATACTTTATCTCGTGTATCTGCTCTTCTTCGCTGAGTGGCAGGAGGGCGTTCAGAAGGCTGATCAGTCTTTTAGGATGATTGCCGAATATCTTCTTGAACGTAAGGTCTGCCTTAGGATCTAAGTACTTCATAACCATCTGTTTTAAAATTCTATAGCGCAAAGTTACGGTTTTATTTTCATATCTGCAAGAGTTTTCTAGGATTTTTAAAGGTAAAAAAGTAAAAAGGTAAAAAAGTAAAGATTTTGCTATCCCAATACTATCTGATAACTTTTTCTAAAACTTTTCGACCTGTACGGTTGAAATTACCCACACGCCCTTTACCTTTGCTTTACCCTTCGGCCAGCGATTTTCAATTCCCTTCGGCCGGTGACCGTTGGTTCAGGGCGTATGGGGCTTATATGCGAAACTTCAGTAACGAATTAATCTATATAATATAAATATTAAAAAAATGGTATAAAAAATCCCAGAATTGCTCTTCCAAGCAGTTCTGGGATTTATTATGTCTGATAGTTTGCCATGATGTGCTTCCGTTTGCCTACAGATATGGCTGCGTGGGGTTAAGAATACGACTGCATTGGGTTAAGGATACGACTCCGTAGGCTAGCGGAGACGTATCCTTCGGCTTGTCGAGATATCTGCGTCAGCTGATTGAGTCACTTGAGTTAGCTTACTGAACTACTTGGGTTAGCTGATTGAACTACTTGGGTTAGCTGACTGAGCTATATCAGTATCCTGTAGTATTACATGTGTATTTTTTTTCTAATTTAATGCCACATTTGCCACACTTATACTCAACTCTTTGATTATTAGAGGATAACGGGTGGCAATAAGGGGTGTTTTTATTGTCACCTTATTGCCACCTATTACCACTTTTGGCATAAAATCAGCAAAATAACGGTGTTTTTGAGGGATTTGCTACGTCCCGACGCAGCAAAAGTTACGTCCGGACGTAGTAAAAGATACGTCGTGACGTAATTTCAGTGCGGGAATTCAATGGCAAGAAGTATATAAAATAATCCCAGAACCGCTTGGAAGAGCGGTTCTGGGATTTATTGTATCTGATAGTTTGTTTACCACTTAAAGAGGTGAGGAACAAATTCCTTGAAACAGCGGCGCCAGGTGAGCCACTCATGATGAGTGCCTGGTGATACGTAAACATCGAGCTTGATGCCCAGATCCTTCAACTGCTGTGCCATCTTCTCGGTACCGAAGTTCTCTTCCGAACCGCAGCCCATAAACATATAATGAATGTTCTTGTTGTATTTCTCTGCATCGGCAAAAACTCCATTGAAACAGGTCTTTACATCCACGCCAAAGAGAGCACCGCTAAAGGTGCCAAGGGCAGAGAACTTGTCCATGTGAGGCAATACCGTATTGAATGTCTGACAACCGCCCCATGACAATCCAGCCATCGCACGATGCTCGCGGTCGGTATAAGTGCGGAATGTCTTGTCAACCATCGGAATCAGATCCTTGATAATCACATCATAGAAAGAAGCTCCATAGTGGCTGCGCTCTTCATCTACATTCTTGCCTGGACGGGCAACGAAAGGCTTCTTTACATCGCCACTCTCCATGACAACAATCATAGGCTCAGCCTTGCCTTCTGCTATCAGGTTGTCCATGATGTGCTGCATCATTCCCTGCTTGCTCCAGCCCGTTTCGTCTTCGCCCATGCCATGCTGCAGATAGAGCACAGGATAGCGCTTGGTGGTGTTGGTTTCATATTCGGCAGGGGTGTAAACCATGGCGCGGCGGAACTGCTTCTGGGAGGCTGCATAGTAAGATACTGAGCGAACCTGACCATGGGCTACGCCCTGCTGAGGACGATAGTAGTTGCCTTCAGCTCCTTCTGGAACTTCCAGACCGCCTGCTTCACGGCAGCAGCCGAAGTAGGTTTCGCTGGCAGGGTCAACTACCTGCACGCCATCTACATTCAGAAAATAGTAGTGGAATCCTACTACCAGCGGATCGCTCACGCCGTACCAGTCGCCATCCAAATCCTTTTTCATCTCATATTGCTTGCCGCAGATGTCGAAGATTACTTTCTTTGCCTCAGGAGCATGGAGCTTTACATAAGCTCTGCGGTCCTTATCTACACGCGGATAGTTGCTGTCTGGAATGATTCCCTGCAGGGCGAGCATCATGTTCGCATAGCGCTTGCCCATGGTGCGGTAGCTTTCTGCGATGAAGTGGAGACCGTCGCCACGCTGTGGACAGCCCTTTGAAGAAATGATGTGGGCTGTAGGAATGGTCTTGGCAATATCATCAACGATGGCGATATGTGCCCAGCATTTTCCGCCCATATCCTTCTGTACGGTTTCGCCTACGAGCAGAGGTACGTCTTCTGCCTTCAGATTCAAATCCTTCAAGATGTCGTTATAAACTGTCTTTACACGGTTAGGCCAGTTGGCATCGCCGTTGTTGGTTTCGCCCTGATGCAGGAGGATGCCCTTGATAACACCCTGCTTCTTGGCTATTTTTGCCAGTTCTATCAGTCGGGCGTATGGATTTCCGTTGTACTGGGATGCAAAGTTTTTCATCCAGTCGGGTTGTTTCTTGAGATAAGCCTTATAGGTACGCTTATCGAAGAGGTCGATGCTGGCTCCGCCCACGGCCACGGTGATGGTTCCCACCTTGATGCTGTCTGGCAGGTTATCCACCATCTTTCTTCCGAAATAGTCAACAGGAGTCAGTCCTGTAGAGGGTCTTGCCTGTGGCGGCACGGCGGTGTGCCATTGTCCCTTCTTCCATCCTGCCTTTTTATCATCCACGGCATACATAGCCTGGAATCTCGGGTTCACGCCCGTTCGGTCGATGTCTTCGATAGCCGCATTTCCTTCCATGTTCGACTGTCCGAAGCAGAGATAAATCTGAAAATTAGGATCAGGCTTTTCCTGAACCTTACTGCCCGTTTTCTGTGCCATCATAGGTAGGCACGCCATCGCGAGCATCGATGCTAAGATTGATAATCTATTCATAGTTTATATTTAATTAAATTATTAGATTGATTTTCATCTTCTGTTCTGTTTGCAAAGTTATGAAAAGATTTCCATACGTGCTTTGTCTCATATATCAATAACTTTTCCCTTTGTTATATAATAAGGTGATTCTTTTTTCTCAGGTCTCAGAATATGTTTCATTTTGTTTCTTTTGGGGTAGATGTTATATGTGATAAAGTATTTGTTACTTGAGATAAAATGCGTTTTAATGTTTTTATCTATTTTTGCGACGTGTTTCAGCATCCTTAATGAAATTTTAGAGAATTTAGGATGTATATATAATAATGTAATATTAAACAACTGACTAGTAAAGTAAAACTATTAATCTATTTTTAAGATGAAGAATTTAAAAATGATTGAAAAGCCGTTTGTTTTGCTATTCCTGCTCTGTTTGCTTCCTTTGGGAGTTTCGGCTCAGAGCATAGTGAAAGGTATAGTGACTGATCCAAGTGGAGAACCTGTGATTGGTGCTACTGTTAAAGTAGAAGGTAGCAAACTGGGTGTTGTTACCGACTTGGATGGTAAGTTTAGCGTTGATGCTGCACCTAATGCAACATTGACAATTACCTATGTGGGTATGGAGCCTAAGACCGTGAAAGCTGAGGCTGGTAAAACACTTTCCATTACCTTGAAGGATGATTCTAAAGTTCTTAATGATGTCGTTGTCATCGGTTATGGCGTTCAGAAGAAGAGCGACCTGACAGGTGCAGTTGCATCTATCAAGAGCGATGACATCAAGGGTTTGTCTGCTACCGATGCCGGTGCTGCCCTCCAGGGTAAGGCTGCCGGTGTGCAGATTATCAACTCGGGTGGTCCGGGTGAGGCTGCCGATATCCGTATTCGTGGTTATTCTTCTAATAGTGGTAATATCGGTCCGTTGCTCATTGTCGATGGTCTGAAGGTGGATAATATCCAGTACCTGGATCCATCTATGATCGAGAGCATGGAGGTATTGAAGGATGCCGCTTCTGCTGCCATCTATGGTGCGCAGGCAGGTAATGGTGTCGTTATCATTACTACCAAGACGGGTGCAGCCAATGGCGGTAAGGCTCAGATTTCTTACAGCAGCAAGTTCACCATCCAGTCGTTGGGAAAGAGGGCTGATATCTTTGATGCTCCTGAGTATATTGAGTATCACAAGTATTTGGGCGACTTGAACGATGATCTTCTGAAGAAGAACAATTATAATGGTCAGAACACCAACTGGTATGACGAGGTATTTGAGAATTCCTTGGCTCACCAGCATAGTCTCACCGTGCAGGCAAGCAATGGCAAGGGCCGTTTCCTCGCCAGCTTGAATATCCTGAACAATGATGGTATCGTTAAAGGTAGTAAGGATACTTATAAGCGTTTCACTGGTCAGATCAATGCCGATTATGATGTTTACAAGTGGTTGAACATTACTACCAATACATCTTTTGAAAAGTGGAAGACCAAAGGTGTAACTAGAGGTTATGGTTCATTGCTGAACTCTGTGGTTTCTATCGATCCTTTGACTCCAGCTTATATCAGTAATGTGGAGGATTTGGCTCCTGGCATGAAGGCACAGGTAGAAGCCGGTGGCCCTGTTCCAAGAGATCCAAGCCATAACAATGACTACTATGGTACTTCTAAATATGTAGAAGATGCTACTGGTAACCCTCTCTATCAGCGCGACCGTCATGACACATGGAATTCTGGTATCAATGTACGTGGTACCGTTGCTGCCAATATCAAGCCATTCAAGGGCTTTACATTTACTTCTCGCTTAGGTTATCGTATCACTCAGAGTAACTATCATAACTACGAGACTCCATATTGGTTAACATCTATGGCACATAGTGAAAACTATACCATTGAAGCGAATACCAATAATGGTTTGTACTATCAGTGGGAGAACTTTGCCAACTATTTGACAACAATCGGCAAGCACACTATTGGTGCCATGGCAGGTATGTCGTTTACCAAGAATCATTGGGATAACAGTTCCATCAGTTCTACAGGAGGTAACATACTCACATCTTATGAGCCAAACTTCCATTACATCAACTACTTGTTGGCTGATGCAACCAAGAATGTAGGTAACGCTCCTTTAGATGCAACAGAGTTATCTTACTTTGGCCGTGTATCTTACAGCTATGACAACCGTTACTTCATGCAGGTTAACTTCCGTCGTGATGCTTTCGATACATCAAAACTTTCAAAGAAGGCACGTTGGGGTAACTTCCCATCAGTTTCAGCAGGATGGGCTATCAGCAATGAGAAGTTCTTCAAGGACAATATAAGCCGTGATGCCATTTCTTTCTTGAAACTTCGTGGTTCTTGGGGTCAGAATGGTAACGTCAATATCTTGAGCGATTATCGTTATGCTTCTACCATAGCTCTTAATCAGAGTTTCTATCAGTATAATCCTTCTATCGGAGATGGTAAGCTGACTTTAGGTTCTAAACCTTCTGGACTTGCTAACCCAGACTTGAAGTGGGAAACTTCAGAGCAGGTTGACCTTGGACTTGATGCGCGATTCCTTAACGACCGTTTGACTTTGGGCTTAGACTGGTATCGTAAGACAACCAAGGACCTCTTGATTGAAATCACTCCTATTCCAGAGATTGGTGTAAACACGAGAGTTGTCAATACAGGTAAGGTACTTAACTCTGGTCTTGATTTCGAGTTGGGTTGGAGAGATCACATCAAGGACTTTAAGTATAGTGTGACCGTAAATGGTTCAACTCTGAAGAATGAGGTGAAGGAGGTTTCTAACCTTGTAAGCCGTTTGACCGAAGTAGGTATCGATGGATTCAATAACCAGCTTAAGCCTACATTCGAGGCTGGCCATCAGGTATGGTATTTCCGTGGTTACAAGTATGCAGGTGTAGCCGAAGATGGTAGCGCTCTCTATTATAATAAGAATGGCGAAACAACTTCAGCTCCAACCGATGAAGATAAGCAGGATTTGGGCTCAGGTATTCCTAAGTTTACTTATGGTATTACTCTTAATGCAGAATATAAGGGCTTTGACCTCACCGTATTTGGAACAGGCTCTGCTGGCAACAAGATTTACAACTTGATGGTTTCTGCAGACCGTCCGTTGATCAATGGAATTGATACCTACTGGAAGGATTCTTGGAGAGCAGACCGCACCAATGCTAAATATCCTGATATGAAAAAGGTTGCTACAGACTGGAAGTTCTTCAGTTCTGATGCAGCTGTGTTCAGTGGCTCGTATTTCAAGATCAAGCAGATTCAGTTGGGTTATACATTGCCAAAGGCTATCTCTAGCGTGGCAGGTATCAGCAATCTTCGTGTATATTGCTCACTGGATGATTTCTTCACCATCACCAAGTATCCTGGTGCTGATCCGGAGACTGCTTCTATCAACAGTGGTGCTTCTCGTGGTTTTGATAATGGTACTTATCCAACTTCCAAGAAGGTGGTATTTGGTATCAATGTAACATTCTAACCTTTAATATTCAAAAACAATGAAGAAAATATTATTTTCAACAATATTGGCTCTTGCTGCTACAGGAACAATGACGCTCACTACATCTTGTGAGGATCAGCTTGACATTGAGCAGAAGGGTGTAATACTTACCGAGAACTTCTATAAGACCGATGCTGATGCAGAGGCAGCCCTCGTTGCTGCATACGAAGGCTTTATGTGTAATGTGGTGGGACGTAACCACGATGGTGGTGGCCCAAGTATTTATACTCCATTGAAACTGATAGTCAATGAGTGTGGAGACGATGTGTTGGCAGCAGGTGCCAACTCTGGTGATAATACGTTTGGTATCATGCTCAATCAGTTCTATTATGATGCTGAGGCTGAAGTGCCAAAGCATATGTACACAGGCCTCTATCACTCTGTATATACCTGTAACCTTGTACTCGATCACTTTGCCAAGGGTACTACCGCTGTGCAGAAACGTTGCGCCGCAGAGGCTCGTGTGCTTCGTGCTTATGATTATTTTCTGTTGGCTAATCTCTGGGGTACTCCACCATTGGTAACTAAAGCTCTGGATCCTTCTGCACAGCCTTTTAATTGTGATAAGGATCCTGAGCATCCTATGAATCACCAACAGTTGATAGAGTGGATTGCGCAGGAATGTGAGAATGCTGCCAACGATTTGGATGAGCGTAAAAGTAAGGCTGACAAGGATGGAGCAGTGAAGGTAACCAAGGGCTTTGCATATGCTCTTGCCGGAAAGGCTTACCTTTTCGCCAAGCAGTATGACAAGGCTAAAATTGCCCTTAAAAAGGTTATAGACTCGGAGAAGTATGATCTTGTTCCTGGTGAGAAATATGCCGACAACTTCCATATCGAGGGTGATGCCAACGAGGAGAAGGTATTTGAAGTCAACTTCGAGTATAATACAGGTAAGACCAATTGGGGTGGTATGATTCAGCGTTCTAGCTGGATGGAGACCAACTATTGGGATTGGCGTGCTGATCACTTTGTTGTTTCTCCTAACAAGGTTTATTGTGGCGGCGTTGATGGCTGGGGTGGCCTTGGCGTGCCTCAGTGGTTTGGTGACGAGTTCTATAAAAATGATGGTGATCACTCTTATCGCTTGAAGGCTACTTTAAAGCATATTGATGATGCGGTTTATCATATGCCTTACGGCAAGAAAGAAATCGATAATATGACTGACGAGCAGAAGAAAACTAGTGACAAGATTGGCATCAATGACCCTGTTCAGGGACTCTACGGCAACTCTACCTGGTTGGCGTTCAAGCAAATAATGAGAGCTCCTGATACTCAAGGCAAGAAATATGGTGATAACATTCGCTTGAATAATTATCTTGTCATGCGTTACGCTGAGGTTTTGCTCAATTATGCAGAGGCTTGTATTCAGACAGGCGATCTGGATGAAGCTAAGAAATATATCAATAAGATTCAGAAACGTGCTGGTTCCAAGACAGTCAGTGAAACTGTTGATATGGATGTGTTGATGAAAGAAAAGTCATATGAACTTTGGCTTGAAGGCTGTCGTTGGTTCGATATCATGCGATGGAATGATACAAAGGCCAAGGAGCGTTTGACTAAGGCTGGTACAGTCGTGCCACATTTGTTTGATAAGGTTTTCAGAGCTCCAAAGGCAGACGACCAGGATGTAACTTGGGAGCATGGATCAGAAGCAAACAGCCGTTTCTATACGACCAACACTCCTGAGACTAATTTCAAGGTAGGTTTCAAGGAGGGCAAGCATGAGTTCTTCCCTTATCCACAGACCGTGTTGGATAAGAACCCTAACCTGAAGCAGAATCCTGGTTGGTAATCATGAAGTTGTTTTGTTAATATAGTGTTTTTAGTTTAAAGAACTATAGATTGTTTGACAATTAGGGGGTGTTTTGAAAAAAAGCACTCCCTTTTTTCTTCTTTAAAGGAATTTACATATGAAAACATGGATCATTAGAATAATGAAAAATTTAATTGTATTTATGCTGTTGTTTTGTATGCTTTCTTGTACACAGGAGAGAAGAGAACAACATATGGTTTCTTTTATAGTTAAAGACTTGGAAAGATATCCAATGGGTAAGAATTCTTATTTGATTGTAAATTCTAAAGATGTACCAATATGGTATAATCGCATTAAAGGTTCATATTGGGTAGGTCCTCTTTATGAGGATTTGATACAATCTCCTTTTGGATTCTCTTTTTCTAGTGGAAATGTATACAAAATTGCAGCTAGTGAGAATGTATATATGTTTGATAAACATATGAAAAGCAAAGATACTATCTCGATTTGTTATGCTGTTCGGGATTCTGTACCAATTGTTAATTCTGAAAATGCTAGTGATACGATGTTTATCAATAAAACTCCATTTATTAATTATACCAAAAGAGCAAGGATGTATAAAAGACATCGAGATAGTGTTTGGGTTAATTATCAACCCGATACGCTTGTAATGCCTAAAATTAAACGAGATACATTAATAGAAAAATAATATAGTTTATCGTCTTATGAAAAGATTTATAATACTTGTAGTATTCAAGGATGGAGCAAATGCGGACGTGGAGTATTTCTATGATGCCAATGGCGCATTGGTCAAGGACTTGAACAAGGGCATCAGCAATATAGAATATGATATTCTTGGTAACTTGAAGTGCATCACTTTCTCTAATGGCTTCAAGACGGAATATATCTATGATGCCGCTGGATACAAGCTAAGTAACTGTTCAAAATTAATTTTATAAATATGAATAATTCACGAATAAGTTCG
>ERZ1023626.211-NODE-211-length-14399-cov-8.193461_pt1 | contig 14399 bp, 12 predicted proteins | sample MGYA00380331_ERZ1023626 | MGnify/ENA primary metagenome ERZ1023626 (study PRJEB33179, sample SAMN07448974) | human gut metagenome | biome: Human-gut; feature: Human associated habitat; material: Faeces | host: Homo sapiens | place: India: Bhopal | collected...
CTGAACGAAATACTGCACCAATTCATATCAACTAATTTTGAACACCTACTTATATTCTTTTGAAGCAATTATAGGTATTCCTCTTTTTATAATAATCCTATCAACTCTTACAGATAAGTAACAAAGATGATGAAGTTTATTTTGTCACTATTCTCTGTTCTTTTATCGCCCCAGCCCTTTTTCTTTCTTTTGTGGCGACTCCTTAAAATTGACTCTGCTATCCATTTTTTCATTTAAAATAATTTGTATTTTCTATGCTTATTCATATCTTTGCAGTACGAGAACCCGCCAAGCCTCTCAACGATGCTCAAATGTGCGGGTCGTTTTTTTTATAGACGTATGGCTACAAAAAATTCATTTACGAAAATGTACTCATCACCAAGCGATTTGGTGCAGTTACTTCAATCACGAGGGCTGGTAATGTTCGATAGAGAAAAAGCAAAGCATTATCTTTCACATATCGGATATTATCGCTTGTCTGCTTATTCGTATCCTATGCTTTCTTTTCCGATCAAGCAAGGAGTTTCTTTCGATAAAGTCATGATGCTATACCACTTTGACAAGAATCTTCGACTACATTGCTGTTCAACGAGATAGAGAAAATTCACATGGGCATTTTTTCTACCATTAAGAGCGTAAAACATTAATAAATATGATGTTTAAGATATTGAATGTTTTATCGTGCAAAACGGAAAAAATCGAGTTCGCCTAAATAGCTAAACTTGAGCAGATGATGTCAAAGAAAAAAGCTAAACGACCGATAGTTCGTTTTGCCATAAAACTTTACACTATTCAAATAACATACACTACCATTATTATATGAATAACTTCATTGCTTCACAACTACTCACCGACGCTGAGTGGACAAGATATGTAGCTCAACCTGAGCAATTCACGTTTGACAAGACAGAACTTTCTGCCGCACAACAACTTCGCCCTCTGATACTAAAAGGTATGGAGGAGGAGACGACTGAGATAGATCAGATTATCAACAACCCCGAAACACCTAACTTTCAGAATACGATTGTTGCATTATCGAATAGTGGAGAGTCATTAGAACGCGCCACTGCTGTTATGTATAATCTACTGAGCGCCGAGACGGACGATGAGTTGGACGAATTGGCGAACGACATGGCTGCCCCCTTGTCGGAACACGGTAACAACATCATGCTCAATCCTCAACTATTTGAGCGCGTTAAGCAGGTGTACGACCATGAACGAGACTCGTTACAAGGGGAAGACCTCATGCTGCTGAACAAGACGTACGAGGGTTTCGAACGTTCGGGAGCTACACTGAGCGAAGAGAAGAAAGCAAAGTTTCGCGACATCACACGCGAACTCTCTGAATGCACACTGAAATTTTCGCAAAACTTGCTCAAAGAGACGAATGCTTTTGAACTACATCTGACAGACGAAGCCGACTTACAAGGCATTCCCGACATTCATCGCCAAGCAGCACACCATGAGGCCGAAACACGTGGCAAGGAGGGTTGGGTATTTACACTTCACGCACCGAGCTACGGCCCATTTATGATGTATGCCGATAAGCGTGAGTTGCGCGAGAAGATGTATCGTGCCTACAATAGCCGATGTACAAAGGACAATGAGTTCAACAACTTCGGTATCGTGAGCCGCATTGTCAACCTACGTCGCGAAGTAGCACAACTATTGGGCTACACCAACTTTGCTGACTATGCATTGAGACGCCGCATGGCGATGAAGGCTGAAAACGTATACCAACTGCTCAACAACTTAATCGATAGCTACTTGCCTAAGGCAAAAGAAGAGGTGAATGAGGTGGAACTTAGAGCACAAGCCGCGGAAGGGACTGACTTCGTGATGCAGCCTTGGGACTTCTCTTACTATAGCCAGAAGTTGAAGCAGGAGTTGTACGACTACGACCCCGATATGCTGCGCCCTTACTTTGAACTTTCAAGGGTGAAGAAGGGGGTATTAGGCTTGGCCACAAAACTTTACGGCATCACGTTTAAAGAGAACACACAGTTGCCCGTTTACCACAAAGACGTGGTAGCTTATGACGTATACGACAAGGACGGCAGCTACTTGGCTATTCTACTGCTCGACTTCTTCCCACGTGAGAGCAAAAAGGGCGGAGCGTGGATGACGAACTATCGTGAGGAGCACTGCGACGCTCCTACCACCACAGCCGTAACGGCTGCTAATTCGCTGCGCCCAGTCGTAAGCGTCACTACGAACTTTACGAAACCTACTGCTGATACGCCCGCACTCTTGACACTGGGCGAAGTCGAAACGTTCTTACACGAATTTGGTCACGCTTTGCATGGCATCTTTGCCATGACTCATTATGCGGCACTGAGTGGAACAAACGTATTTTGGGATTTTGTTGAACTCCCCTCACAATTTATGGAGAACTATGCAACAGAACCAGATTTTTTGGGTACATTTGCCCAACACTACCAAACGGGCGAACCTTTGCCTGAAAGCTACATTGAACGCATTCGCAAGTGTCGTAATTATCAAGCCGCTTACGCTTGTATGCGACAGGTTTCGTTCGGACTGCTCGACATGGCTTTCTATACGCTGTGCGACCCATTCACGGGAGACGTTAAAGCATTCGAAGACGAGGCTTGGAAACGTGTACAATTGCTCCGCCCTGTACCAACCTCATGCATGACGGTACAGTTTGGCCACATCATGTCTGGCGGATATGCCGCAGGGTACTATAGCTACAAGTGGGCCGAAGTGCTCGATGCTGATGCTTTCTCATTATTCAAAGAAAAAGGCATTTTCAATCAAGAGGTAGCAGAAAGTTTCCGACAGAACGTTCTCTCACAAGGTGGCACTGACAATCCCATGACGCTCTACAAGCGCTTCCGTGGCCAAGAGCCTACAATCGATGCACTGCTCAAACGTGACGGCATTCAGTAAATGTGCAAATGCTTAGTTAATGTGCAAACGTGAGAATGCAAGAATATTTGACTGATGCACTAATAAAAAAAATGTCTATAAAAGCAGCGATTGGGGGTAGGCCTTTGGCCCGCGGTGTATGTAACAAAATATATCGCAGACAAAAGGCTTACCCTAACTACCTAACTGCAACAAAAAATAATTAATATAATATATATATGACCAAAGCCGAACTCCTCGACCGTCGCTACTTGCGCATGGCACGCATTTGGGCAGAAAATTCATATTGCACACGCCGACAGGTGGGGGCACTCATCGTTAAAGATAAAATGATTATCAGCGACGGCTATAATGGCACGCCCTCAGGCTTTACCAACATTTGCGAAGGCAGCAACGGACTTACCCTACCCTACGTGCTACACGCCGAAGCGAATGCCATTACCAAGATAGCACGTTCGGGTAATAACTCTGACGGCGCTACGCTTTACGTTACGGATGCGCCCTGCATTGAATGTGCAAAACTCATCATTCAGGCTGGAATCAAGCGTGTGGTCTATGCACGTGCATACCGACTGACCGACGGCATTGACCTATTAGCCGAAGCGGGCATTCAAGTAGAACACATTGAGGACGTTGACTAGTTTCTTTAGTTGACAAGTTAACCCGTCAACTTGTTAACTCGTCACCTTAGCAATTCATGTAAAGGATAAAATGATTAAACATAATAAAAACAGATTTGTTCCACTATTGGTGTCAATAGGAGTTGTGGTGGGCATTATGTTAGGCAGTTTCTTTGCCAACCACTTCTCTGGCAATCGACTGAGCATTATCAATAATTCAAGCAACAAGATTATTGATCTGTTCCACCTCATCGACGACCAGTACGTTGACACTATCAACATTCCCGACCTGGTAGAAAAAGCCATGCCACAAATACTCAAAGAGCTGGACCCCCACTCTACCTACATCTCTGCAGCAAAGGTGGAAGAGTCGATGCAAGACTTAAAGGGTAGCTTCTCAGGCATTGGCGTACAGTTTACACTTTACAAAGATACCATTCGCGTTGTGAAGGTTGTAAAGGGTGGCCCTTCGGAGAGTGTCGGCATTCAAGCTGGCGACCGCATCATCAATATTGACGGCAAGCCTTACGTAGGCGATACGATTAGCAACGACGGGACGATGAAACGCCTTAAAGGCCCCAAAGGTTCGATAGCACGTTTAGGCATCAAACGCGCAGGTCAGAAGAAGCTATTGAGCTTTAGCATTACACGCGGCGATGTGCCCGTTAAGACGGTTGACGCTGCTTATATGGCTAGCCCGACGATAGGTTACATTCGCGTTTCCAGTTTTGGCGACACTACGTATGCCGAATTTATTGCTGCACTTACCAAACTGCAGACAATGGGCTTTAGCAAGTTGATACTCGACCTTCGTGGCAACCCCGGCGGCTACATGGAAACGGCAGTACAAATGGTGAATGAATTCTTGCCCAAAAACTCTCTCATCGTCTATACCGAGGGACGAAAGTCGCCCCGAAAGGAATATCGCACTGACGGACGTGGTGCTTATCAGAGTCTTCCCTTAGTCGTATTGGTGGACGAGACTTCTGCCTCAGCCAGTGAGATATTTGCTGGTGCTATTCAAGACAACGACCGTGGTACCATCATCGGCCGCCGCTCTTTCGGTAAGGGTTTGGTACAGGTGCCCATTGAGTTTCCCGATGGTTCTATGCTGCGCCTCACGACGGCTCGCTACTATACGCCCTCTGGTCGTTGCGTGCAAAAGCCCTATAAACCGGGCGACGAGGAGGATTACGAGGCTGATCTCCTACTCCGCGCCGAACATGGTGAATACTTCTCAGCTGATAGCATTCGTACATCGGGCGAAAAGTTTAAGACACGCATAGGACGCACTGTTTACGGTGGTGGTGGCATTGTGCCCGACATCTTTGTCGCACGCGACACATTGGGCATGACATCGTACTTCAAAGAAGCTTATTTGGGCGGATTGCTCTTCCAATATGCCTACGACTTCGTCGACAAATATCGCACCGACCTCAGTCAGTGTAACAATATGAAGGAGGTGACGACCGTTGTGAAGAAGAAGAACTTAATTGAAGGCTTTGCTTCGTATGCTGAAAAGGCAGGGCTAAAGCGTCGCAACCTGATGATTCAACGCTCACACAAGCTGCTCACCACTTACATTACTTCGGCCATTATTGGCGACCTACTCGACGATAGCGAAGCGACTGAATATACCAACCAAACGGACAAGGCCGTAATGCAAGCCATCGCCTTACTCGCAGCTAACAAGTCTGTACCAACAGTTGGAAAGCAACAGGCTATGCTCTTTACGAAAATGCACAACAATTATTATGCATTAACCACAAAGGAATATACCCCATTTGCACTAACCGCGGGTTACAAACCCGCCCCCCCAACGACATGGGACTGGCAATGGACCGTACAACCCACTACCCTATGCACATGGCTTACCAAACGCAGTGGTCTGACGCTTCCCTTTGCCTTACAAAGTAACACAATTCCTTATCTACCTTATATTGGCAATACAAACGCTGACTATAACAACATCTTGGCCCTATGCTATCGAAAGTGGACGTTCGCTTGGTCATAAAGCAACGCAACAAGTGCTTATCGGAAGCCGAAAGAGAGGCACAGTCTGCCTTCGTCCTATCACGACTGGCTAACCACCCTCGCTTTAAAGCGACACAGACGGTAATGCTTTTTTCCTCATTGCCTGACGAGGTGAACACGCACGCTTTCATTAGGAAATGGGCTAAGACTAAGCGCATTGTACTCCCCGTGGTTAAGGGAGATGACATCATGCTCCGCCTTTTTACCTCCGAAGAGGAGATGAAGACTGGAGCCTTTGGCATCAGCGAACCCACAGGATTGACTTTCGATAAGTTGGACGAAATAGACCTTATCATCGTTCCTGGCATGGCTTTCGACAAAGAAGGCCATCGCTTAGGACGAGGTAAAGGCTTTTACGACCGCTTCCTATCACAGCCCAACATCATGTCGACTTATAAAATAGGTATTTGCTTGCCTCACCAATTATTGGAGGCTATCCCCACTGAAGCACATGACATCACGATGAACGAAGTGATAGGATAAAAAACACTTACACACAAAAAAACCTTTTCTCTAACATGACACTCGACATTCTCATTTGCTCACTCAATAAAGGTGTCGTACGCGTACAAGACGTACTACTTCCACCACAAGAAGGCGTTCATTATATTGTATCGTACCAATATACCGACGAACGCTATCTTGATCTCATACCCAGAGTATTAGGCTCTCGCTCTGACGTTTCAATTTACACCTACAAGAGTAAAGGACTTTCGGCTAACCGCAACTTGGCACTCGACAAGGCTACGTCAGACATTGTAATGTATGCCGATGACGATGCGCACCTCCTGCCCGAAACGCCTCAAACGGTGTTGAAACACTTTGAAGGCAATGCCGACCTTGACGTAGCCTTCTTCTGTGCTACAACTTACACGGGGAAGCCACTCAAAGACTACCCCACTAACGACTTTAAAGTGTTGGCCATGCCCGCACAATATACCATTTCGGCACTTGAAATGGCCTGCCGACGCAAAAGCGTGCAAGGGCGCATTCGATTTGACGAACGCTTTGGCTTAGGCACTCAATTCCTCACCTGCGGAGAAGAGGAGGTGTGGTTGGAAGATGCCTTGTGCATGGGATTGAATATACACTACTACCCCGAAAAGATAGTCGAAACAAGTACCATGCTCAAGAAATCATTGGTATACGTTGACGCTGGCGTGCAACGCAGTCATGGCGCAATCGACTATTACAAGCATGGCAATCGTGCTTGGTGGTCGTGCCTCTGCTTTGCGATGAATAGCACCGAGAAGGGATATTGCCACTTTCTACCCCTAATGCGCCACCTTGCTGAAGGCATTCGCTATATGAAGCGTACAAGTAAATAATTCAACGCGCCCCCAATCGCTCCAATAAATAGTTTCAAGGCGATTGGGGCGTTTTTTTATAGCAACATGTACAAAATACTCATTTTTAGCTATATCAGATAGCAAAATAAGCAGTTAACCTACAAACAATGCTAAAGAACAGCAAAATTTCAGGTGATTACTTGCACACTGTACACAAAGCCCGTACCTTTGCACACGTAAACAAGAACAAACGTACATCACGTTTGAGTTTACAAAAAAGTATTAGTCCATCAGCCCTCCTGTGAAGGAGCGCAAGGTAAAAAAGATTAGATTTAGGTAAACAAAGAATAGGTAAAAAAGATTTGTAGAAAGGTAACTGTTAGATGGATGGCTCACATGAGCCAGTGGGCGTGGCAAATAATGTGCCTCGCACCACTTAAAAAGATGAGAAAGGGCGGAAGCCCTTTTTTTTGTGTCTATAAGTCAACTTGCAAATAAAATAACACCCAATAGATATTTTTTCTTCCACAGGCGAAGAAAACCACGGTTTTATATCTAAATTTGCAAACAACAAAATAGATAAAAAATCATTCCCTATGTCGAAAGTAAAGAGCTTCTGCATAAAATTGCTTCACAAGAAGTACTTGTGGACCATACTCTTTTTTGTCATTGTAGTGGGTTTTGTCGACCCAAATAGCTTCTGGCATCGTTATGAAATTCATAGGCAAAACGAACAACTGCGCGAGGAAATTAAGAACTACGAGGACTTATACAACGCCGACTCTCGCGAGTTGAACGACCTTGAACACAACCCCGAGGCCGTAGAACGTGTGGCTCGCGTCAACCTCTATATGAAGACGGCCAACGAGGACGTTTACGTAATCGAAAACGAGAACAAAGACAATAACACTCCTACCCCATGATGAAACAATACGCATTATATATAGGTGGCATTCTGCTCGTAGTCGGTGCCCTACTCCCCTTGTTCCTACCCAACATCGCGCCTTACATCTTTGCCATAGGTGCCTTGCTCTTTACACCTGCTCAAATGCTCGATCGCTACGAGGGGCGCAACCTGATTATACGCCGACTGCGCCGTCAGCAAGTGATAGGAGCACTGCTCTTTATCGTTACCGCAGCGATGATGATTATGGAACGCCTTCAGTTACGCCCTTTCCGTGGGGGAGAATGGAAGATTGCACTGCTCATCGCTGTGTTTATAGAAGTTTACACGCTCTTTCGTATTGATAACGAATTAAAACGAGAGGGTAAAAATTAAATTCATAAGCAAATATATTCTTTACAAGCCATGAAAACATTTATACTAATGTGGAATCCCGCCTTTTCAAGCTATACTTGGGAGAGATTTAAAACTGACCAAGAGGATATGTGTGACCATGAGTGGGGACCAGGAGTTGGGAACTGGAATGTTTGGGAACATGACAAAGTTGAAGGAGGCGACCGCTTTTTTATGGTAAAAGTAGGCGAAGGCAAAACGGGTATTGTCATGGCTGGCTACTTTGATAGCATGCCTTACGAAGATGAGGATTGGTCGGGACGAGGCAGACAAACCTTTTACGTTGACCTCGACATCTGCGAGCAACTCGATGCTGACAAAGTAGACATTATCACGACTGAAACGTTGCAAGCAAAACTTCCTAACTTTGATTGGACGGGCGGACACTCAGGAAGAGTACTCGACGCGGAATCGGCCGAGAAGTTGGAACTCATGTGGTTGAAGTACTTTAACAAGATTCGTCTCAACATCTTCAACGATAATGCCATATATACTGCTGATAGCGAATACCACTTTAATAAAATCTTAGAAGACTACTTCAGAAGAACGAGGGGCGAAACGTGCGAGATTTGTGGTTATAACTACAAGCGTATATTTGGCGATACGTGTAAAGAATACGTATCCCATGATCTTTACCTCACACAAGAGGACAAAAGCCAGCCACTAACTGACACAGATTTTCTCAACAGAGTTAGATGCGTTTGCCCCAACTGCCAGAACGCAGGGGAAAAAGTCTTCTACAAAAAGTTGTATTAAAATTAGATAAACTGCAATTTGTCGGCCTAATTGGGGGGCGGGTTTGTAACCCGCGGCAGCAGCATGCTTTGAATATCTTCTAAAAATATTTACAACATGCTGCTGCCGCGGGTTACAAACCCGCCCCCCAATTAGGCTGACAAATTACAATTTAGGAACTAAATGTTCGCCTCCAAGAGCGCGAAGCGCATTCCTCTTCAACGATTAATGTTGATTATTGTTTCGGTTCGACATGAATGTTGATGAAAGTTTGCGGTCCGAAGAGTGCGCGTAACCTTATTTCGATGTTACGCGTAGCGTGGTGAGCAACGTGAAGGGGCGTTTCACCGTCCATGCGCACATGCACGTCAATTGCACGATTAGCACCAATGCGGCGTGTACGCAAATTGTGAGGATCGGACACGTTAGGTTCTTCAAGTATAGCGTGCTTGATGAGTTCTTCATCAGAGGCTGGTAATGATTTTTCGAGCAATTCTTGAATGCCAGGCACAAAGAGTTTAAAAGCCACCCGAATGATAAACACGCTCACGATGACAGCCGCTATAGGGTCGAGTACACGCCAATTAGGGCCTAAGAGTATAGCACCTCCGATGCCCAAGGCCGTGCCAATACTCGAAAGGGCATCGCTGCGGTGGTGCCATGCATTGGCTATTACTGCTGAAGACTCCACACGACGTCCTACTCGTGCGGTCCATTGATAGAGCACCTCCTTCACAACGATTGACAGGAGTGCAGCCACAAATGCTATCATGCCAGGTTGCTCCAACACTTGACCACGACACACGTCGATAATCTTCTCTGCGCCTGACCATAATATGCCAACCCCCACGCATGCCAACATCAGACCGATAAATACGGAAGCTAATGTTTCGTACTTGCCATGCCCGAAGTCATGGTCGGCATCGCAGGGTTTGCTCGATATACGCACAAACAGTATCACGACAACATCGGTCACAAAATCAGATAGCGAGTGTACAGCATCGGCCAGCATAGCTGCCGAACCACCCAATATACCCGCTACGAATTTAAAGAGCAATAATAGAAAGTTACACACACTTCCTCCTATCGTCACACGATAGATAGCACGTGCTCTCCCTTCAGAATTAGGTCGTTTATCTTCCATGATTCTTAAAAATCTTTATTCACACCGCAAAATTACACTAATTATAGGCATATTGGTAGCGTTTATTGCATTATTTTGCTTTACTTTGTGCTTTGAATAAGCGAATATTTTAACACCCTAATATATTACACATTAAACATTTGCACCATGTATAAGAATCTACCACAAACGTTGCCTGTCGCAGGTATTCAAAAAGAGACAAAACGCTATATTGTTCAACGAGATGACCGTCCTTATTACGTTAAGCAATTACCCTTTCAGTATGACAAAGAAGCTCCCGAAACGCTTGCTTGTATTGTTAGATTAGATGAACAGACGAATGAAATAATTGAAATCAAACAAGATTATAGACCATATCTACATGCTTTTTATAAAATAGGACAAACCTATACATTTACAATCAAGGCCGACCGCATGGCTTCGGGCAACTATTACGAGGTGAATGATGACTTGGGCTTCTTCTCACGCATCTATCACGTTCATACACGCCAACCGCTCAAACCTGGGCAATTGGTACGTTGTTCCGTGCGCTCTATTGAGGGCTGCGCCCTTCGTCTCGACTTCGTTGAAGTGCAACCCGAAGTAGAGGAATTTAACAGATTACGCCAAGAGCTAGAGGCGAAAGCACAAGAATTAGGACTTGAAGACAATGACCTCATCGACCTTCTTTTAGGCATTGCCCCTAACGATTATTTTGAAGTGTTAGCTGACGGGTGGCTACTTGAGAAATGTGCAAATGCTGCGTCTAACGACGAATGTGCAAATGTGCAAATGGGAGAATGTGAAAATGAAAATAATGAAAATGAAAATAATGAAGATGAAAACGCATTAGGCGAAACATCATCATCATTTGCACATTCTCACATTTGCACATCTGCACATTCGTCGTTAGACGCATCATTTGCACATTCTCACATTTGCACATCTGTACATTTACTTCGCGCCTTGTGTCTGTTTGCGCTTGAGGACTCTCCCATGTTGCGCAACCTTACGCCAACCGACCAACTGCGTATCGAAAATAGGTTAACAATCATGGTGAACCATGCTGATGTTATGAGTCAGGCTCTGGACACTATCGCACGCGGTAAAGCAAACCAATTAGTAGAAGATACGTTTACAAAGCTCAAGACTTCGGGCAACCTCTACAATGCAGCAGAGCGTCTTCTCTTGTTGGACTTTGTCCTAATGCTCACACCTACGCTATTTGATAAGTATGTGGAACTCATCTTTGAGGTAATTACACTCGACACAAATATTCGACTTCGCACAGAGCGTCCCTACACGACCCTCTTTATTCGTATCTTAGAGCACTACATTCGCCACAATCGTCAACAGACGGATAGTGTAGAGTCAATGGAAGGGGACGAAGCCACCCAAACGTTGGTCAACAACCTCATCAAGGCCTTGGCTATGCAACAGCTCTTGGCTGATGGTTTAGAGAAAGCTCCTTTTGATAGTAATCTCAATCGTGCCAGCTTATACCGTTTCGTCACCTATTGCCCTGGTTGTGACATTCCGCTTTGTTTCAATAAAGCATACGACTGTCTCACGGCCGACGAACGCCACCCCTTAGAGTTTACGTGGAATGACGTCAACAATCCTTATTTCATTATGCGCCGCGTGTGTGATGTGACGACAATAACCTCTTTACCCACTACGCGCCACTTCTTGACTGACTACGTTGACCTCGAGCTGGGCGATACCATTCGCCTCTCGCCAGCCCACAAGGCACTGACCTGTAAAGATCAACTGCCCGACCACCTGTTGCCTTGGCACAACATCGAAGTGATGAGCAACTATGGCGTGAGCCACATGCAGGTGCAGGATAAGGAGAGCCTACGCCCCGATGAGCAATTGTGGCTCAACTTAGAACGCCACCTATTCGCCCCTGATGAGGTGCTGCGCAACGTGTCTGCCACGTCAGCAGCGCATCGTATGAACAAGCGTGTACCCGATGTTGACGATATTGTTACTATACGCATTGACCACGAGACGGACCAACTCGGCGTCTTCCACTGCGTGATTGAAGACGACCACTTTATGGGAGAAGGTCTCATCGACTCGGAGAACTATAACATCGTGCCTTACCGCTCACATGCCACGTTGAACTGCTTCCGCAACGACAAAGGCCAACAACTCTTACTGCAAGCTCGCGTCAAGGAAGTGGACGATAATGATACGCTCTACTTCGAACTGCGCACTCCCTTGACCGATGCGCTGAGTGAGGAGTTTATATATGACTACGAAGAGGTGTTTACAGCTGTAATTACCAATTACGACCAAAAGCGCAACACTTATGCTTGTGTGAGCGACTACGGTTTGACATTCTCGTTTATGGGAACTGACATTGACGAGCCATTGAGTAATGGTACTTTTGTCAACCTCACACTGCAAGAGCGCAAACGTGGGGTAGGCATTCACTACGCTCGCTTTGTTGGGGTAAACGAACAAGTGAAGTTCGACACGCCTCATGCCTTGCAAAACCTTATGGTGTGGTATGCTTGTGGTGAAGATAATGTTTGGATTCCCCCTACGCTGACACAGACGGAGGAGAAGAGTGACGATGCACTCGACGACGCAGACGAAATGATTGGTGCCCCCTACGTGGAGGAATTGATGCGACTCACCGACCGTATAGCCGTCGTGCTCGACGATTATCGACAAGCCTACAACTACTTAGGTTTTACGCGACTATTGGCTTTGGCCTTGGCTGATAAGGCACAGGCTGACTATTATAGCAAGCGTATGAAGCTCATCTTGATGCTGAAGCACTTCGAGACGAATGGTGCGATTGAGCTGATTGGAGAGTACGAGAAAATGGGCGACAACTTAAACCATTATCAAGGCCTTAGCAAGCAGTATCATCGTTTACTCTGCGTAAGTTATCTACAACAGAGCGAACACAACGAAGAGTTGTGGCAATTGGTTCAGACGGCCAAGGATCCACTCTTGTGTAAGTTGGCTAAACTCGTGCTGACGTACAACCTCTCGGGTGACTTTAAGTTGCAACAGACGCAGATTGTGCTGCACAAGAAAATACGTGAGCTGCTGAACATAAAGGAGCGTGAAACGGACCTCGTTAGCTTTGGTGAGGAAGGACAAGAAGCGGAATTTAAGACGAGCATAGTCTATCCCGCTAACAACCACATGCGTGAGGACATTGAACGCCAAACGTGGGTTATCCTTCATACCATTTGTGGCTTCTTAAATAGCCGTTTGGGCGGAAAACTCTACCTCGGTGTTAACAACGAGGGTATGGGCGTGGGCTTACAAAGCGACGCACAACACCGCTACTTCCGTGGTGGCAACTTTCACGATCGCTACGAACGTTACATTCAAGACAATGTGGCCTTCAAGGTAGCTAAGGAAGCGCTCTCGCTTTTGAGCTTTGGATGGCCCAACGCTGCGGGACGCGATGTGCTCTGCATTACAATCTTGCCCAGTGAGAAGTTAGTAAAACTTGATGGTCAGTATTGGGTGCGCTTTGGTTCTGAAACGCGTGAACTCGTGGGTGAAATGGCTCGCAACTACAACGTACAGCGTCAGGCGGAACGCCAAGCAGCTATGGCAACTGCCGTTACACCGGTAGCTTCACTGATTGACAATGATACGCTAACGATTTTAAATGCTACCGTCAAGGCGGAAGAGAAGGTGGTTGAACAGCCTAAGGAACCGAAAGCAGCCACTGCAATGCCTAACACAGAGAAGTGTCCCACACGATCTTCTATTCATACAACGGTGCAACATCACGACGACGATGCGTATGCCGTGGCTTATGTCAACTTCATCGATCACCGCACCTATTCTCATACAAGTGAGATGTACTATGGCCAAGCGCGACTGACGATTCCCATTTATCATGGTTCGGAGAATGATTATCTTGTTGTTGTCAATACAGACGGAACGATGATGCGCGTGCCTTTGCAGCACATTTTGGAACAGGACGAGCGCAAGCCCTATTCGCTTTACGTTTCGGACGACGTTGACATTCTCTTTGCTGCCGTAGCGAAAGAAGACGACTTGCTCTACTCCGATCGTTTCAGCGCAAAGAAGAATCGCGTAGTGTCACGCTGCGATACGATTCTTAACCTCACTGAATGTGATTCTCTGAACGCTCGTGGCGCTTCTCTCGTTATGAACACGCAAGCGCAAATTCGTCAATGTGCAATTATCCCGCACAGTCAGGCCAATAGCTTTAAGAAGATTACCGACCTAACAGAAAAGCAGATCGGCTCTGACCTCTTAACGAAAAGCTACGAGAAGATGCGCCTCCTCATTGAACGCGAAGGCATAACGCTGAATTAACGAAACAATCAACGGTCTATTAATGACTGAAGTTTCGAATTTAACAAGGGCGGGCTGAAAGCCCAATGTAGCACATAGCCCAGGGC
>ERZ1023626.218-NODE-218-length-14217-cov-8.703290_pt1 | contig 14217 bp, 11 predicted proteins | sample MGYA00380331_ERZ1023626 | MGnify/ENA primary metagenome ERZ1023626 (study PRJEB33179, sample SAMN07448974) | human gut metagenome | biome: Human-gut; feature: Human associated habitat; material: Faeces | host: Homo sapiens | place: India: Bhopal | collected...
ATAGTATGCGTATGGCAAGTGACAATTTAAATACAACTCAAAGGCTCGCTTCTGGTCTTTCTCCACCCCATTGGTTCCTTTTCGATAGATGTCAGCAAGATTCGACTTTGCCAGGTCGTCACCAAGAGTTGCGGCTAAACCATAGTATTTTATGGCACGCTCCATGTCTACTTCAGTACCGATGCCGTCACCAAACATTATACCCAAGTCATTCAGTGCCCCTGGGTCTGTCATACACTCATTGTCTGGTTCAAAGCGTTCTATATAAAGTAGGGTTTCGACATACTCTTTTGTCCATCCATAGTCTTCAAAACTTGCATCGGGATTTGTCACAAGTATGAATTTCTGCTTGTTTACATTAGTATCAAGTTCTTCCATAATTTCGTTTTTAGTGGTTTAGCAGATTGATACATTGAATCATCCTTGCAAATCTACATAAAATTTGTGATGTTTACAAATTCAACGATGAAGAACAATATAAATCAATCCTGTCAGATGAAAGAATATGAGCCTGTAGAGTCGACACATACCATCAGAAGGAGAGTTTCCAGACATTATGAAACTGATACACCATATCTTTGGTGAACAATTTGAGTTAGGGATGGATTACATGCAGTTGCTCAATGCCAAACCTACGCAGAAGTTACCAATATTACTATTGGTATCAGAAGAGCGCAATACAGGCAAGACTACTTTCTTGAATTTTCTTAAGGCAGTGTTTGAAGACAATGTAACTTTCAATACCAATGAGGACTTTCGAAGCCAATTTAATGCGGATTGGGCAGGTAAGTTACTTATTGTTGTTGACGAGGTGCTGCTATGCCGACGAGAAGACTCAGAACGCCTTAAGAATTTGAGCACAGCACAGACATACAAGGTTGAAGCCAAAGGCAAGGACAGACAAGAAGTGAATTTCTTTGCTAAATTCGTCTTGTGCTCCAATAATGAGCTTTTCCCAGTTATCATTGATACAGGAGAGACACGTTATTGGGTGCGCAAGATAATGCCGTTGGAAAGCGATGACACGAACTTCTTGCAGAAGTTGAAAGCGCAAATTCCAGCTTTCTTGTATTACTTGCAACATCGGGCACTATATAGCACTAAAGAGAGTCGTATGTGGTTCAATCCTACGCTTATTCATACGGATGCTTTGGAACGCATCATGCAATGCAACCGCAACCATACGGAGATTGATCTCGTAGAGTTATTGCGCAGCATTATGGAATGTCAGAAAGTGGACAAGGTTTCATTTATACCACAAGACCTGCTGCCATTGCTTTCGATTAATGGGGTAAAGGTGGAATTGTGGAATATTCGCAAAGTAGTGAAGGAGTTATGGCGTTTGAAGCCGGCTCCAAATGCACTTTCATATACGACATACCAATACGACTACTCTAAGCCAACAAAATTTGGTGCAGTGAGTCGGGTGGGACGTTATTATACTGTGACTAAGGAGTTCATAGAATCATTAAACATATAATCTCTGTTGATTTGTTGAAATGATGAAAAGAAGAATATATACATTGTGGCATAAGCATTTACGGCTCAACAATATGGTCAACAGTAGCTCAACGATTTTCTCTTTTCATCATCCTAACTCAACAATTCAACAACTCAACAACAAATTAACGATGAATACATTCGATAATAAGCATATACAGATAATTGACTTTCTTGCAAGTCACCATTATCAGCCTACTGCAAAGAAAGGGGCAAACTGGTGGTATTTGTCTCCATTGCATGATGAGAAAGCTGCATCATTCAAGGTGGACATCAATAAAAATGTTTGGTACGATTTCGGATTGGGTAAAGGTGGTGGAGTTAAAACCTTAATAGAGCTGTTGTTTCGTCCAAACAACTTTCAAGATTATCTTCGGAACTTAACGATTGCCAATCCTGTTCAACAAATACAAGAAACGAAGACGGCAGATAGCATAGCTTTTACCAATATAGAAACTGAGGAGCTGAACCATTATGCCCTGTACAAATATGTTGTACAAAGAGGGATAACTTGGAATGTGGCAAAACGGTATTGTAAGGAAGTTCATTATCGTAGTCGTGGCAGAAACTATTTTGCATTGGGCTTTCCAAATCGCTCGGGTGGTTACGAAATTCGTAATGCTTATTTCAAAGGTTGCATCTCTCCAAAGGATATTTCCGTAATATCACAAGGTAACGAAGTCTGCCATGTATTTGAAGGTTTCATAGACTTCCTATCTTATGTTGTGTTGCATGGAGATTGTGATGCCGTTGTGTTGAACTCTGTAATCAATGTTCCTAAGTGTATTGAGATCTTGGACAAGTACAACTGCATCTATTGTCATTTGGATAATGATGAAGCAGGACGTAATGCAATCTTGCAACTCAAAGCAAATTGCAGAAGCCAGACGATTGATGCTTCAGACGAATATGCAGGAGATAAGGACTTGAATGAATACCTCTGCAAGAGAAAGGTGGAAACAGTTAATACAAGGTAACATTATAGCTCTAAGCGATAAATGTTTCACTATGGTCAAAAACATGCGTTAGCAAATTATTAAGTTCTTTCGGGAGCAAGTTTGTGTTTTCAAACAATGAAAACAGTAGCAATCGGTATATCCGATTGTGCTATTGTCTTTGCCTATCAAGCATATGGCAAAGGTCAATACCTATTGAGAAACTTGCACCTCAAGAACTGAAATCAAAAAGAATAAGAGATAAATGGCAAAACATGTTATCAACAATCCAGGAGGGCGCAAGCCTCTCCCTGAAGAGGAAAAGTATGGCAAGCCCATACCAGTTCGTTTCACACAAAAACAGTTTGTCCGTATCAAACGTAAGGCTGGAGAGATGCCCATAAGTACCTACATTCGTGAAGGCGCACTTCATGCCATTATACGCCAACCTGTTTCGAAGGAATTGATGAAAGAGATAAGAGACTTGAATAATCTTGGAACGAATATCAATACCTTGGTTAAGTTTGCTCACCAAGCAGGGCTTATGACCATTGCAAACAAAGCCAGCGAAGCCCTTGATGGAGTCAATGCTATTCTCCATCAAGCTCGTCTTAAAATCAAAGAGAAAGAAGACGAACAAGAAAATCAAAGTTAAACTACAAAACACGACAGCATATGTATGGTAAAATACTTCATGGAGCATCATTCGGTGGGCTTATCAACTACATTAACGACCCACGCAAAAATGCGACACTGGTTGCTTCAAGCGACGGAATCAATCTCACAAATAACCAAACCATAACAGATAGTTTCGTGATGCAGGCAGGTTTGAGTGCTCGAACCAAGAAACCTGTAGGTCACTTTATCTTATCGTTTTCACCCCATGATGCGCTACGCATTAATGACAATCTGTTAGGGCAAATAGTCAACGATTACTTGAAGCGCATGGGATATGACGACAATCAATTTGTCGCATTCCATCATTTCGACAAAGAGCACCCACATGTTCATATCATGGTAAATCGAGTAAACTTTAAAGGCAAATGCACCAAAGACTCACATGAGAAAGACAAGAACATAAAAGTGTGTAAGGAATTGACTGAGCAATATGGCTTATATATCGCAAGAGGAAAAGAGGCTATCAAAGAAAGAAGACTTCGCTCAATGGATGCCATCCGTTATCAGATGTTGCATCGAGTAAGCGAATCGTTGCAAGTCTCTCGAAGTTGGAAAGATTTTGAGAATGAATTGTCAAAAGCTGGAATCCGTTTGCGCTTCCGATATAATACTAAGACAAACGGTATAGAAGGAATATCTTTCACTCTTGCCAAGGAAAATATCAGCAGCAAGATGAAACATGACATCTCTTATAGTGGCAAGCAATTGGATTCATCACTCACTCTTGCATGTATTTGCAAGAAGCTTGGTAACCCTATAGCTATCGTACATGAACAGGCAAGAGACATGTATGACGATGCTCGGCAAGAATGGTATGACACCCATAATGCCTACGAGGTAAGAGATATAGACAGAGTGTTCTCTGATTTCGATTTACGTTTCTCCTGGCAAGCCCAAGCAAGAATGTATGATGCTCTGCAGATGTGTGGCAACGAACAGACTTTGGGACAAGACTTCTTTGATGAATTGTACCAAGCAGCAGATGACGTTTCCGATATAGGCAAAGGAGCGATTCAAGTAGGACTCACTTCCTTTGGAGCCATTCTCTTTCCTCCATATCAACCTGCCATATCTGCAGGTGGTGGAGGCACGTCTTCTAAACTTGGTTGGGGAGATAATGACAAATACAAGAAAAAATATAGCAGTAGAAGTCGCAGCTTCGGAAGAGGCAGACGATAATAAAAAATTTAAAATATCACTATAATATGTCTAAAGCAAACGAACAATTAGAGGATATACTTGATGACTTGTCTGTCATCAAAAACAATAATGTCGCAATAGAACAAAGACTTGGTTATATCGAAAATATATTGGCGAAGTTGGCGACGAAAGAGAAGGTCGCACCAATAACGCCTGTTGCAAGCACCTCAGCAGCCTCCTTTCCTTATGACGAGATAAAAAGTGCTGTTCACGAAGAAATGGATAGTTACTTTAACGCTATGTCTGATTCTGCAGAACTTCTATCGGATAAGACCCTCAAACGCCTGGGGACTATCTTCATTGAACTGTATGTTGAAGAAATAGAAAAATACTTGGAAAAAGACGAAAAGGAAAGAGAGTGCAAACGCAACGTGTATCTGCAAAAGCGAAAAGCGCAAGGCTTAATGACCATTGAGCAAGTAGCAGAATGGGCTCCACAATATTCGTTAGAAATCCAACGGACAATCCGTTACATCGGCATGAAAATCATTAACGAGGATGAATCTGTAGAAAAAGCACATGCGATTTTGAAGATATGGGGCGATGCTTTGCAAACCATCACAAGTCCCAAACCATCTCCTCCACCAACACTGAAATCGTGGTGGCTCTACAGATGGAACAGATTCAAACAAAGGACTGACAAATGGGGATTGCTCCAATGGTATCTTGTCATTCTTGGCATTATCGCCTGTGTTCTCTTTTCATCTATATATCAAAATCGGGTTATGAATCTTGACAGAACTAACCGAATTTTCTACAAGAAGGTTATCATGGATGAAAAGAGAAAGAAAAACTATCATGAGTTGGATTCACTTATCCACTTGGATTCATTTTTCAAGACATATTGGAGTTTGGAACATTGAACCCTTACAAAATCACAAGACGATAGGGTTATCCAAACTGGACAAACCTATCGTCTTGTTGATAAGAACTGATATAACCTTTATAAATCAGCCTTTGTTAATTCGCGTTTTGCTACTTCAATAGCACGAAACTGCAATTCTTTTTCGCCTTCTATGGCATCCAATATTCTGTCAGCCAGCCACAAGGTGAGCAGCTCTTTCTCATCCACATGAAAGTATTCAGCCAGTTGAGGTACTTGGCTTCTCTTTGCACGTCTGTCACCACGTTCAATCTTGCTGAACATGGGAGTATCTATTTCTAAATATGCAGCCACTTGGCGTTGCAGTATTCCTTGTTCGTCTCTAAGAGACCTTATCTTGTTTCCTAATAACATGTCTGCCTTTATTCGTTATTTAATATTACGATTTCCCAATACCCCCCGAATCTTCCACCTGTTCGTTTTATTTTACCTAATTCACGAAGTTTACGTATTTGTTTCTCTACTCCTCGTGAAGACATATTCAATTGCATTGCGATCTCAGCGGCTGTTATATGTGGGTCTTGTTTTATAATATCTATTATCAAGTCCTTTGTTTCCATACTTCTTTCCGAACTTTTAGCTTTTCTTTCCGAACCTCTTTCCGAACCTCTTTCCGAACTGAGCATGTCTGTTTCCGAACTTTCGCCACTCCCTTCACGTACAGGAATGGTAACCAAGAATGTTAAGCGGTCATCTGTCGTTTCAAAGATAGCACGTGGTGAACCATTCTCTGCTAACTTTGTTTGTATTGTAGGGACACCAGTTGAACGACCCTCTGTGAGGTCAAGCTCTTTCAAAAAGTCACCCAAACGACGGTTGCGATAACGACGGCTTTTCAGCATATCGCCTTTTGCAATATCTTCTTTGGAGATACTTCTATCTGGACCAGGACAATTAAGTATAGATATCCCGCTCGGCTCAATGGTTATCTCTATTGGTTCATGTTGTAAGAAATCTCTATGATATACGGAGTTTACAACAGCTTCCTCAATAGCATCGTATGGATAATTCCAAAAACGTTCTGCTTCCTGTCTGCCCGACACCTTACGCACATGCTCTTTGAGAACATTGCTCTTGATGTAATCCATAGTCTGCTTTATCATCTGCGGAACACTGCCCTTGAATGTTACTTCGGTAAAATTGTTGGGGTCTTTCATCTTTCCGTTAGGGAATGTCACCACATCAATCTGAGTGTATGGGAAGAACTTGTTTTGGTTCTCGCAGAACATCATGGCTGCCACGTTACGAAGCAAACGATTCTCTTTCGGACCAGTGTAGAGTTCCATTTGGTCAAGAATTGTAGCAAGCGGTGTTGTTATCACCTCATCAGCCAACTTGCTACCCACCTTGACAAGATAATCACGAAGAAGCACCAATGAGATGTCTTCCAACTGTATGTCGCTATTTCCTCGGTCGTCAAAAGGCATACGGTTGGCCAACTCACGCAATTCAACAAGAGCTTCGCCTCTTGCCTCTATGCTACTTGTCCCGCTACGGATGTAGAAATACTCCTTTGATCCTTTTGCCGTAACATTCACCGGCACGGAATAAGGACGATAGCTACCAGCTGGACACCAAATTACAATCACCTGTTTGCCGTCCACTTCTTCCACGGAGGTACGAGGCAAATAGTATGGAGACATCTTGTTGTTGTACGCAACCATCTCCTGTAAGATGCCATCAATCTTTTCAATTGGCACACCTTCTACAGGACGAATTGCCATACCAGTCTTATCGTCGGTATCTACACCAACGATGATATATCCACCACCAAGATCGTCGAAATCATTAGCGAAAGCACATATACTATGATATATGCTCCCTGGATTCCAACCTTTCTTAAACTCAATGCGGTTGGATTCAATCTTCTGCTTGTTGAGCAGATCGTTTATGTTTATTGCGAGTGCCATAACTTATGTTTATTGTACTACAAGTGAGAGAAACTTATCAACATAAAAAATATTGTGCGTTATGGTTATATAAATGCTTTTAAGTAGGGCTACACTTGCCTTTAATTTTATAATATCTTTTTAAGTGAAAAGCTTTTATATCTTGCCATATTACTATATCTAAAACTGTACAAGTATAATAAAGGCTATAAGGTATGCTCAAAAGAACACTTATCCAATATGGCTTCAATTAAGTTCTCAAATTCCACACCAGTTGTGAAAGCCGTTTTTGAAATGTTTGCCCTATAATCTCCTAGCTTTATTTGTCTGCCTGAAGTATCACTCTCTGCATTTAGGATTGGAGTCATTATTTCTTTTAATTCATCACCGATGTTCAAATGTACTTTAGTTTGTGCGAAGATTTCAGCCTCATGCTCTTCTATATATTCAATTGAAGAATCTGCAGGAATATTCACTTTCTCAGAATCCGATAAATCCACGCAACATAGCGCATAGCAACTAGGGTTGCTTGCAGCCATTCTCACCTGATTAGTGCTCATATGTGCATAATTGTCATATTCAAAGTTCCACTTGGCTTTCACTTCTACATAATAAATATCTTTATCATCATAGCTGATGATCATGTCCTGACCATTCTGAATATCATTCACACACATATTATCATCTATATGCTCACGTATTTGAACCTTCAGTAGTTCGTTTCCAAGTTTTACGCGTATTCTGTCCTCAATAGCCTTGCCTATCCGGTAGCAGAAATTAAAGGTACTTTGTCGTTCATCGTCAAGTTCTTTTTGTCTCTCCATCTGAGTTATGAGATTCGGTAAAGCTCCGTTCTCATTGAGGGCAGCAAGGCGTTTAATGTCATTATCATCCATATCCATGATTGAGAAAATACCTTTCTGTGCTTCACCACTTGCCATGTCAAATGTGTATTTTGCCTTATTATCGTCTATAATGGTAAACCATTTATCCCATCCTTCTTCATTGTCGAGTTTTAAAATGATCTGTCGTATGATACCCTCGATAGACTTGTCCTTTTGTCGCTCATCGGTGTTTATCCCCTTCATATATTTTACTAACTCTGTTTGAATGTCTGGTGCTATGTCATTCGGAGTTTGGGTGTTGAAATCGGTATAAAGATTCTCAAAATCCGTATCAATCCATTTTTTTTGAAGGTCCTTGCCTATGACAGCGTTATAAATGGCAGCAAGTTCTTGGGTAATACCATCATTTTTTACAAGTTCTTTCTTTACGCATAGGTATCCTTTTTGACAAGGAATCACACCATAGGTGTCTAACTTGTCTTTTCGTGCCGTATCTGTACTTTTAGCATACTCAGTCAGAAACCTCAACAAGAAAGATTTATTTTCTTTCACCCAATTCTCATCTTGCGTACTAATCTGATACAAGGTGTAGTCTAGAAGCAAAGAGAAAGCAGAACTATAGAAGTCCTCTTCTTTATCCTCTTGTTTTGGAAGGTAATTTTTGCTGAAATTCTTACCATAATAAGTTGGCAATTCTGTCATTATCTTACCACGAAAGTTTGTAAATTCGTTCTGTGAAGTGGCAGAACAGAAATCTATTAAGGCGGTAACCTGTTTTTCAGTTAAAGGCTGTTTGGCGTTTTGATCGAGTGAACTTCTTCTCCACTTACTCATTGTAACCATAATGGCATCATGTAGGTCACTCACCATATATTCTGTAAAATTGGCAAGCGAAAGGTAGGTAATGTCCAACATCTTGGCTGCATCATCACCCATAAGAGGAGATGTGAGGTTGTATAGTTGATCATTCATAAAATCACCATGTCTTAGGTTTTGTCTCAAACATAACGTACCGGCCCGATTCGGTATCAAGGCGTAAGAATCGTACAACGACTCATTTCCGCTATCCTTCAAGAATTGTAGGAACTCGAACAAATTGTCTGATTTATCCTTAATGGCTCTACAAACATCGTCCAATGTAATAAAGAAATTTTCTGTGTTTTCATAGCCCCACTTTTCAACAAGTTCTGACCATTTGATCAAATCTGTTGTTGGTAAAAGGTATTCCTGGCCATTAGAGTCCTTAACGTATGAAGCAAACTTTGCCAATGTTGTTTCATACTTTTCACGTTTCTCATCATTAAGGTTTGCATAGAAGTCTCGATGCAGAAGACGCACACGACTATCTGTTATACTTTTGCGTCCCTCGGCAGTAGGAATTACTTTCCAGTTTATCACCTGCTTGTTCCACATAGTCTGCATCTCATTGTAGAATAGCTTCTGTACTTCATCTTCAGTTTCTTTGATGAAATCTACCTTGCAAAAATCACGATTCAAGTCAGCCTCTTTTCCATCTATCTGATAAAAATCAAAAAGAGCTTCCATCATGTTCTTCAGTATTTTTTCATTCTTTTCTCCTGATTCTTTTTTTGAAGAAACATCTTCAGGAAGTTGAATATTGTTACGTTTCTCTACAGGATAGAACTTTTTTGAGTGAAAAATAAAATTCACACCAAACTGTTCTGTTCCAAGCAAAGGAAACCATAAAAATAACGAAGGAATCTTTTCTACATCATCACATATAGATGGAAATGGAGGTATTATCACTATATCTTCTTTATCGTCTGACAACAGATAATGGCAGTTATAAGGTACACTTTTAGACTCTAAAGAGAGTAAATCCACACGGTTAACCACCGCTATTATTTCATGCCACCCTTTTTGTCCAAAAGGTGAATTTTGCGCCTGAATGGGTGATTTTCTAAATACATAATGCTCGTTTCTATGTTTGTCATATATTTCAACTTCCTTGATACGTTCATTTATAATTAATACAAACGGCATTAAACCAGATACGTTTTTTATCTGGTTGGAAACGGTTTCAACTAAATCTTGTGTCAGTTTGTATTTGAAAATGGTTGGAGCATCTCCTTTGCAAACTTTAGAAGATTCGCACATGTTTTCCACCAAGACAAGTTCTCGGTTCATCTCTTTGTATGCTTCCAGAGAGTCTGTTTTACTTCTGTCGAGCACCATATGCATATTTATATACTTATCTACTTCCGTCTTGCTTTTGCGCACTTCGTAAGGAGCAAATACATCCACCACACGATTGAATGCATGGGTTGTCATAAAGCCAGTACCATACTGACCTGCTAAATCCTTGCTAGAATCGTCCTTTGAACTATCTTGCTTTACTAATGCCAAAAGAGAAGAATATGAAAAGGGTTTGCCGTAATGCTGGAATACAATACTATCTTCAGTTAGTTCGATATGAATACGGCAAGACTCACCCATGTCTCGGGCATTTTGAACAAGTTCCCATAAAGCACGTTCACCACTATTGATAGTAAGATTATCTATACCAAGTTTTACTTTTTTGCAGTAACCAAGTATGTCAAGATACTCTTTTTCAATAGTCTGAAACTGTTTAGGAGTTAAGCATCCTAGATCTCTACTATAAAAATAGTCTTCCAATTGTTGATCTGTCATAAATATCTGTTTTTGTGTAATTTACAATAATTTCTCAACACTATAAGTTAGTACTCAATTTAGACATAACCCTTTGTATGGGCACTTGCAAAAGTGCCCATATAGTGAGATGTTAATTTTTTACTTGTTTATTAACTATTGGCATAATGCCAATCCGATTTTATCTGGTCGCAGGCTGAAAAAATCCATGCAATTGTTAATTATTTTAATAAAAAACTTACCAAGGTACTCCAATACAGACCGTCCTTGCATCTTCACCATACTGATGATGCTATGACAATTCATGTTTATTCACTAAACTCGTTCATCACCATTGTGGTCCACTTTCAAAAATTGATGAGTAGCTACAAACTTCTTTTCAAACAGAGTATATGAACGGTTGTCATAAGTGAACATTCTTACTATACGACGGTCACGAGACATGACGATAAACATATCTCTGTCAGACGGCTCACGGTGGAGTTGTTCACGTATGATAGATAACACTCGGTTACGCTTGCATCGCATATTCATAAAGTTACAGAGATAATAGAAGTGGTTAAAATCGGTAACACTTAGCATAGATTCTCCTGTTTCTCTATCAGTCGCTTCAGCTCTTGGTAGCTTAGGGCCTTCTGGGAGATATGCAACCCATTGGCCATTCGCAACTACACAGGGATACGAACACTGGAAAACTTTGTTACTGTAGAAGATGGTTCCTAAGAAGGATTTTCCTGCTTCGGCTCTTCCTGAGCCGAGGTAGGAAGTCCTTCTACCTTTACTTCCACAATCTTGTTGCGTGTATCCTTGTACCATTTATAGAATATATTATAAGGTACTTTATTACGTGAACAGAACTGTTCAATGGAGATGCCCTTAGGCATTGCTTCCGTCTGGTACTGGAAATAGAATCTTTTGATACTTTTTCTACGTTCGACAATCTGAAAGCAAGCTTTCATTGTACTCACTTATCGAAAAAGTTCCCAATCTTCGCTGCTGTACATAAATCAAATGTTTTTAGTTCGGCGCAAAGATACTTCTTTCTAATTTAAGCCCTAATTTGAGTACTTACTGACAAGTTGAATAATTATTTCAAAATAGACTTTAATTATATATCCTCATTGCCTCCTTCGGCACATACGCTGTAGCCACCAAGCAACCATCGAACAGCTCTACTATAACGCGCTGTTGCCCGGCAATTCTTGCCACTCTTCCTTGAACACCCTTGAATTCACCTTCTGTCACAACTACGTTATCACCAAATTTGAACTGGATGCTGTTGGAAGTCACTGGGATGATATGCGGATTCTTGATGGAGGTGAGGCGGATGAAGTTGTTCATGGTTTCATCTCGGATTATGAGTGGTGGATTGCGGTTGGGATTGTCTTGAAGATGGATGGTATGGTCAAAGTAGTAGCTGAGCAACGGTCTGCTTTCATTTGCCACAACCTTGTTGTCGTGAAGCAAAGTCTCAACTTGTTCTGCTGTTGCATATACAAAGATGAATGAGGGGAGGAGTGGGATGGGGATGATTCGCTTCTTGCCTTGCTTCCTTACTTCTTTATATCGCAAAGGAACATAGCATTCTATTCCTTTTGCTTCCACAAAGGTCTTGGCTTTGTCAATGCGTCCATACGAAACGCGTAGCACGAACCATTGCTTGTTTAGGGTAGGCACATTTTCTACCGACACCCCATTCCTGGTATATTCAGAAATGGAGGGCGTGCGGGAGGTAAGTCCTGCACTTGGACACGATAAGCCAGTGTCGGATGGCTGCCCATTATACAATGAAGCGTCTGCCTTTGGAGACAGGTTGGTAGTATCTTCCAATGTTGTTCAGAGGTTAGATGAAAACCAGTAAAATTTTCTTTGTAAGAATTGTCAAATATTGACTACAAAAATAAAGAAAGTTGTTGAGATTAAAGAACTATATCTTGGAAATCTTAGCATTAAGGGCGATTTTTAATATTTAGAGAGTGCATTGCCCTGTTATAAATAAAAAGCTATTGCCATGGGCCAGTTAGTGTCACTACAAGCTACATCTATTTTTACCGATAGTTATCCATTTTTACTGAAAACGAATTATGTGGAGCTATGAGCATCTATATTTGACTTGTTTTTGCTTGTTTCAATCTCATAATTTAGCATCCATATTTGTACCAATAAAAGCTAAATCACTGATTATCAGTATGGTTTATTTTCGAGGAGGTGAAGTAAGTATAGATAACTGCCGAAAGGTAAACACATAATAAACAATAAGCAAAAGCGTGCAACTCAATGAGTTACACGCTTTTTGCGTTCGTTTATGGGGTTCTGGTTCTTAGTAAGCATCCCATGCAGGCCGTATTGACAACATAATACGATATGGGGCTGGATAGTTCCGCATATGGAAACTACCCAACCCCATTTATTGGTATTTTTCAGATTCTTTTGAAGAAACCTTCATATTCTTTATCCAATATTTTCCAAATACCATTTTTGCGACACAGAAATGAAGGAACGGATTGATACGGCATGTCGTTCGTATAAATCTGTGATGGTGTAGATGCCAATAGGTACGGGAAAAACTGTTGTAAATCTTAGGGGGGACTTGTCTTGCACAAATAATAAACTCAACCGCCTAAAAGCAGCGGTTGAGCCTAACAAGTATGTGCTTTTTGAGTTTTATTGGACACCAATAATTTGTTATTTACGAAGAAGGCAAGCGAATGAAGCATTTGCTTGCCTTTGTCTTTTCACTGCTATATAATCCTCTCTTGCATGAAAAAGTATATTAGGATAAATCATTTAGCATGACTTTACTTATTGTCCTAGATTGAATTTTATAATGCCTTTTACAAATGCCTTAATGATAAGCTCAGTCGTATTACTTGCATTAAACTTAGAGAGTAAATGCGCCTTGTGTGTATTAATCGTATTTACGCTCACGTTGAGGTTGACGGCAATCTCGTGTGCTCTCAGTCCGCGTGCCAATTGGCAGAGCACATTGTGCTCTTGTTGCGTTAAGTGGCTGCCCGATTCAGGAATGTGCATCTCAATGTGGCGCACCAATTGCTGAAATCGCTTGCAAAAGTAGTTGTCACCCCGTGCTATGCTGCGCACAGCCAAACATAACTCATCTATATCGCAACTCTTAAATACCACACCATCCGTGTCAGACTGCATGATAGCATTAATGTGCCATATCTCCTCGTGAGAGGTATATACCATTGTGCGCACCTCAGGCTCCATGGTATTAACTTTCTCTATCAGGTCAATACCAGAACCGTCAGGAAGGTCGAGGTCGACAATGCACAAGTCGAAGTGTTGCTCCGATTCGAGCAATTGCGTGGCATCGTGCAGTGTAGAACTCACGGCTACCTTATCCACCTCGGGCATATGCAGTAAGCATACTTTCAGCCCTTCAAGTAGTATGGCATGGTCGTCGCAAATGAGTATGTTAATCTTTGGTGTCATATATATAATATTGTCTTGTTTTTTAAAAATATGTTGCAAATATATCCGTTTCCGTTTGTTTGCATATCATTATAAATAATGATTTTAATCGATATTTGTTAAAAGCCTCTTCTTTCTTTTTTTAAAAAAAGGCGAGTGCAAAACGAAATGAAAGTTTTCAGACTTTCATTTTGCTTTGCACTCACCTTGCACTATCTTTT
>ERZ1023626.219-NODE-219-length-14200-cov-8.144362_pt1 | contig 14200 bp, 10 predicted proteins | sample MGYA00380331_ERZ1023626 | MGnify/ENA primary metagenome ERZ1023626 (study PRJEB33179, sample SAMN07448974) | human gut metagenome | biome: Human-gut; feature: Human associated habitat; material: Faeces | host: Homo sapiens | place: India: Bhopal | collected...
CATGCTGCTGCCGCGGGTTACAAACCCGCCCCCCAATTAGATAAAATACCGGTACAACGCCTAAAAATCCTTACGTATTTTTACCACCGACGTTTTTTGTTTCATGTTTCATTTTTTACGTTTAACAATTTGATAATCAATGATTTCAAGAGATGAAACATAAAGATTTTATGTTTCACTTTTAGTTTCATAGTTTCACTTTCCCATTTTTATCGTTTTGCAAAGGAATTAGAGATTACAACTATGAAAAAGAACACAATGAGAGCGGTTTATCGCTCCCACAGTGTTTTTGAATCGCTCCCATTGTGTTTTTTAGAAGAATGAAACATGAAAGCAAAAATGAAACATACACTATCTATGTTTCATCTCTTGAACATACTGATTATCAACGCATTAAACTATAAAAATGAAACATGAAACATAAAATAGAAAGTAGATAAATGTAGTATAGTAGTAACAATTACCCTTCATAAGGCATTTATAGAGCATTCTGTAGAGGAAATTGCAGAGATGCAAAAATTAACGTTCAGCGAAATATTAACAAAAACGTAAAAAACTAACCTTTATTTTTTTGTACTTTTGCAACGAAAATAGAATCATTGCAAGCCATCATTGTGTTCTGACGCGAACTGGAATGATTAACGAAGGACATCGCCTTATATATAATAAGGAGTATAAGTACGTTTCTACCCTATCATTTCGAGAAGCAATCACATCGTTGGCTTAACACATTTAATCCTTACTTACATGACAAAAGGTGTAAAACTTACGGCGGCAGCCTTGCTATTGACCACGGGAGCGTGGGCACAAGCACCCGCCGACACCCTGAGCATCGACAATTCGGACTTTACGTTTACCGAGTCGCAGCTCGACGAGGATAACGATGCGTCACAAGCCGTATCGGCTATCACAGGGTCAAAGAGTGACCCTTACAACTCAGAAGTGGGCTATCTGTTCAGCCCGATGCGTTTCCGCGTACGCGGTTACGACAACATGTATAGCAACTACTACATGAATGGCCTTCAGCTCAACGACCTCGAAATGGGTCGCTTCGGCTATAGCATGGTGGGCGGTATGAACGACGCTACGCGCAACCAAGAAGGCGTTACTCCTTACGACTACAACACATTTGGCATTGCCGGTGTGGGCGGTGCTACCAGCGTCAACGCTCGCGCCAGCCAATTCGCTGCGGGCAACAAACTCACCCTTTCGGGTTGTAACCGCAACTACGTAGCACGCGGTATGTTCACTCATGCCACAGGCCTCTTACCCTCAGGCTGGGCTTTCGCCGGTTTGGTAGGCTATCGTTGGGCTAACGAGGGTGTGATTGAAGGCACGTTCTACAACTCACTCTCTTACTTCCTCTCTGCCGAAAAGCGTTTTGGCACGAAGCACGCTCTCTCGCTCGTCACCTTTGGTTCGCCCACAGAACGTGCCCAACAGGGTGCCAGCACCGAAGAGGCTTATTGGTTGGCCAACTCTCACTACTACAACCCTAACTGGGGTTACCAAAACGGTGAGAAGCGTAACTCACGCGTTGTCAACGACTTTGAGCCTACAGCTATCTTGACTTGGGACTGGAAAATGCGTGACAACATGAAGCTCACCACTGCCGCAGGCTTTAAGTACGCCATGTATAGTTCTACCGCCCTTGGTTGGAACGGCAATGCTTACGACCCTCGTCCTGATTATTACAAGAACTTGCCTTCATCTATATTCGGTGTGTACGATCCCGAACAGAATTGTTATGATTGGCTGCAAAAGAATCCTTGGGCTTTGGAAGGCTGGAACCAACTTTATAACTATTGGACAAGTTCTAAGGCCAACCGCCAAGTAAATTGGGACCGCATGTATGCGGTCAACCGCAGCGCTGCTGCCCAAGGCGACGAGACACTTTACTATCAAGAGCGTCGCCACAACGACCAAATGGTCGAAACGTTCAACACGCTCTTCAATCACGATATCAACACTCATCATCGTTATGCCCTCGGTTTCCAATACAACCGCACAAAGGGTATGCACTATAAGACCATGGCCGACCTCCTTGGTGGTACTGGCTATACTGATATCGATAAGTTCGCTGCCAACGAGTATGGTCGCAACAGTCAAGAAGCGCAGAACGACTTGAACAATCCCAATCGCCAGATTGGCGTTGACGATAAGTTCGGCTACAATTACAACATCTTCGTCGACAAGATGCGCGCCTACGGCCTTTACCAATACACAGAAGGCATGTGGCAGTACAACCTCCAAGCTTGGGGCGAAGGCACCTTGATGCAGCGCGAAGGTTTGATGCGCAATGGTCGTGCAGCAGACAATTCTTACGGCAAGAGTGGCAAGGCTAAGTTCCTCGGTGGTGGTGGCCGCTTCGGTCTGAACTTCCGTCCGAGCGGTAGTCATCTGCTCTCGCTCAACTTTGGTGCTGAAAGCGATGCTCCGTTGGCTCGCAACTCATTCGTGGCTCCACGTATGCAAAACGACTTCGTTGACCACCTGCAAAATGAGAACATCTTCCACACCGACCTCTCTTACCTCTTCCGCTTTGGCAACTTGACAGGTAAGGTGAGCGGTTACTATAGCCACTTCAATGGTGGCGTAGAACAAACGGCCTTCTACAACGACGATGAGTCACGCTTCACTTACCTCACGATGAGCGGTGTTGAGCGCGAGCACTATGGCGTAGAAGCTGCCTTCTCTTACCAACTCACGTCTAACTTCTCAGTCAACTTGATTGGTACGTATGGCGAAGCTAAGTACGTCAACAATCCCTTGGCTCAAGTAGCTTACGAGGGTTCGAACGCTACGACATTGAAGGATTTGAACACGTGGACGAACCCCAAGAATGGTAAAACCATGCCTATGCGCGTACTGGCAAAGGGCATGCGCGAGAGTGGTTCTCCTCAGGCTGTTGTAAGCCTCGGCTTCGACTACAACGTGAATGGTTGGTTCTTCAGTGCTAACTTGAACTACTACGACCGCGTTTATATCGACTTCTCTGAATACCGTCGTTTGAGCAAGTTCGTTCCTACTTATAGCAGTACGGGCTTTGACGAAAACGGCAACCAACTCTTCGACGTGAAGAAGAGCGACCTTGACGACAAGGGCGGCATTCTTTACGACCAAAGCGGCAATATCGTGGCTGCTTATGGTGCTAAGCAAGAGAAGGCTAAAGGTGGCTTTATGCTCGACGCCTCTATTGGTAAGTACATTCGCTTGAAGAAGGGACGCAGCGTTAGCATCAACCTCTCTGTTCAGAACATTACCAACAACCGCAACCTCAAGACGGGTGGCTACGAACAAAACCGCTCTGATAACTATCAAAACGGTCAGAACCGTAACTATGCCTTCTCTAAGAACTCAAAATACTATTATGCCAATGCCATCAACGGCTTCTTAAACATTGGCTTTAAGTTCTAACATGAGTTTAATAAGTTTTGAGAGTTTAATAAGTTTAGTAAGTTTAATTAGTTTAATAAGTTTAGTAAGTTTAATAAGTTTAGTCGATAGACTTCTTAGACACGCTGCGACTTATTAAACTGCCTCAACTCATTAAACTTATTAAACCTCCTCAACTTATTAAACCTCTTCAACTCATTAAACTAATTAATCTCATAATTTATGAAATTAAAATTTTTATCCATCATAGCAGTTGCGGCGTTGGGATTATTCACCACCTCGTGTATGGACGACCATGACGAGCCCAACACTGACGACTTTGTAGTGACCAGCCCCACCGACATTGGTGAGGTGAACGCTACTATTCTCAGCGTAAAGGAGCAATTCTGCGTTGATGCCTCAAAGGCTGACTACGCACGCAACGCGTCTAACTTCTACACCAAGGTAAACGACGACATTATTATCGAAGGTGTAGTTTGTGCCAACGATATCAGTGGCAACCTTTATCAGACCTTGCTCGTTCGTAACATCGACGACCCCACGAAGGCGGGCGACCCTGCTCACGACCAAAGCATCATTCTTTCGGTTCGTAGTACAGCGCTCTATCCTTACTTCGCACTCGGTCAGCGCATCAAGATCAACCTCAAGGGACTCTATGCCGGCATCTATAGTAAGACACCACGCATTGGTATGCCTTATAAGACCTCAAGCGGCAACATCAACCTCGGTCCTGCCCCCTTCGAGTCACTGAAGACGAACGTACAATTAATCGGTAAGCCTAATGCTAACGCTCCCGAATTGATTCCATTGGATAAGACAGGACAGACGGGCGATGCTTGGTTGCGCGCTTCGGCTAACAAGACTTACGAGAATACGCCTATCTTGGCCACCGTTCGCGGTATGATAAAAGAGGCTTTGCCCGAAAATCGTAACACGCTCGATAAGGGTACTACCTCTGACGTGCTCAACAAAGAAGAGAGTCTTTCAGCCAATGGCAAGAAGATCTTTGGTCCCTACGAGTTACACGATGACGGCTACGGTGTTGACCGCACACTCAACCTCATCAGCAACAACTCAACGGTTGCTATTCGTACTTCAACGAAGAACCGCGTTTCGTTCATCGAACTGCCCGAAGACGCACGTTCATACACGGGTGTGCTAAGCTACTACAGCACTTGGCAGTTGCAGTTGCGCGACACCAACGACGTTTCTAAAAACTAATTTTTTAGCTTGACGAGTTAACAAGTTGACGAGTAAGTTACCATAGTATCAAAGTCAAACTTGCACGTTAACTTGTCAACCCAAACATTGTTTTCCCCGATAATATCACAAAAAATGAATAAATATATTTTCTGCCTTGCAGCTGCAGCCCTTTCATTAGGCTTCACCGCTTGCGAAGACGTGCCTGCTCCTTATGGCATTAACGACAACAAGCCCGATACTCCCAACCCTCCTTCTGAAGAGGGTGTAATCATCGACGCTCCCCTTTCAAGCAACTTGACTTCAAACGTAGGTGAGTTCACCGCTCCCACTACCGTAGGCAACTATCCCTTTGCCATTGACGGTAGCTATGGCTACGTTAAGGTGACCTCTTATGATAGCGAGAGCAAAGTAAACAACGCTGCTGAGAGCTACTTGATAGCTCCTACCGTTTCACTCAAAGACGTAGAAAAGGCACACGTCACTTTCGACTACATCTTGCGCTATGCCAATTCGAACGAATTAAAGACCAACTACCTCGTTCGCTTCAGCACCAACTATGCTGGCGACCCCGCTACTGCAACTTGGACTGACGTTACATTCAACCCCATTCAGGTGGCTGATTGGAACACTTGGACAACGGCTGATGTCAACGTTCCTGCTGCCTTCATAGGTCAAGAGAACGTTACAGTAGCTCTCTATTACAAGACCAACGCTAAGGCTGCTACTTGGGAACTCAAGAACTTTAAGCTAAGCAAAGGCGAAGCTGCTGGCAACGAAGTTGACCAAAGCACACGCACACTGCCTTATAGCGAGAGCTTTGCCACTTCATTTGGTGGATTTAAAAACTACACCACAAGCGGTGCTGGCGAGTGGACAATCGACTATAGCACTGCAAAGGCTACAGGTTGGAACGGTACGACCCAGGTGACCACTGCTGGTACTTACTACTTGGTAAGTCCTGAGATTTCACTCGAAGGCCAAACAGCTGCTCACGTTTCTTACGAATACATCTTGCGCTACAACAAGGGTGACGAAAATCAGCAAGTATTCATCACCGACAACTTCAACGAAGCTACTCCCACTGAAGGCTGGACTCCGCTCGTTGCTTCTCACAAGGAAGGCGTTGATTGGGCCACCTTTGAGAAGGAAGACGTTGCTATCCCTGCTGAGTATATGGGCAAGAAGATTCGCCTTGCCTTCCGTTACAATACCAATGCTGAAAGCGGTTCTACTTGGGAAGTGAAGAACTTCGCCATTGCTGCTGGTGCTCCGGGTTCTTCTGAGCCCAGCACTCCCGATACGCCTGCTGACGGCAATAGCATCACAGTGAAGGCTTCTGACTTCGGTGTTGAAAACAATGCTGAAGTGTCTACTATCACGCTGACTAATGGTACTACGCTTACATTTAACGCAGGTGGCGGCTCTAACGCACCAAAGTATTACACAAATGGTACAAACGTGCGTATGTATCCTAAGAATACGGTCACTGTTACCAGCGCTAACAAGAAGATTGTAAAGGTTGTACTCAACTGCGATACTTACAACGGCACTATCTGCAATGCCAGCGGTGACGTTGCAGCTACTCCGGGTAGCGTAAACGTAGCAGACGCGGTGATTACAATTACAGGCATTGACAACTTGAGCACACTCATCACCAATACTTCTGCAACTACAGGGGCTGCAAGCCAAATCCGCTTCAAGTCTATCACGATTACATACGCTGATTAATACACATCTCGTACGTAGTAACTTATAACATTTGTCTGACCGTTGTTGCCTAAAACATCAAGCTTTCAGCAACAACGGTCAGACTTTTTCACGATTAAAGGAAACGAATGAAACTTCTTAAATACTTGTGCATTGCCTGCTGCGCCTTGACATTGGCTGCCTGTGGCGATGATGACCCTACTTGGGTGCCAGACAATGGCAACAACAATAACGGTGGCAATAGTGCTAACACTTCTATTACCAACCGTATGGAGACGCCCCGCGTACTGAACAATGGTTCTACCCTACTCATCGATCATACAACGACCACCAATGGCAAAAAGATTGTGACCTATGAGTTAGAATACGATAAGAACAAACTGCACTCACGCTGGGTAGCCTTTCGCTTTGACGGCAACACACGCAGCAAAACAACAGGCCGTTCGGACGAACCCTTTGCTGACGACCCAAGCATTGACGCCAACTATCGTATTGGTAGGAACGGCTTTGGCAGGGACTACAACCGTGGCCACCTCTGCGCCTCTGCCGACCGCCTTTACAACGTAGAGGCCAACGTGCAAACGTTCTATATGACCAATATGTCGCCCCAATTGGCTTCGTTCAACCAAGCCTACTGGGTTACGCTTGAAGGCTTGGTACAAACGTTGGGCCGCGATAAGACCTTCTCTGATACGCTTTACGTGGTGAAGGGAGGTACGATTAAGGACAACCAGATAATCGACTACGTAACACGCTCAAATGGCAAACGTGTGGCCATTCCTAAGTATTACTACATGGCATTGCTGAAAGTAAAAAATGGCGTTTATTCTTCCATTGCCTTCTGGATGGAGCACAAAGAATATGGCTATGATTATAAACACAAGGCTCCGCTGAGCGAAATTGCCAAAAATGCCATTTCGGTTAACAAGTTAGAAGAGCTGACAGGCATCAACTTCTTCCCCAACCTACCCGACACAAACGAAGAGTTAGTTGAAAGCACCTGCGACAAGAGTGCTTGGGGCATGTAGTCACACACTATTGAAGTTCGTTTACGAATGATTACTCTTGTAGTTCTGTAATGAATTGTGTGTAAACTGCAATTTATCGGCCCAATTGGGGGAAAGCATCCTAACCTGGGGGCGACGCGTCCCCGCGTCGGTATTTGCTTGTCAAGGCTCGATACCTTGACAAGCAAATGCTCTTCTATTTAAAGCATTGCCATGTTGGGGCCTCGAGCCCTAACATGGCAATACCGACGCGGGGACGCGTCGCCCCCAGGTTAGGATGCGTTCCCCCAATTAGGCCGATAAATTGCAGTTTATTATACACAACTTTAACATGAAAAATGAAATGCATTTCATTTTTCAGTAAAATTCTATCTATTTTTGCAATCGATTGCAAAAAATATAGAGCAATACATGGTTAAAGGATATAGTTTTTAATTTTTCCGAAACTATGTCGTTAGGTGCAAATCTGCTTGGCATTTTGTACCAAGTTATTTTTTTATCGTTACATAAAATCCAAATACCTATGAATTTATTCGTTTTTATAGCTATTTATATATTGCCCTCTATGTTATTAGCAGGTATATTTGCTCCTAAATTGGGAAAACTAATTCAACGCTTAATAGAATACTTATTAAATAAAATAAGTAAGTAGGTATTCAATTTGGGGATCCTATAACGGATTGTGTGGGTAACATTGCGTTTCACCTCACAACCCTGTCAAATACTTATATAGCTCACGAGAGTCGGTCAAGCCTAACTTGCGAGCCATGCGCTGGCGCTTCTTCTTGCAATATTCGGGGGTAATATTGAGTAAGAGGGCAATTTCTTTTGACGATAGGTTGATATAGAGGAGCGAGAGAAAACGTATGTCGCTGGGCGAGAGGTCGGGGTGACGCGCCTTTAAGGTTTCGATAAACTGAGCGTTTGACTGCTCAAAGTAAGTGGTGAAGTCCTTCCACTCTACTGAGGCATCTAACTGGTGGCGCAAGGCACTGAGCGTGCGCTTGAGGGCGGCATCATTCGTCTTGCTAAACACATCATTCGCTTCAAGCGCATGAATGAGATCTCGCAGGGCATCGGTGCGGTTGGCCGCTTGCAGAGCCTTCGACATGAGTTCACGACTGCGCTGCTCAATAGTGCGCTGGCTGGCTTGTTGCTCAGCCTGCTCGTCAGCCAAGCGATGTTGCAACAGTTCACGACGCTCCTGCTCGCGTTCCAATTCAAGTGCCGCCAAACGACGTTGCTGCCGACTATTACGCTTCTGCACCCACAAGGCCCACACCAAAATGGCACATGCCACTACAGCTACCAACATCAAGGCCAACTCCAAGCGGTGCTGACTACGATAAGAGTCGATTTCTTGCTGCTTCTGCCAGATGTCGAACTGAATCTGTCTCGCTTCGAAGAGTTTCTGCCCCGTGACGTTGGAGAGTTTGTCGGCAGTACTCACCACGGAGTCTTTACAAGCCAAAGCCTGCGGGAAGTCATTCAATAGCGTATAAGCCGAGGCTAAAAGTTCAAAAACCGACCTTTTCATCGACAAATCCACCCCACCCTTGGTCAGCAAGATACGCTGCGCTGCTGCCACGGCCTCATCGGCGCGTCCCGTAGCTTGTGCCGTACGCGCTTGGCAGAGCAAGAGATCGGGGTGAACGGATAAATCGGGATATTTCTGCTGTACCCCTTTCACCAAATCATAAGCGACTTCCGCACGCCCCATCTGCAACAGGTAGTCCATGCGGAGGGCTACTAATGAAGGTTTATTCTCCACATCGCGCCCTAATAAGCGTTCGGCCTCTTCGATGAAGGGGAGCGCCTTCTTACATTGTCGGTCGTCTATCAACAAAGTAGCAATATTGAGGGCACAACCTCCGATGAAAACGTTATCTTTTCCGCGTTTGAGGTCGTGATAGATGTGTTGGTATTCAGAGAGAGCTTTGGCTTTTTCGCCATTCATCATGTAAAGGCCCGCTATATTATTGCGAATGCTCAACACCTTGCGCTTATCGAGGTGTTGCGTAGCAATCTGATAGGCTTGCGTAAAATTCTGCAACGCATCAGCATAATTGAGCAACTCGGCTTGGTTGATGCCTAAGTTGGTATATACCCAAAAGAGCTGCTCGTAGTCAGTAACGCGCTCTGCCTCGGTGCGAGCGCGGAGCAGAAGTTCGGACGAACGGCGGTAGTCTTTCTTCACCGCTGCATCGGCGGCTTGCCGCACCAACGAGCGTGCCGTGTCGCTGCTCTCACCCCACGTCGTGAGGGGTAAAAGCACCAACCAACTGCTAAACATTACGAAACGGAACAGCTGCTGTATGTTGAACCTTAAATAGTAATACATTAGGGGAAGATTTTGCGATGAATTGGGGGATATTTACGCTTTCTTAGACTTTAATCAGTCATTTACGGACAAATGTAGGCATTATTTGCGAGATGAAAAGAAAAGTTGCATAATATTTACACTTTGGCGCAATAGGCTTACAGAAATTGCAAAATGATATTTCATAATAAAACGATCTACATTTGATGCTTTTTATAGCATTATCCCCTCCTATTTCACCATACATATTTTATTATTCATTGATTATCAGCGCAATACAGCAAGCACTGCATATAATTACAAAAATAAGATATCCCCTTTATATCCCCCTTATAATTTGTGAAAACATACAAAAGCGTGGTATATTTGCGGTGTCAATTTGTTAGATATGATAGTTGACGAGTTAACTAAGAAAACAGAAGAACGAACACAAAATCATATATGCTTATGAAAAGACCATTACTCTTTGGCGCTATGGGGCTTGCTGCTCTTTGCGCAAACGCACAGACTACGGTTGAAACCGCACAAGAGGTAACAGAAGGCAACAACAGCTACGTACAAGCTGAAGCCAGCTACGCTACCCTTTACTTTAAGTACACTGCCGATGCTGACCAGTTACTTTACATCAACAAGGACTTTAACGGTAGCTTCTTGCCCACTACTGACGGCACATCAAGCAATGTCATCTCTTGTGTCAACGAGAATAATGGCAATACCATAATTGTGCCCGTTAAGGCTGGCCAAACCATCTATCTCATTGCCATGACAAGCGACCAGAACGTTAGTTTCAGCGCTACCTCAAAGGCTGCTAATATTGATGGTTCAACGATTGCTACGGCCATTGAAGGTGGCAAAAACCGTTTCTTTGTACCTCAAAACCGCGAAGCAAATAGCTATGGTGGCTACGACAACAAGCCTACCTACATTAAATATACTGCTACGAGCAACGACGTACTGCAGATGACTTTCGAAGGCTACGTAATGGACGCCACCATTCAAGAAGGCGAAGACGGCACACCTACTTCATTCAATGTCAACAGCCAATACGTAAATGGCGTAAGCACTTACGTAGGCAAGGTAAACGTTGAAGCAGGCAAGACTTACTACATTCGCGTAACCAACTATAACCCATTGTTTGCTACCTTCGACGAGGTAGTTGTAAAACAAGGCTCAAGCTACGACGTAGCTATTAAGGCTGAAGAAGGCGATGCAAACGTTCTCTCTAAAGAGGTAGGCAAGACTTGGTACACCTTCACTCCGTCACAAGCAGGCTTCGTCAGCCTCACGTCTGATGCTGACTTGGCAGGCGGTACGATTAAGGTTTACAACCAAGCATACCAAATCACCTACGATCAGCCTATCACTAGCGTAACAGGTAAGTTCGATCTTCGCTTTGAAGCAACTGCAGGCACTACCTATTATATATGTATCGAACGTGCCAACGCTGCTGACGCTGATAACAAGTTCTCTTTAACGCTCGAAGCTGCTAAGGCTGGCGATACGTTCAACAATCCTATCGCACTGAATGCTAACGGTGGTACCGAGACCGTACCCGAAAGCAATGGTACATATTATTATAGTATCACCGTTCCTAAAGGACAGCACTTCATCACGGTTAATGCACCCAGCGGCATTTCAACGAACGAGAGTGCTACCCAAACGGCCGTCTACCTTTACACAAAGGACTCTCAAGGCAACTACTCTGTAACGAGCGGCCGCAATGGTTTCCGCCAAATGGTTGAGACTTACGCTGAAGAGACTACCTATATCATTGCATGGAAGTGTGACGAAGGTAAGAATGCCTTTAGCTTCAACTATGGCATATCTGAGGTTAAAGACGGTGACATCGCTTCAAAGCCACTTACTGCCAATGAGGGCGAAAACACCATTGAAAAGACTTCCGACACCTACTTCACCTACACTCCTACTAAAGCTGGTTGGTTGACCATCGACACCGAACCTACGATTAACGTTGAGTTTTGGAAAGACACTTATGGGCAGAGCAAGTACGATGCCGTAAATTCAGGCTTTATTACCAAAGCTAAAGTGGAAGCAGGTCAACCCGTAATTATCAAGATTAGCGGTATGATCGAAGAAGGTTCCACCTTCATCCTCTCTATGGAAGATTTTACAAAAGGAGAATCGATTGACAATCCTATCGAAGTAGTGAGCGAAGGTGATGCCACAACTATATCTCTCCCCACCAAGGCCATTGACGATTGGTACGTTTACACTGCTCCGAAGAGCGGCAAGTTGACCATTTCGTCAAACATGTCTGCTGGTTTGGGTCAGAACGCGCTTTACGTTCAAGTAGGCAAGAACGGTCAGAAGCAAAACTTCGTGAGCTCTAAGTCGATGGGTTCTGCATCGATTAACGTATTCGAAGGCTCTATCTTTGTCAACGAAGGCGATCAAGTGTACGTAAACGTTGTACTGAAAGACGCTCAACAGGACATTAACTTGAACTTTAAGATGGCCGACCCACAAGCGGGCGAAACGGCTGCCACTGCTATCGATCTCACCGAACTCGACTCTTACACTTTACCTTCTAACGTTTCACGCACCGCTCCTATTTGGCTCAGCATTGATGCCAAGCAGACGGGGGTTTACATCATCGAGACACCGACTTACGATCCTAACGACGGACAAGTACACAACACCTACATTGGTGCCGATGCTTATGCTACCGATGCCCAAGGCAACCAAACGGGTTCGACTATTGCCAGTGCTTCGACTAACTACGATTACACGACCAACATTAGCCAAGCCGTACTCAAACTCGTAGTAAATGGCAAAGACAACCCAACGGGCCGTTACCTCATTCAGGTATATGCCACCAATGGCGAAACGCCCATCAACATCATCAAGCGCGACATCGAGCGTGGCGAAGATGCTTCTATGCCTATCGAGCTCCAAGCTGGCGATTTCGAAATGAAGACTGCCAGCTACAGCGACCCCATTTGGTATAGCGTAAACGCTGGCGTAGGCGACTTGATCATCTCATCGTCTAACTACTGGCAGGGCGAGCTCTATGCTACTGACGGCGATGGCATGCCTACTGGTAGCTATCTCACTTCTTCTCAATATCAATACGACGGTTCTGGCTACAAGTTGACTTACACCGTCGACGGCGAACAAGCCAAAGCAGGCGTTTACTTGATTAAGGTAACACAAGCCAGCAGTGGCTACACGGCTACGGCAGCGTTTAAGACCGACGTTACGGGCATCGACCAAGTAGCTAAAGACACTTGTCTTGTCAACACGGCTAATGGCCAGATTGAAGGCGTTAACGGCGAAGGCATCGAAGTGTTCGACATCACCGGACGCGTAGTAGCTAAGGGCAAGGGCAACGTCAACGTACCTAAGGGCGTTTACGTAGTTCGCACCAATAGCGGCAAGACGGTGAAAGTAACTGTAAAGTAAGTTTAATGAGTTTAATGAGTTTAATAAGTTTATGAGTTACCCCTACGTAACGCGTGCTTTCTAGCACGCGACCAATTAAACTCATTAAACTTAAAACTCAATAAACTCAGAACATCAATCCAACCTATGAAACACATTGGGGGCAAGGCAAATTTACGTTTGCTTTACCCCCTATGTGAGTTTTAGTTGAAAGTCAACCAAAATATATAACAAATTCATTTTTTATGAACAAACACCTCACTCGGTATCTGCTTGCAGCTGGACTGTTGGTAGCTTCATCGGGTACGGCATGGGCCATTAAGGCAAGTCCGAAGCCCATCACCGTAAAGCAACCCGACGGAACGACCTTGGTCATCCGCGTGCATGGTGATGAGAACTTTCACTACATCACCACCACCGACGGTTTCCTTATTCAGCGCGACAAGGACGGATACTTCAAGTATGTGCAGACCGATGCCTCACAAGGCACGCGCAAACTGACAGCTCGTCGCGCACTGAATGCTGATAAGCGTTCGGCTGCCGACAACCAGTTTCTCAGCACCTTGCGCCCCATTCGCAAAGAGGCGGACGCGGAATGGCTCAAATCATTGCGCGGCAACGTGCAACCCATGACCGTCGGTCAAACGCTTCCCGCCAGCGTGCGAAGCCGCAAAGTCGATGCCCAAACGGGCGAAGCCAAAGAGAGTGAATACCTCGTTGTGTTGGTAAAGTATGCCGACGGCGAGTTCCACTTCACCGATAGCGACTTCGACGCTTGGCTCAACGAAAAGGGCTATAGCAAGAATGGCGGCACAGGTTCGGTCAAAGACTACTATCGTGACAACTCTATGGGACAGTTCGTGCCCAACTTCACTGTAGTAGGGCCTTACACGCTCGACCACGAACGCACCTACTACGCTGCCGACCTCGGTGGCACGGGTAACGACGTCAACCCGCAAGCCCTCGTCATTGAGGCTGCACAGAAGGCCAAAGCCGACCACCCTGAGATAGACTTCTCTAAGTTCGACAACGACGGTGATGGCTATATGGACAACATCAACGTCGTAATCGGTGGTTACAGTCAAGCCTCATCAGGCGATGACAAAGCTATGTGGCCTCCCTCTGCCCGCAGCACACCAGCCTCGGAAGCCCTTGCGCTCACGAG
>ERZ1023626.233-NODE-233-length-13478-cov-9.001788_pt1 | contig 13478 bp, 22 predicted proteins | sample MGYA00380331_ERZ1023626 | MGnify/ENA primary metagenome ERZ1023626 (study PRJEB33179, sample SAMN07448974) | human gut metagenome | biome: Human-gut; feature: Human associated habitat; material: Faeces | host: Homo sapiens | place: India: Bhopal | collected...
GTTTAATAGTAAAGAATAATTCTATCATATCAGACGGCTATAACGGAACTCCAAGCGGTTTTCGTAATATTTGCGAATTTGAGCCTGATGCTGATAAGCATTTTAATGAAAATTGTACTCATAAGGATTTAGTGAATGATTACATCGCTGGTCGTAGACTTGTGACATATCCTTATGTTTTACACGCTGAAAGTAACGCAATAGCAAAGTTAGCTAAATCAGGTAATTCTTCAGAAGGTGCAACGATATACGTTACAGATGAACCATGCTTAGAATGCTCTAAGATGATTATTCAATCGGGTATTAGGAGAGTTGTTTACAGTCGTTCTTATCGAACACACGATGGAATTGAACTACTTAAAAAGGCAAATATTGAAATTAAACAAATAACCAGTTTAACAAATAGTAAAATAAAATGATTAACAAAAAGCAATTTAGCGACAACGCTAAGCGTAAGAAAGTAAACGGAGTAGAGGACAGACGTTTTTCAAAGGCTAAATTCCGTAAGGAAAACGGTTCAATGTCGCTTTCAGAGAAGAAGGCAGAAGAGAGCAAGCCTGAAGTAAAAACTAACAATGCTGATTATTACCGTCAGAAGTATGATAATTTTGTAACTCGCAATCGCAAGTCGTTTAACGGCAATGTCGAGAGTGTTACTTGTATGATACTTACTGAGCCTTCATTGAAGTCAGATGGCTATAAAGTATTGCCAAAGGGTCAGTGTGTAATAGTTGCCACATTCTCTAACAGTCCGTATCGTATGGTTAAGGCTAATGATGGTCGTATCGGAATTATTCCAACCGAAAAGGGAGCAAAACCAATTAGCATTTAAAAATGTATAAGTATGAAGAAGTTGTTGCCCTTAATTGCGGTATTTGCGGTTTTATTCTTAATTACGGCTTGCAAGAAGAACGTAAAAGACCAAAATCAGACAGAAGTCGTAAACCAAGAAAAAGAAGATAAGCATAAAAAGGTAGTACACCCTTACTACCACACTTACTACTACAATATGCGACACTATCACAAAGCGTCAACGAGGCACTTTCATCATTAAGACGATAAAGTGTAAGGATAAGATATAAAGATGCTGTAGCGAGGTTGTAAATGCCTTGTTACAGCATCTTTCGTTATCGTATTCTATTCGGAAAAGTTAAAATTTTTGAAGAAACGAAAAATTTCTTCAAAATAATTTTGTAGTTTTGAAAAAACTCCCTATCTTTGTAATCAGATATAACAAAACTGTAAATAAAAACTGTAATAAATATGAAAGCAACATTTTCAAAAGGTGAACTTTTCGCAATCGAAAAGTTAATGAAGAACGTAGAAAACAGCCAACTCGCAAAGGAACTCAACTTCAAAGTCCGTAAGAGTTTAGGTTTATCAGTTCCACTCGCGGAAGATAAAAGTATCAAAAACATAACCCGCAACATTGCACGTGAGGTTATGTCTTCTAAGGAACGCGATGAAGTGGTGTTAGATAAGAAGTGGCTAAATTTCCTTGCTCGTCACGTTAAAAAGTTCCTGCGTGGAAACGGATTAACGGCAGATGAAACGCTAATACGGCTATTGGGAAGTGGTAACGCAAAGGAGTTTTACGGTAAATACCCTACCGCGAAGTATTACGAGGAGCTTTATGCTGCAATACAGACTTGGCTAACACAGCCAGTACCTCCTACACGAGTAGATGTTTTTGATTTACTTTTATCAATCGTAGTCGGAGCGTTGCAGTTTATTGACGGAAGATTTGGAAAGATGGTTCTAAAGCCTAAGTTCAGACTGTGGTGGAGAATTGTAACATATTCCGTTATAGCGATATTGCTTTGGAAATTTATCGTTTGTCCGTTGTTTGAAACTTGGGAACAAACGGTTAGTTATGTAAATTACGTTGCTTGGGGCATCTGAGTTATTTGTTAAAAATATGAACAGTCAAATCCTATAAAGGTTTAACCTTTATAGGATTTTTTATATAAGGAAGTTTTGTCGAGTTCAAAAATTTGCCACAAAAAGTATTCGACTGAAATTTATCATTTCACCTTTTGTTTCACGCGCATACGCATAATGCACTCGCGTATATACGAGCGTATGCGTATGCGTATATACGCACGTTGTAGATTTTCAAATAAACATTGAAGGGGTTATGACTTTTGTCAGCTTGTTAGCGTATGCACGTATGTGCGAGCGCAAGCGCAAAAGAATAACCCCCCTAAAACTCCCCCCTTATCAGAAAAGTTGCAATCAAAGTTATTCATCTCAGTTAAATGAAACGAAAGGCAACACGATGAAATTAAAAGTCAACGAAGCATCACAGCTGATAATCGAAGAACTAATGGGACTTCACCCATCAGACCAAAAATACATAAAATGGATAGCAAAACGATTAAACTGTAAGATTACAGATTTACGTTTGCTTGAGTCGTTAGACCATGATGATGAAGAAGGTTGGTTTATTGAATCATACTTTCCAGCGGAACTTAAATTACAAGATTATGATTGGTCTGAATGTCTTATTCACTCAGACGGAAATCAAAAGAAGCAAATCAAGGAACTTCAGTTCAGCAATTTAAGTGTTGGCGATGTATATGAATTACAATTATTTGGGAGGAAGATAATAGCAGACCGAAATGGTTCACCATTCGGAGTTTACATGAGTAACGAGGACATAAGTTACGTTAACAGACAACTATAAGGTTTTCACTATGGTAAAAGTTAGACAAAGCCAAATTCACGAAGAAAGCGGAAAAGCGGTCAAAGTTAAGAATACTACACAACGGAAAGAAAACGTTTCAGACGATGAACTGCTGAACGATGTGTTCTTTGAAGTTGATAATAAAAAAGATGATGAAGATTTAGATATTGTTAGGACGATGTTGCATATTCCTGAACTTGGATTTTCAATTTCTTTGTTCGGAATAGAAACGATTGATAAATCATTCAGAGTTTACGAGAGTATAAATGGAACTGGCGATGTAAAACCTCAATACGGCATTATCCTGAATAAGGATATGGAGAAGTCAATGCGTTATCCGAGAACAAACGTTGAATTTTGGTTCGATAATGAAAAAGTCCGAGATAAGCGTTACGACAAAATCATAAGTAGGTTAAAAGACGTGGGTTACAGATTTATCGAAGCATAACATTTTAAACAAGATAAGATTATGAATAAAGCGGAATTATTGAAGACACTGTCCGAAAAAACGGGACAATCTCAAAATGTTGTTAATGACGTTCTTAACGCGTTTGTTGAAACAACGATTGAAGCGGTACGCGATAATGGCGAGCAAGTTACTCTTGTCGGATTGGGTACATTCAAACAGAAACTTATTCCAGCTCATGAAGGCTTCAATCCGTTGACCAAACAGAAAATACAAGTTGATGCAACAAGAAACGTTCAGTTTAAAGTTATGTCAACGTTAAAAGTAAAAGAATAAAACAACTCCTTTCTTTTTTCACGAGAACACCCATCAGCCGAAACACCAAATAAAAGTGGGTGTTCTCTTTTTACAGCCTCATTGTGTAATGGTAGCACGGCAGACTTCGGGTTTGTTTGACACGGTTCGAGTCCGTGTGAGGCGGCAAAGTTAATAAGACTATGAACAATATAACGCTTTCAATCGAAGATAATAACAAAAAGGCAAAAGCTTATCTTTCTGTTGATGATAATGAATTAACAATTCAAGTAGTTACAGACCCATTGTCGCAATACGATTTTGTTTTATCTGTGGATGATTTGAAGTTGATAGATTTTCTTAGAAAGAAGAAATAATGCTCTAATGGTGGAATTGGTAGACACGATGGACTTAAAATCCATTGGCCAGTAATGGCTGTTCGGGTTCAAATCCCGATTGGAGCACAAATGAGTTTAATCAAAACAGTCTTTGAGGTTGGTTCTCTAAAAACCGATATGTGAGGTTGGTTGACCTTAAAACCTTAGCATCTACATCTTTGCGCGCAAGATTATTGAGGTGCTAAAATGGGCTTGTAGCTCAGTTGGTTAGAGCAGCAGACTCATAATCTGAAAGTCGTAGGTTCAAACCCTTCCTGGCCCACAAAAGAAAAAAACTCTTACAAAGTTTACTAAGTTGTAACAAAACAAAAATAAAAGTATGATAGCACCAAAGAAAATAAAAGACTATCCGAAGTTTTTGCGATGCAACGAGATAGTAAAGAAATGGAGTTGGAATAAGCATTTGTTAATGCCTTGGAATGTAGGTGAACTGGTAAGGGTAGCACCTGAGTCAGAACAACACAGTAGTCCTTATGTTGGAAGTAAGGATGAGGTTTTTCGCAAAACCTATGTTGTAATTTACCGCAAAGACGAAGAAGGTAAATTTACAAAGAAACAAACAGCCGATTGGCGTCAATTCGATTTAATAACAAAATCAAAACATAAGTAAAATGAATTTCAAGAAAAGAATTTTCAAGATGCTTTTCAACAAGCGTCAGAGAGCAATTATTTGGCAAGCAATCCTTTTTAGCGAGCACACTTACAAGCGTAGAGGAAATGTAAACGCTGCCGCAACCGTTCAGACTGTAATCAACGAAACAGAGAAAATTTTTGGTTATGATAAGCCTCATTTTACGAAAGAGGAGGTTGATGAGATTGTAGCTGGAGTTATTAACGAAGACAAGGCTCATATCCAAGATGCTTTCCGTAAGGGCGCGGAAGTAGCTAAGGAGAAAATCAATGAAGCGTATAATGCTGGTTTTAAGCGTTGTATCGAAGAACTTGAAAAGCGTGCCGAAAAGGACGAAAAAATCAAATTAGAAAAACCATACGTTTGTGAGATAGACGTAAGTACTTGTAAAAGTAAAGAGGAGGTTTTTGATAAAATAGCTAAGACCATTGCCGCTGACCTTTTAGGCAATAAGTCTGATAATGAGAAGGAGGAAGAAGACAACAAATCTGACGGTTCTCAAGAGAGTTCTGACGTAGAACAACAGTCTGAAGAAAAACAATCTGAGGATAGTACGAAGGAAAACGAGTAAAATTGTTAATGTATGATAATAGTTCTTTATTTGGTAATACTGTTTTATTTTATACTCTTGGCTTTACTTGCTTGCCGAGATATTAGGAAACAGCAACCCAATGAGAACATAAACCCTATATTAGTTAGCCAATACCCACCGCCAACATTAGATAAAGAGCAAACGGCAGAGTATTTGAGAAAGAACTACCTCATATGGTGGTATTATGTTCGATGTAAAACCTTCACGGAGTGTTTGGTGAAAAACTACTAAGTGGGATTTTTAATAGGCTTATGTTGAAATAGCATGAAGCTAAGTAGATAATCAGGCACGGAAATATTATATAGCAAGTAGTTACAATATCCATAAGTGTTATACTTAATTGCCCATCGGTTCAATAACGTTAGCCGATGGGCAATCTTTATTTACAGAGTTACTAAAATAGGTATAACAAAAGGAAAAATTATGATACAGAGTTTTTACAAAATTTATGATACTGAAACTGGTGGGCTTGACCCGCAGAAAAACCCAATCACTCAGTTTGCTTGTATTATTCTTGATTATAAGACTTTGAAAGAAGTAGATAGATTTGAAACTTTCATTAGACCTTATAACGGTTTGGTCATAGAAAAGACAGCGTTACAGCATACCATGGTTACAATGTCTGACATAAAGAAAGGAATTTCTATTCAAGATTTTGTAAGTGTTAATCGCGAGTTTGACCAACTTTATCAGGCAAAGGGTAAATGGAAAGATGCTAATCGTATCGTTCCAGTTGGTCATAATATTCCTTTTGATAATGGAATGTTAGAGTACGCTTATAATTTTTGCGGAAAGAACTATTATGAGTTCATTCATCCAAACTTTATTGACACTATGGCGTTAGCGAAGATGACTTGGGGTTTGGTTGGTAATGAAAAAATAAATTTGACTAATTGTTGTGAACTCGCTAAACTAAAACTAACTGATGCTCACGGAGCAATGAACGATGTAGAAGCAACAGCAGATTTGTTTCGTTGGTTCGCGAGGAAGATGAGAAGTAAGCGCGGAACTGCTGAAACGGCTGAAGAGGAAACGAGAGCAAAAGGTCAAGACTTTTTTGAATTTAAGTGTGTCAAAAAAGAAGAACGTAAAATCGAACGAAAAACAAGTCACCGATGAATAATAGTTTTGGATTTCAACTCGCTCAACAACTTGAAGAAACGTTTAATCAAGTAGGTAGTTCAATGATGTCGATGAATTTTGCTGCCAAACTCTTAGCCTATGTTTATGTTATGGGAGGAGGAAATGAAGCTGTGGTTTATAACGAGGGTATGAATGCTGGTATAGCAATAGCTTCACAGAAGTTCAAAATAAAGGGTGGAGAGATACCTGAAGCGAGAGCAATTCCAGTTATACGCGCATTCATAAAAGAGCTGGAACGCGAAGGAGATAATACACCTTGGCTCAAGGAGATATTTAACAGATATAATATAACCAAATAAAACCGTAAAGAAAATGGAAAATAAGAAAGCAGAAGATATTATTATTGCCGCTTCAACTCAACAAACTGTAATAAATGAGTTAGAAGATTTTGCTCGCCAGCGAGGTAAGCATTTAGTTCTACTGAACGATAAAGTTATCACCGATTACATTAAAAGCGCGGAGCAAGCAGAAAAACAACCTCCTGCAACAGTAGATAGTTTTCTTCAGAATGAAAAGAATAGAGAAGAAGCAGAAACAAAGGCTATATCATTGTTTAATCTAATTACTCATAATGGAGATATTCTAAACTCAAAGGATAGAGTGTTTAAGAAATCGGATATAACGAAGAAAACGAATTTAACGCATAAGACTTTGGGTGAGCTTTTAACGCTCTTTTATCTATTCGGATTGATAGAGTGGAAGAAAGGTGATTATGAATTTTCATTTGTTTTTAGTAAGGAAGTACGCCAAGCGTCAGCACTTGCCGATATTACTAATACAACAACAATGCTGAATCAAAATATCGTTAGATACCTTTCGCAATTTTCTGATATTGAAAAGAAAGAAAAACTTAATGATGTAAGAAAAGAAATCATTGAAGCAATCCTTAAATAATTTCATTAGTTGATTGGCTGAGGTTGATGATTACAATAAATCAATCTCAGCCATTTTATTAAGACCAATAATATGAACAAGAAACTTACTTTAAAGGATGAAGATTTAAAGCAAATACACATTGATAGTATTAAATCATTATTTAATGTATCACCCCTTCATGCTGTTGAATGTCTTCGTACAGCTGATGAAATTATAGAAAGTCTTGATGATAAAGCGATATTGGAGATATACAATGGTTCAGAAAAAGATATTGATGAAATTCTTAACGGTATGTTGGGTGATATTTATTCTACTTTATATACTGGTAAGCGTGATGTTGATTTTATGCCTAAGTACCCCGAAAATCTTTCGGAGAATATTGAAGAAATTTTGCGGTGCAATAATCTAACATATTTCATAACGAGCGTATTGCCTGAATTTCAAATGTCATGGCATCATCTTGAGTGGGGTGATTTAGTTCATCATCATAACAAGCTATGTATAGAGGCAGCACGTGACCATGGTAAATCATATTATTTTTCCAATGCTTACGCCATTTGGCAACTCTATAAGTATTCACCTCCTAAGACGCAGCAATACAGTCGTAGACCAAGCAAAAGTAGTAGTAATCGCGGATTTTTGTTTTCTTTCTCATTACAACAAGCTGTTGACCTTATAGAGATATTAAAGGGTACGATTGAAAGTACTGATGATTTACGCGAAAGGCTTATGCCGAATAATACGAGAGAAGGAGCGTGGGCGAGTACGAATATAGTGTGTAAGAATGGAGCGCGATTAACTGGCAAAGGGTTTGGTAGTTCTGTTCGTGGTGCTCACCCCTATTGGATAATTGTTGATGATGGTTTGAAAGATAATGTCATATATTCTCAGTTGCAACGACAAAAGAGCATTGACTACTTTCATTCAGTCATCATGAATATGTTGGTTCCTGGTGGTCAAATTATAGTAGTAGGTACCCCTTTCCACGCTAATGATTTATACGGAGATTTGAAAACGAAGAAAGGTTGGTTTGTGATTGAATATCCTGCAATATTTCCAAATGGTAAAATACTTTGGCCGCAACGTTGGTCATTCAAAGACCTAATTGACAAGAAGAATACGCAAGGCAATATAATTTTCAGTAGAGAGAATTTATGCCGTCCAATCGTTTCTGATTCATCAATTTTCCCGTTATCAATACTCAAGAGAAGTCTTGTCAGAATGGAGAATTACACATTGGTCAGAAATCGCGATGATTTTCCTATAAAATTTAGCAAAGTCGTAACTGGAGCTGACTTCGCTATTTCTTCAAATGTGGGAGCGGACTATTACTGTTATACAACATTCGGAGTAGATGAAGACAATGGAATGTGGTTATTAGATATTCAAATTGGTAAGGGTAAAAGTTATGATGAGCAATTACAAATTTTGAAAGGTATTAATGTAAGATTTAGACCTGATGTAATGGTGTTTGAAAGTAACGTATTTCAACAAATCTTTACCGATGGTGCAACGAAATATGGAATGCCAGTTGTTCCTCATAATACTGGAACGGAGAAAAATGACCTTTCAAAAGGTTGGATACAAATATCCGTTTTATTTGAAAGAGGTTTGATGCATATTCCAGTAGGAGATAAACGTTCAGAGGACGCTAAAGATATAATTTTTGAGCAATTAGGTTCAGTCGCTTTTACCGATAAAGGAGGTTTAGCGAGTGTATCAGACCACGATGACGTTTGTTCTTCAATGTGGCTCGCTATGCTTGGTCGTAATATTGCTTCAACTGGCGGTAAGTTCTCATTCATATAAACAAAGTTTCTCAGATTAAATAAAAACTGAAAATAAAGTATGAAAGTAAATATTGAAATCGTAGAGGGAGCTTATTACTATTGTAAGATTAATGATAAATGGTGGTGGGAGTATAGAAGTAGCGCGGATATTCAATTTCTGAATAAGGTGTGTAAAAAACTACTTAATGACCTTGAAATACAAAATCATTATACTGGTGACAACCAAACAATCATTAGTGAAGAAGATTTTGTTAAAAACGTAAAGGAACACAACAATTCAAAAGAGGTTCATTATGGACATTGCGAAGATAATAGAACTTGTCAGTTGACATTAGATTTAGAAATTTATCAAAATAATAATAAACAATACGATATTGGTTCGGGGGACTATTATGGTAAATGTGAAGCCAACAATAAGTTCAACAAAGAATTGTTACCATTCTTGTTAAAATTAAATATTAGTGATTCAGATATTTATAATATTGCAAATCTTGTTTCAGATATTTATGATTTAGCATACGATGATGGTTATGATAATGCTGAACACGAATTAAAGGAACGTATTTAAACAACAATAATTCTATTATAATAACGGAAACAAATGAAATACAAAGCGAGAATTTGGGATTATCATGGTCATCAATTTAATCATGAATTTGAAGCACCAAATGATTATGAAGCGTATCAAAAAGCTAAAGGTTATTATTTTGGTTGGTATGGACATGATGATATTTTATGGAAAGTAAATGATGATGGTTCCATAATATATGAAATTGACACTAAACATATTACTAAACCAGTTAAATAAATATTTAAAACATGGAAATTAAAGTAATTAACAAAAGTAATAATAAGTTACCTGAGTATAAAACCGCAGGAGCCGCAGGTTGCGATATAGCGGCTTGGTTGCCAAATGGACCAGTAACTGTTGAGCCAGGTCGTAGTCTTTTAATTCCAACTGGATTGTATATACAATTACCAATCGGTTTTGAGGCACAATTGCGTCCACGTAGTGGCTTAGCATTGAAGTATGGTATTACGGTACTTAACACACCAGGCACCATAGATGCTGATTATCGTGGCGAAATAGGTGTTATATTGTATAATAGCGGAGAATATGACTTTGAAGTTTGTAGTGGTGACCGTATTGCTCAGATTGTAATTGCACGTTGTGAGCGAGCAAATTTTGAAGTCGTAAAGGAACTTGATGAAACAGATAGAGCTGATGGTGGCTTTGGTCACACTGGAGTTTCAGAAAACGAGAAGATGGATGTTGACGAGTTTCTTCAGTCGGTAATCAGAGAAGAAATAGTGCAGAGAATACTGAACATAGAGAAATTGCGTGATGGGGTTCGTAATGGTAAGGTTGACGATATTAACAGAGAAGATTTAAAGAAACGAATTGCAAAGATAATGCTGATACCCGAAACAGAGCCTACACTAAATGAAATTGTAGCAATTGTGTTTGACTATACAGATGCGGAGTTTAAGGATTGGCAAAATAAAATTGAGAAATATGGACGCAAAGATAATAAAGACAATATCGACAAAGAATAGTGTCGATGATTTAACGGACGCTTTAATCAATGTAATGCGTTATTCGGATAATTCGGTTGAATACCCCGAAGTAGATAATGCGGAGCCTGATGATGGCGTTATTGCTGAATGGTTTTACCCTATCTATAACGGAACAAATGATTTTTCCGAGTTGACCGCAATTCTAATGTACACTCAACAAGAAACTAAGTTTAGTGAAATAGGCGAATTGGTATTAGGAATTGCGCTTGTTGAGATGAAACATTATGCTAAACTTGGAGATTTGATTAGAGCGTTGGGAGGCAAGCTAACACAGCGTTATTCCAGTGAATATGTTAAGGCTGGCAGTACACCACGCAAAGCATTGGAGAAAGCAATTTCATCTGAGATAGCAACGATAAAGTTTTATAACGAGTTGCAAGAGAAAATAAGTCAAGTTAAGGAAACGAAGACAACACTCATAGCTCAACAATTAATATCGAAGTTAATTGCTGATGAGGAAGTTCATAAGACCTTACTTTCGGAAGCATTAACAAATTTTAGCATAGAGGAAGAAGAAAAGAAACGAGAATTAAACGACAAGATAAATGAATGAGCGAAATTTTATCCATAAAATAGTCCGTCAAACTGAAGAAAAGTTCGGTTGTATTTGTTATGCTAATAAGGATGGCAATACGAATAAAACTCGTGTTTGGTGGAATATTTGCATAGATAATTATGAGCTATATTATTCTGACGAATTTCGTACCTGGACAAATGAATGGTATCGTAAATCTAAAGAGGTAAAGATAAATCTTTTATTTTGTTATTGTAACCCGATTGAAAATAAATTAGCTAAATTTGCGGAAGAAGATAATTTGATATTGAATTTATAGCTAAGTTGAACGACAATAAATCAAGTATTAGTCCGTTATAACATCAAAGTTAATAAAGAAAAGTGGTCGTCACGGTGCTTAAATGATGATTGCTCTGATAAGACTCTTTATCGTGTTGCCGCACGATTAGAAAGGTAACTACTTACAAAAGTAGTTACCTTTTATTTTTACAAAGTTTATTATAACAATAAAATGAAAATCAAATGTTCAAACCGAGTAAATATCAACAAACAGTTTACACCTACATTCAGAAAGGTAGTGGTAATGCAGTAGTAAGCGCGGTAGCAGGTAGCGGTAAGAGTACGACAATTGTTAATGCTCTCAAGCTGATACCTAAGAATAAGAATGCATTGTTCTTAGCGTTTAATAAATCAATTGTAGATGAACTTCAAAAGAAAATTGGTGATTTACCCAATGTTGAAGTTTCAACCTTACATAGTCTTGGCGTTCGCGCTATCCGTAAGAGAATGAAAGTCAATATCTTTGGCGGTAAGTGCTCAAAGTATATTAACGAAAGACTGGATAACGGAACGATACAAAGTGATGTTTACGAGCATTTACGGCCAATAGATAAGTTTAATTGGAAAAAGAATGTTTGCACTCTTGTAGATTTAGCGAGAGTAAACCTCATGTGTGATGAAAAGTCTTTAAATGAGCTTGCTCAAAAGCATGATTTGGATTTGGTAGATAATGAGGTTAAAGCGTCTTTATCTGTTATTGAGTGGGATAAGAAGAACATAGAGAAAATAGATTTTACAGATATGATTTATTTACCTATTGTTCTTAACATTAAAATGCCTCAATATGATTGGGTGTTTATTGACGAATGTCAAGACCTTAATTCCGCTCAAAGAAACTTATTCTTGAAGTGCATCAAACCAGGTGGACGTTTCGTAGCAGTAGGCGATGAAAAGCAAAGTATATACGGATTTTGCGGAGCAGATGCTGATAGCTTTAATCTTTTAAGAACTATACCGCATACGGCAAGATTGCCATTAAGCATTTGCTATCGTTGCGACCAAAATATTATTAAATTGGCGCAAGATATAGTTCCACAGATACAATGGCGTGATGGTGCTGCGGAAGGAGAAGTGAATTATGAATCAAGTATTGAAGACATCGTTGATGGTGATATGATACTTTGTAGAGTTACAGCACCATTAGTTCGTCTTTGTATGAAATTTATAAGTCAAAATAAAAAGGCTTATGTTAAGGGTAGAGATATTGGAGCAAATCTTTGCCGAATGATAGAAAATACTAAAGCTGATACGATTGAGTATGCGCTGGAAGTAATGAATAAGGACTTGGATAAAATAATTGGAAAATTACTCGCAGACAAGTTAGTAAATACTCAGCAAGAAGCGATAGAACATCCACGCTATGTTAATGCGAAGGATAGAGTGGAGAGTATCGCTGCAATAGCAGAAGGCTTAGAAAAATCTAAAGACGTGATTGAAAAAATTAAATCTATCTTCGCTGACGATAACGGAAATGGAATTTGTTTAAGCACGGTTCATAAGTCTAAGGGATTGGAAAATGACCGCGTATTTATTCTTTGCCCCGATAAGCTGCCGTTGAAGGGGTGTATGAATATTCCTTGGATGGCTGAGCAGGAAATGAATTTGAAATACGTAGCTTATACGAGAGCAAAACATTATCTTGGATTTATTAAAGATTTTGCGTAATGAAGAAGAATGGTAGACATTGTTGGAGTTGCGAATATTATCAGATAGATAGTAAATGCGAATTGAACGGTTTAGTGAAGTCTAAGAACGGAACTTGCCGCAAACATAAATTAGTTAGTAATTTAAGAGGATTGAATTTAAAGACCACATAAAGTTGAACATTTGATTATAGGAGGATTGCCGTTTGTGAAAATAGTAATCCTCCATTTTTATTGGCTAAAACTGTGGGGTTTAGTTAAAATTATTGGGTGAAAAGTTAAAATTTTGTATTTTTACAAAGATTTTTGGTAAAAAATTTTGTATTTTTACAAAAAGTCCGTACCTTTGTAATCAGAAAATAAAACATAACAAAAGTAAACGAATTATGAAATACAAATTTACTAATGAGACCAAGAAGGTCGGTGAAGTAACTCTTCACAGAATAGAGTGCATCGAAGCATTTGCGGACGTGAAAGTTGGCGAAAAAGGTGGTTGGATAGAGAAAGAGCGCAACCTTTGTCAGCCAGATGAAGCGGGGGTGGAGGGAAATGCAGTGGTGGATGGTGATGGCTGGGTTTGAGGAAATG
>ERZ1023626.236-NODE-236-length-13450-cov-6.052632_pt1 | contig 13450 bp, 10 predicted proteins | sample MGYA00380331_ERZ1023626 | MGnify/ENA primary metagenome ERZ1023626 (study PRJEB33179, sample SAMN07448974) | human gut metagenome | biome: Human-gut; feature: Human associated habitat; material: Faeces | host: Homo sapiens | place: India: Bhopal | collected...
GAGCAGAGAAAGCTGCCTTCATCCTTCCGAAGAAGCCGGCCAACCTGCTGAAGAACCTGCTGCCGAAAGAACAGGGCGACGTACAAATTGGTTTTGACGACCGCAATGCCATGTTCACCCTCGAAAACTATCAGATGATCTGCCGTCTGATTGAAGGACGTTATCCGAACTATAACTCTGTCATTCCGCAGAACAACCCGCACCGTGCCATCATTGACCGTGCGCTCTTCATCAGTGCCCTGCGCCGTGTGTCTGTGTTCTCTTCACAGTCAAGCAGTCTGATCAAACTGAGCTTGTCGGAAAACCAGATGAAGATTTCTGCACAGGACATCGACTTCTCTACTTCGGCCGAAGAAACCATCGCTTGCCAGTATGGCGGCAACCCGATGAGCATCGGTTTCAAGTCGTCATTCCTGATTGACATCCTAAACAACATTTCTGCACAGAACATCATCATCGAACTGGCCGACCCGTCACGCGCTGGTGTCATCGTGCCTGAAGAACAGGAGGAAGACGAAGACCTGCTGATGCTGCTGATGCCGATGATGCTGAACGACTAATCATTTTTTGTTACACACAGACTCATGAAACTGAACTTGAAAAATCCGCTCGTGTTCTTCGACCTGGAGACCACGGGCACCAACATTAATACAGACCGTATTGTAGAAATCTGCTACTTGAAGGTTTATCCTAACGGTAACGAAGAGGCCAAGACCTTGCGCATCAACCCGGAAATGCACATTCCGGAGGCATCGACTGCCATTCATGGCATTCACGACGAGGATGTGGCCGACTGCCCTACTTTCAAGGAAGTGGCAAAGGACATTGCCCGCGACATTGAAGGGGCCGACATTGCCGGTTTTAACTCCAACCGTTTTGACGTGCCGGTACTGGTAGAGGAATTTCTCCGTGCTGGTATCGACATCGACCTGACCAAGCGGAAGTTTGTCGACGTGCAGGTGATTTACCACAAGCTGGAACAGCGCACGCTTTCGGCTGCCTACAAGTTCTACTGCGGAAAGAACCTGGAAGACGCGCACACGGCAGAAGCCGATACACGGGCTACCTACGAGGTGCTGAAGGCACAGCTCGACCATTATCCTGATGTGCTCCAGAACGACATCAACTACCTGTCGGAATATTCCAGCTACAGCAAGAACGTGGACTTTGCCGGAAGAATCGTGTATGACGACAACGGCGTGGAAGTGTTCAACTTCGGAAAATACAAAGGTATTCCGGTGTCGGAAGTGCTCAAGAAAGATCTGGGCTACTATGGCTGGATTATGAACGGAGACTTCACGCTGAACACGAAGAATGTATTGACAAAAATCCGCCTGCGCGAAACGGGGCTGGTCAAGTAAACGGAAAGTAGCATGAATACACTACAAGGCAAAAAAATTGTACTGGGTATCACGGGTAGCATTGCGGCCTACAAGGCGGCCGTGCTGACACGCGGACTGATTAAGAAAGGCGCAGAGGTGCAGATTGTCATCACGCCGGCAGGAAAGGAGTTCATCACTCCCATCACGCTGTCGGCGCTGACCAGCAAGCCTGTCATCAGCGAGTTCTTCTCACAGCGTGACGGCACATGGCACAGCCACGTGGACTTGGGATTATGGGCTGACGCCATGGTCATTGCCCCGGCTACGGCTGCTACCATCGGAAAGATGGCACACGGAGTAGCCGACAACATGCTGGTGACGACTTACCTGTCGATGAAGGCTCCGGTGTTTGTGGCTCCGGCCATGGACCTGGATATGTTTGCCCATCCTTCTACCCAGCATAACCTCGACATTCTGCGCAGCTATGGCAATCATATTATCGAACCTGCTTCAGGCGAGCTGGCCAGCCATCTGGTAGGAAAAGGACGCATGGAAGAGCCTGAGAAAATCATCGAAGTGCTGGAATCGTTCTTTGCCCGTCAGCAGGACTTGGCCGGACGGAAAATCGTCATTACCGCAGGTCCTACTTATGAGAAAATTGACCCAGTGCGCTTTATCGGCAATTACTCTTCCGGAAAGATGGGTTATGCCCTGGCCGAAGCGTGTGCTTCACGCGGAGCGGAAGTGGTATTGGTGAGCGGTCCGGTTACCCTGCAGACGGTTCATCCGAACATTCAGCGCATAGACGTGGAGAGTGCGGCCGAAATGCACCGCGCAGCTGCCGATGCCTTCAAGGATGCAGACGCAGGAATCTTGTGTGCGGCCGTAGCGGACTTCACACCGGAGCAGGTGGCCGACCAGAAAATCAAACGGGAAAAGGACGACCTGGTGCTGCGGTTGAAACCGACTTGCGACATTGCCGCTTCCTTAGGAAAGGAAAAACGTCCGGACCAGTTGTTAGTGGGATTCGCATTGGAGACTTGCGATGAGGTAAGCCACGCCCAGGATAAGCTGGCACGCAAGAACTTTGACTTCATCGTGCTGAACTCGCTGAATGACAAAGGAGCCGGTTTCCGTTGCGACACCAACAAGATCACGATTATAGACCGTACTGAGGCTGTTTCCTACCCGTTAAAGCGCAAGCAGGAAGTGGCCGAAGACATTGTGGATAAACTTTCCAGTCTGTTTCATTCCTAAACCGTTATGCTACAGTCTATCTTTATACAGAACTATGCCCTGATTGATAAGCTGGACATTGACTTTACGTCCGGCTTTTCGGTGATTACCGGTGAGACCGGTGCCGGAAAGTCCATTATCTTAGGGGCCATCGGACTCTTATTAGGACAGCGTGCCGACGTGAAATCCATCAAGAAGGGGGCTTCCAAGTGTATCGTGGAGGCGACTTTCCGGATTGCCAACTACGGCATGGAACCGTTCTTTCAGGAGAATGACATCGAATTCGAACCGGACGAATGTATCCTTCGCCGTGAAGTGTCGGCCAACGGGAAGAGCCGTGCTTTCATCAACGATACGCCGGCTTCGCTGGCACAGATGAAAATGCTGGGCGAGAAACTGATTGACGTGCACAGCCAGCACCAGAACCTGCTGCTGAACAAGGAAGGTTTCCAGTTGAACATTCTGGACATCCTGGCACAAGACGAGCAGGCATTGTCGGCTTATCAGTCGGTATACCTTTCCTATAAGAAGGTGGCAAAGGAACTGGATGACTTCATTGCACAGGCCGAAAAGAGCCGTCAGGATGAAGATTATATCCGCTTTCAGCTGGAACAGTTGGAAGAAGCCGGACTGAAAGACGGAGAGCAGACGGAACTGGAGCAGGAAGCGGAAACCCTGAGCCATGCCGAAGACATCAAGGCCGGACTCTATAAAGCCAGCCAGCTGATTAACGGCGAGGAAGGCGGTACGGTTTCACTGACCAAGGAGTGCATGCAAACGCTTCAGAGCCTGACACAGGTATATGCGCCGGCTAAGGAATGGATGGAACGGCTGAACAGCTGCTACATTGAACTGAAAGATATTTCCCGCGAAATCGGCAATGCGGAGGAAGAAGTGGAATTCAATCCGGCACGTCTGGATTTTGTCAACGAACGGTTGAACCTGATTTATTCCTTGCAGCAGAAACACCGCGTGCAGTCGGTAGAAGAACTGATTGAACTGACGGAAAACTATCGAAGCCAGTTGAATGCCATCACTTCTTTCGACGACCGGATTGCAGAGCTGGAGGGAGAAAAGAAGAAATTGTATGCCGAGGTGCTACGTCAGGCCGAAAAACTGACCGCGCTTCGTACACAGTCGGCACGGCACATTGAATCGCAGATGGAGTCCCTGCTCATCCCACTGGGTATGCCTAACGTGCGTTTTGCCGTGGAACTGACTCCCAGAAAGGAACCCGACAGCAAGGGAATGGACAGCGTGACGTTCCTGTTCTCGGCCAACAAGAACGGAACGTTGCAGAATGTGGCTTCCATCGCTTCGGGAGGTGAAATCGCCCGCGTCATGCTTTCACTCAAGGCCATGATTGCCGGAGCCGTCAGACTGCCGACCATCATCTTCGATGAAATTGATACCGGTGTGTCAGGCTCCATCGCAGAGAAAATGGCACTGATCATGCAGGACATGGGACGCCAGAACCGCCAGGTTATCAGCATCACCCACCTGCCCCAGATTGCCGCACGCGGAATTGCGCACTACAAGGTGTACAAGGAAGATACCGACACCGGGACCAACAGTCATATCCGCCGCCTGACGGATGAAGAGCGGGTGCAGGAGATTGCCCACATGCTCAGCGGTGCCACCCTGACAGAGGCTGCCGTGCAGAACGCCCGTGCCCTGTTAGGCTTTAAACAATAACAAGAAACAAACAAGACCATGATAGAAAAGAACGAAATGATTTTCGGCGTACGCGCCGTTATCGAGGCTATCCAGGCCGGAAAAGAAATTGACAAAGTATTAATCAAGAAAGACATCCAGAGCGACTTGTCGAAGGAGCTTTTCGCCGTGTTGAAAGATACGTTCATCCCCGTGCAGCGTGTACCGGTGGAACGCATCAACCGCATCACCAAGAAGAACCATCAGGGAGTGGTGGCATTTATCTCGCCCATCACTTACCAGCGTACGGAAGACATCGTGCCTTTCTTGTTTGAGCAGGGAAAGAACCCGCTGCTCATCTTGCTGGACGGCCTGACCGATGTGCGCAACTTCGGAGCCATTGCCCGTACGTGTGAATGTGCCGGTGTGGATGCCATCATCATTCCGTCAAAAAACAGTGTCAGTGTCAATGCGGATGCCATCAAGACTTCTGCCGGAGCCTTGCATACCATCCCGGTGTGCCGCGAAAACAACCTGACGAATACCATCAAGTTCTTAAAGGACAGCGGATTCAAGATTGTAGCAGCGACAGAAAAAGGTGACTACGACTACACCAAGGCCGATTATCAGGGCCCGACATGTATCATCATGGGTGCGGAAGATACCGGTGTGCCCTACGACCACCTGGCACTTTGCGATGAATGGATCAAGATTCCGTTGTTCGGCAACATCGAGTCACTGAACGTGTCCGTGGCAGCAGGTATCCTCATTTATGAAGCCGTGAAACAAAGAGGATTCGGAGAAGAATAAAACAATAAAACATACATACTACCATGAAAATAGGAAAAATTACCCTCGTGCTGACATGCTGTGGGATGGCTTTTCAGATCGGTATGGCTCAGGAACTTCCCAAATGGGCCAACAAAGCCAGAAAAGCTGTGTTCTCTGTCATCACGTACAATAAGGAGAATCAGATTCTCAATACCGGAAACGGATTCTACATTGATGAAAACGGTACGGCCGTATCCGATTATACGCTGTTTAAAGGGGCCGAACGTGCCGTAGTCGTAACTGCCGATGGAAAGGAACTTCCGGTGGAATACATTCTGGGAGCCAACGATATGTACGACGTAGTGAAGTTCAAGACTGCAGCCGATAAGAAGACCGTAGCCTTGCAGCCGGCATCCCGTCCGGGAGCAGTAAGCGAAACGGTGTACGTACTTCCCTACTCTACACAGAAAGCGGCTTCGGGCACACACGGCACCATTTCAAAAATCGATACCATCAGCAACAACTCTTTCTATTATACCCTGGACATGAAAACGGGAGAAAAGACCGTAAGCTGTCCGGTAATGAATGCGGAAGGAGAAGTTGTGGCACTGGTACAGAAGAACAGTGACAAGGAAAGCACATCAAGCTATGCCATCGGAATAGGCTATGCTAAGAGCCTGTCTATCACCGCTCTTTCTGCCAACGATTTTACACTGAATACCATCGGTATCAAGAAAGGATTGCCGGAAGACGAGTCTCAGGCACTGGTGTACCTGTACATGTCTTCTTCCAACCTGCCTACAGAAGAATACCTGAACCTGCTGAATGAGTTTATCCAGCAGTATCCGAAAAACAGTGAAGGTTATTCCCGCCGTGCTCTTTGTTACATGGGATACGGTGACGATGCACACTATGCACTGGCAGAAAAAGACCTGCAAACCATGGTGGAAGTGAACGAAAACAAGGGAGACGCGTACTACAGCCTCTCCAAACTGTTGTATAACTATGTACTGAGCTTGCAGGGAGCCAAACCGTATGGCGACTGGACCATGGAGCGGGCACTGAAAGAAATCAATACGGCTTTGGAGAACGACAAGCAGGGACTGTACTATCAGCTGCAGGGAGACATTTATTTTGCCATGCAGAAATATCCGGAAGCATTTGCCAGCTACGAAGAGGTAAACCGTTCACCGTTAGCCTCTGCCGCTTCTTTCTATGCCGCAGCCAAGACCAAAGAGCTGATTGAAGGTGCTTCAAAGAAGGAAGCCATTGCCCTGATGGACAGTGCCGTAGCGAAATACAATCCCCCCTACGGAAAAGAAGCAGCTCCTTATCTGTACGAACGTGCCCGCATGAAAGCGGAAGACAAGCAGTTCCGCGAAGCAGTGGTAGACTACAATCTGTTCCACGACGCCATGATGGGCCAGGTATCGTCTGATTTCTATTTTATCCGTGAGCAGGCTGAAATGCAATGCCGTATGTACCAGCAGGCCATCAATGACATCAACAAGGCCATTGAAATGGAACCGAAGAACGTGGAATACTGGGTAGAAAAAGGAAGCGTACATTTGCGGGTAAACCAGCCGGATGATGCCATGAAAGCCTTGAATAAAGCCATTGAACTGGACGCGAAGAACGCAGCTGCCTATCGTATGCTGGGTTACTGCCAGATACAGCAGGGAAAGAAGAAGGAAGGTATGGCCAACCTGGAAAAAGCAGTAGAACTGGGTGATACCGTAGCCAAGAACCTGATTGAGAAATATAAAAAATAACTGACTGATATGCAGAACAGAGTCTGTCACCTTTTCGGCATCCGCTACCCCATCATTCAAGGTGGAATGGTATGGTGTAGCGGATGGAGACTGGCCTCAGCCGTGAGCAACGCAGGTGGATTGGGGTTGTTGGGGGCTGGTTCCATGCACCCGGGAACCCTGCGTGAACACATCCGTAAGTGTAAGGCGGCTACCGACCAACCTTTCGGAGTCAATGTGCCGCTGATGTATCCGGAGATTGAAACCCTCATGGAAATCATTCAGGAAGAAGGCGTAAAAATCGTGTTTACATCTGCGGGAAATCCCAAGACATGGACTTCCAAGCTCCAGCAGGCGGGCATCAAGGTGGCTCACGTGGTATCTTCCAGCCGTTTTGCCATGAAATGTGAAGAAGCTGGAGTAGATGCCATTGTGGCAGAGGGCTTTGAAGCAGGCGGACACAACGGACGAGAGGAAACTACGACTTTCTGTCTGATTCCGGCCGTCAAAAAGGTGTGCAGTGTACCTCTTATTGCCGCAGGAGGAATTGTATCGGGCGAAGGCATCTTAGCCGCCGAAGCGTTAGGCGCAGAAGGGGTACAGATGGGTACCCGATTTGCCTTGACAGAAGAAAGTTCAGCGCATTTCAATTTCAAGGACCGTTGCCTGCGATTGAATGAAGGAGATACCCTTCTGACACTCAAGCAGCTTTCCCCTACCCGTCTGGTGAAGAACGATTTCTACAAGCAGATAGAGGAAGCGGAACAAAAAGGAGCCTCAGCAGACGAACTGAAGGCTTTGTTGGGAAAAGGCCGGGCCAAAAAGGGAATCTTCGAAGGCGACCTCTACGAAGGAGAACTGGAAATAGGACAAGCCGCATCCCAGCTTCGCAAGTTACAGACGGTGGATGAGGTGATGAAAGAGCTGGTAGAAGACTACCGGACAGCACTTCGCCAGATGCAGGACAAACAGAGCTGGTAACTCTTTTGCATACTAAGACCGTAAGCTCTTACCTACAGACTTTTTTCAAGTTCAATAAATATCCTTTAAAATAAAATGGCAAATGAAGATGACAGCGTAAAATCATCTTCATTTGCCATTTTTATATGGGTTTCTGTATCTGATTTCATTTTTCATATTCCCGGAGAAACGCTTGAACATGGTTTCTACCCGAAATAAAACACAGATGTGCTTTCTCGCAGAAAAGAATCTGTGTCCACCAGAATCAGCTTCTTTATTTATTACGTTTCAAAAACAAAGAATTCGTAATGGTAGCGGGCAGTTCCTCCTGACAGTGGGTTACCATAATCAGGGTTTTATCCTTCCGCGCACAGAATGCCTCGATGACATCCTTCACCAGCCGGCGGTTACGCATATCCAGTCCGTGCAACGGCTCGTCCAGAATCAGTAGTTCCGGGTCTTTGACAAACGCACGGGCCAGCAGCACCATACGCTGTTCCCCGCTGGAGAGTTGCAGGAAACTACGGTCTTTCAAGTCGGCAATGCCGAAAATATCCATCCACCACACGCACGTATCCACATCTTTCTCCTGTGTCTTGCGGTACAGGCCGATAGAATCATGTAATCCGCTGGCTACAATGTCAATGGCCGGCAAGTTCTTCAGATAAGCGCGGTGCATTTCGGGACTCACATAACCGATGTGCTTCTTGATTTCCCAGATACTCTCGCCACTTCCCCGTTTACGACCAAACAAAGAAATATCGCAGGCATAGCTTTGCGGATTGTCGGCGCAGATCAGGCTCAGCAAGGTAGACTTCCCAGCTCCGTTTTCGCCACTGAGCGCCCACTTTTCGCCACATTTCACCGTCCAGTCGAATTCTTTCAGAATCACCCGTTCTCCGTAACGGATACTTACTTTGTTCAAGTCTACGATATGCTCCGTATGGAACAGGTTATCGGCATACGGCAAGTCCAGTATCCGCTGCCGTTTCTCGTCAGACAACACATGAGCAGGGTCTGGTTCACGGTGTGCCAGATATTCCTGCAAAGTGATTTTCGGCCCGCAATGACGGTCTTCCACCGGTATCACATGTGTTATAAATGTCGGGATATCGTCTGTCTTCGACAAGACCAAAATTATCTGCAGGTTGGTCATTTCAGTCAGTTTTCCCAGCAATGTGTGCAGCAGTCCCCGAGTCCGCGCATCCAGTCCGATGAAAGGATTGTCCATAATCAGTACTCTCGGACCACTCAACAAGGTCTTGGTCAGCTGAAACTTGCGGAGCTCCCCGCTCGACAGCAGAATTATATGTTTGCTTAGCATTTCCTCAATACCAAACAAATCGTACAGCGCTTTCCGCAGTTGTTCGTCCTTGCAGGGAGGAAGCAAATCGGCTACGATAGGCGTATCGTCCAGGTCCTGCGAATTCCAGCGCTGCTGGTAATAATAGTTCCCGTCGGCATCCCCGTACGAGTCACGGAAGGTGATGTATTTGATGTTGTCACAAGCCATCTTCGATTCCGAAGGCGAGAAGTCGTATTTCACTTCATTCATCAGCAACGGATAGCGTCCGGTAATAGTGTCTACCAGCAGACTTTTTCCGCCACCGTTCGGTCCCACGATGGCCACATGTTCTCCTGCCGCAATCTGCAAGTTCACAGGCTCTTTCATCCGGTACAACGGATGACGAGTCACTCCGTTCTCAATTGTAATTACATGCTGCATTGTCTTTCTCTGTTTTTATTTTGTTCCTTTAAGTAGTTGTTCTCTTGGTTTATTGATGCACAATCATGGCCGTACGAGGCACTACCACCAGTTTGTTGCCGGTCAGCGTACCCAGTCCCAGCACATTGTCTATGCGTCCGTCACGACAGGCTATCCAGTAACGTCCCTCAGGTACGTCAATCTGCACGGGTTCCGTACGGGCATTGAGCACCACAATCGTATTCAGCCATGAATCACCCGCCGGACTTCCCTTGATACGGAAAGCCACCACGTTGCTTGCCGGTACCGGCAAAAACTCCAGGTGTTTGGCAATCAAGTCCGCATCGCCCATACGGAAAGAAGGATGCGCCTTTCGCATGGCAATCAGGCCCCTCACATAATCAAAGAAATCACGCTGCGAAGTCTTCCGCCCCCAGTTGATGGCATTGATTGCATCCGGACTCTTGTATGAATTGGCCACTCCCTGCTTGTCGCGCAGAATCTCGTCACCTGCATACCAGAACGGAATGCCCTGCGAAGTGAATACTGCCGTAGCAGCCAGTTTGGCCAAGGCGTTCATCTCTAATGCAGAAAGTCCCGGCAATGTCGCTTTCAGACGGTCGGCCAGACAAAGGTCATCGTGACAGCTCACATAACTGATCATCTGTTCGGGTTGCGCAGCCCAGAAAGCCGGAACGGTGGATTCCTTGTCGCTGACCAGTTGCGGATGTGCGATTCCTCCCGCCAGTCCGAACTTCACACCGGCGGCGTATCCCATGCGTCCGATGACAAAAGCTCCCTTGGCATCGTTTCCCCACGGACCACGCAGGCTGTCGCGCATTTCATCGCAGAACATGCCGATGTGTGGTAACTGGGCTGCATGCTTCTTCATGGCCAGCAGACTATCCGGCAGTTGTGGTTTTCCGGCTGCCCAGCCTTCTCCATACATGCATATTGTAGGGTCAATCTTGTCGAGTGTCTTACGGATGGCATTCATGGTTTCGATGTCATGAATCCCCATCAGGTCAAAACGGAACCCGTCTATGTGATATTCTCTGGCCCAATAGCAGACTGACTCTATCATGAAACGCCGCATCATCGGTCGTTCGCTGGCCGTTTCATTGCCACAACCCGATGCGTTAGCCCATTTCCCTTCCTCGTCCGTGCGATAGAAATAACCCGGTACGGTCCGTTCAAAATTGCCTCCTTTCGTGATAGCCGTGTGATTATACACCACGTCCATCACCACCCGGATACCTGCCCGATGAAGTGCCATGACCATCTGCTTGAACTCGCGGATACGCACTTCCGGTCGATAAGGGTCGGTGGCATACGAGCCTTCCGGCACGTTGTAGTTCTTCGGGTCATATCCCCAGTTGTACTGCGGTTTATCAAGCCTGGTTTCGTCCACCGAAGAAAAGTCGAACGAAGGCAACAGCTGTACGTGTGTCACGCCCAATTCCTTCAAATGGTCAATGCCCGTTTTCTCGCCCAGATACGTATGCGTTCCTTCCTCCGTCAAAGCCAGGAACTTTCCTCTGTTCCGGATGCCGGAGATGGTATCGATAGAGAAATCGCGATGGTGCAGCTCATAAATCACCATGTCGGAGAAGCGTTTCAGCGGCGGACGCTTGTCTTCGTTCCACCCCTCCGGATTCGTCTCTTTCCAGTCGATGACGGCTGCCCGGTCGCCGTTCACTCCCACAGCCTTGGCCATGAGTCCGGGCGTATCTCCCTGCCATACATCGTCTATCTTGACATTGAACGTATAGAACTTTCCTTTCAGGTCTTCGTCCACGCGAGCCTGCCACATACCGTCAGATGCCGGTTCCATCTTCACCATACGATAGGCAGAACCTCCCTGCCCTTTTTCGTACAGCAGCACCCGCACTTCCTGAGCCGAAGGAGCCCAAAGCGAGAAGCGGGTTGAAGCAGGCGTATAAGCCATTTCCACCCATTCCCCCTCGTACACCGGATATTCATCAAACGGCGTACTGGTATGCTGCTGTGAAGAAGTACATCCGGTAGCCACAGCCACGGCCGACATCACTACAAGCTGTTTTAAATTCATGGTTCTAATCTCCTATTTCTTTATGCGTCCCGGATTCTTGGCGATAAAGTCCTTCCAGCTGGAATAAGCTTTCGGCATTTCCGGACGTCCCATCTGCAAATAATGGCAATAAGCTGCTCCCAAGGCATCCGTCGCATCCATAAAGGGGCCCATTTCCGAGTCGGGTATGTGCAGCATACGCTTCAACATATCGGCCACCTGCTCCTTGCTGGCCTGCCCGTTGCCGGTAATGGCCATCTTGATTTTCAACGGGGCATATTCTGTCACGGGGATGTCACGTGTCAATGCTGCTACAATAGCCACCCCCTGCGCACGTCCTAACTTCAGCATGGACTGTACGTTCTTTCCAAAAAACGGAGCTTCAATAGCCAGTTCATCAGGAAGGTACGAAGAAATGATACCCTGCACGCGCTCATAAATGTGTTTCAGCTTCAGATACGAGTCGCCGCATTTACGCAGGTCGATGACGCCGAGTGTCATCACTTCCGGTTTGACACCCGTCACCTTCAGTATCCCGTATCCCATGATGTTCGTACCCGGGTCGATACCGAGAATGATTTTTTCCTTAACCGGCTGTATCACCTTATTACCTCCATTAATGTGGGGAAACCGATGACCTTATCCTTGAACACTTTCATCATCTCCGTATTCAAGGCAGCCTCCTGCTTTACATGCCAGCGATGCAACGTCGCGCTGTCTTCCACTTCCCACTGGAGTGAAAAGCATTCACTGTCCTGCTCCTTATGGCTCAAGATACGCAGGATACGGGGATTTTTCAGTTCACCCGATTTTTCCACTTCCGGAATGTAGAATTCATTCAACCATATCACAAAATTACGGGCATCACCCATCTCTACATGAAAAGTAGTATTATAAATCAGCATATATCTTCTTATTTTAATCCGATTACAAAATTATACAATACGATGAAAACAACCTGATCAGGAATACCGGCGAGGATAACGCAACAGAATGCTCAGCACAGCCGCCACTCCCAGTGCCATGGGATAATAAAGGTATCCTATGATGTGGATAGGAGATAAACCCGAAAGCTCGGCCGCAATCAAGAGTTGCGCACCATAAGGGATAATACCCTGAATCACACACGAAAAGGTATCGAGAATACTGGCACTCTTCCGTTTGTCTACCCGGAACTGTTCGGCAATGTCATTTGCCAATGGGCCCACAGTGATAATGGCAATCGTATTATTGGCCGTACAGATATTGGCCAGGCTCACCAGTGCGGCGATACTTAGTTCGGCTCCTCGTTTTCCTCTTACATGCTGAGTCAGACGGTGCAGCACATAATCCACACCTCCGTTAAAACGTATCAGTTCCAGCATACCTCCTGCCATCAGGGTTACGATGATCAGTTCTCCCATGCCCGTCATCCCTTTAACCAAAGCCCCAAACCATCCGAACACATCGAATGTACAGTATGCCATGCCCACAATACCCGTAGAAACCAGACCCAGCAACAGTACCAGCAATACGTTGACACCAGCCACTGCCGTTCCAAGCACAATTATATAAGGTATGACTTTCATCCATTCTACATGGGGAATATCCTGCACCACCTCAATATGGCTTCCATATATAACATAATACACAAATACCAGCAAGGCAGCCGGAAGGGCAATCAATGAATTCACCCGGAACTTGTCGCGCATCACGCACCCTTGCGTACGGGTAGCCGCGATGGTCGTATCGGAAATGAAGGACAGGTTGTCGCCGAAAAAGGCACCACCCACTACTACCGCCGTCATGAAAACCACGCTGACATCCGTCTTGGCCGCGATACCGGCAGCTACAGGAACCAGTGCGACAATGGTACCGACCGACGTACCGATGGAAAGAGAAATGAAGCACGATGCCAAAACGATTCCCGCCCGCAGCAGATTGCCCGGAAGCAGCCGCCAGGTCATGAGTCCCGATGTCTCGTCTACACAGCTCCGCGCCCCCGCGCCTCGACGTCATCGCG
>ERZ1023626.258-NODE-258-length-12434-cov-149.738751_pt1 | contig 12434 bp, 10 predicted proteins | sample MGYA00380331_ERZ1023626 | MGnify/ENA primary metagenome ERZ1023626 (study PRJEB33179, sample SAMN07448974) | human gut metagenome | biome: Human-gut; feature: Human associated habitat; material: Faeces | host: Homo sapiens | place: India: Bhopal | collected...
TTGAATTTAGCTGTACCCACAAAGTCTCTGGAGTGTTGAATGTGGAATGTTGAATTTAGCTGTACCCACAAAGTCAACACTCAACATTCAACACTCAACATTAAAACAATATGACACTCAACATTTTAAAAAGAGAACGCAAACTTAAATAACAAATGGTCGATAATGACCACAAATAAAAGGAGAAACAAAATATGGCATTAGTTAATGAACATTTCCTGAAGTTGGCCAACAACTACTTGTTTGCCGACATCGCAAAGAAGGTGAACGCCTACAAGATTGCACATCCAAAGCAGCGTGTAATCAGTCTGGGCATCGGTGATGTAACCCAGCCTCTCTGCCCTGCCGTCATCAAGGCGATGCACAAGGCTGTAGACGAGATGGCTGAGCAGGCTTCTTTCAGAGGCTACGGTCCGGAGCGAGGCTACGACTTCCTCCGAGAGGCTATCATCAAGAACGACTTCCTGCCACGTGGCATTCATCTTGACGCCAACGAGGTATTCGTAAACGATGGAGCCAAGAGTGATACAGGAAATATCCAGGAGATTTTGAGATGGGATAACAACATCGGCGTTACCGACCCGATTTATCCGGTTTATATAGACTCTAACGTGATGATAGGTAGAGCGGGAATCTTCGAGAACGGCAAGTGGAGCAATGTAACCTACATGCCTTGCGATGAGAGCGACGACTTCATCCCTCAGATTCCAGACCACCGTGTGGACATGATTTATCTCTGTTATCCAAACAACCCTACGGGTACGGTCATCTCGAAAGAAGAACTCAGAAAATGGGTAAACTATGCTATCAAGAACGAGAGCATCATCCTCTATGATGCAGCCTACGAGGCATATATCACCGACCCATCAATTCCTCATTCTATCTACGAGATTCGTGGAGCCAGAAAGGTAGCGATAGAATTCCACAGTTATTCAAAGACTGCCGGATTCACCGGTGTGCGTTGTGGTTACACTATCGTTCCTAAGGAGTTGAAGGCAAAGACATTGGCAGGTGAGGAAGTGGCATTGAATCCTATCTGGGACCGCCGCCAGTGCACCAAGTTTAATGGTACAAGCTATATCAGCCAGCGTGCTGCCGAAGCCATCTACACCCCAGAGGGTAAGGAACAGGTGAAGGCAACCATCAATTACTATATGGAGAATGCCCACTTCATGAGAGCAGAACTCCAGAAACTCGGCTTGAGAGTATATGGCGGTGAGAATGCACCTTATCTCTGGGTGAAGACGCCAAACAACACGCCAAGCTGGAAATTCTTCGAAGAGATGCTTTATGGTGCCAGCGTAGTCTGCACCCCTGGTGTCGGCTTCGGCCCATCGGGCGAAGGCTACATCCGTCTCACTGCCTTCGGCGAGCATGAGGACTGCAAGGAAGCCATGGAGAGAATTGCCAAATGGCTGGGAAAATAAACGTTCCAACAGATTATAAAAACATTGAAAATCAGAAATTTTAAATTATATAAGGTATGAGCAACTTAAGATTTGAAGCTGTTTCAGAGGCTTCCAAGAGAAAGCCTGTTGAGGTAACCGCTCCTAGCGAGCGACCAAGTGAATTCTTCGGAAAGAAGGTATTCAACCGACAGAAGATGTACAAGTATCTCCCTGCAGATGTCTATGAGAAACTGGTAGATGTCATCGACAACGGAGCTCGTCTCGACCGTAACATCGCCAACGCCGTAGCCAAAGGCATCAAGCAGTGGGCTGACGAGAATGGCGTAACCCACTACACCCACTGGTTCCAGCCACTGACAGAAGGTACTGCCGAGAAGCACGATGCCTTCATCGAGCATGATGGCAAGGGTGGTATGATCGAGGAATTTTCAGGCAAGTTGCTCGTTCAGCAGGAGCCTGATGCATCATCTTTCCCATCTGGCGGTATCCGCTCTACCTTCGAGGCTCGCGGTTATTCTGCATGGGATCCAACATCTCCTGTATTTATCATCGACGATACACTCTGTATCCCTACCGTCTTCATCTCTTATACAGGTGAGGCACTCGACTATAAAGCTCCATTGCTCCGTTCATTGCACGCTGTAAACGTAGCAGCAACAGAGGTTTGCCACTACTTCAACCCAGATGTCAAGAAAGTTATTTCCAATCTCGGTTGGGAGCAGGAGTACTTCCTGGTAGATGAAAGCCTGTATGCTGCACGTCCTGACCTGATGCTGACAGGCCGCACCCTGATGGGTCACGATTCAGCCAAGAACCAGCAGATGGACGACCACTACTTCGGCGCCATCCCAGAGCGTGTTCAGGCATTCATGAAGGATTTGGAAATCCAGGCTCTTGAGCTCGGTATTCCTTGCAAGACCCGCCACAACGAGGTAGCACCAAACCAGTTTGAGTTGGCACCTATCTTCGAGGAGACCAACCTTGCCGTTGACCACAACATGCTCCTGATGAGCTTGATGAAGAAGGTAGCTCGCCATCACGGTTTCCGCGTACTTCTCCATGAGAAGCCATTCGCAGGCATCAACGGTTCCGGTAAGCACAACAACTGGAGTCTCGCTACAGATACAGGCATTCTGCTTCATGGTCCAGGCAAGACACCAGAGGATAACCTCCGTTTCGTAGTCTTCATCACAGAGACTTTGATGGGTGTATATAAGCACAACGGTTTGCTCAAGGCATCTATCATGAGTGCAACCAATGCGCATCGTCTGGGCGCCAACGAGGCACCTCCAGCAATCATCTCTTCATTCCTCGGCAAGCAGCTGACCGACCTTCTCGAGCACATTGAGAAAGCCGACAAGAAGGATCTCTTCACCGTGGCTGGCAAGCAGGGCATGAAGTTGGATATCCCTGAGATTCCAGAGTTGATGATTGATAACACCGACCGTAACCGTACTTCTCCATTCGCCTTCACCGGTAACCGTTTCGAGTTCCGTGCCGTAGGTTCTGAGGCTAACTGTGCATCAGCGATGATCGTATTGAACACAGCTGTAGCCGAGGCTTTGACCGACTTCAAGAAGCGTGTGGATGAGTTGATTGCCAAGGGTGAGGACAAGACATCTGCCATCATCGATATCGTTCGTCAGGATTTGAAGACCTGCAAGCCAATCCGTTTCGACGGTAATGGTTACTCAGATGAATGGGTAGAGGAAGCAGCCAAGCGTGGTCTGGACTGCGAGAAGAGCTGTCCTAAGATTTTCGAGCGTTATCTCGACCCTGCATCTATCAAGATGTTCGAGGATATGGGCGTCATGAAGAAGAACGAGTTGGAAGCCCGTAACGAGGTGAAATGGGAGACCTACACCAAGAAGATTCAGATTGAGGCTCGTGTAATGGGTGACTTGAGCATGAACCACATCATCCCTGTGGCTACTCACTATCAGAGCCAGTTAGCCAAGAATGTGGAGAACATGATTGATATCTTCGGCGACGAGGAAGGCAAGAAGTTGACAGCCCGCAACATCAAGATTATCAAGAAGATTGCCGAGCGCACTCAGATCATCGAGACAGGTGTTGAGGAGTTGGTAAATGCCCGCAAGGTAGCCAACAAGATTGAGAATGAGCACGATAAGGCGATAGCTTATCATGACACGGTAGCTCCAAAGATGGAGGAAATCCGTTATCAGATTGATAAGTTGGAGTTGACAGTAGCCGATGAGCTCTGGACCTTGCCTAAGTATCGTGAACTCCTGTTCATCCGCTAATCAGCAATGTCTTCCAACATAAGACATATTTCTGACAGATAAAAAAACAAAGCTCTAACAAGAGCTACTCTTCATCAGATATAACAATTGAACGATCAATCTATTTCTTTTATTGGTTGTTTAAGTTTGCGCGGAGTGTGGTTGTGAAATCACGCTCCGCTTTTTTATTTTCTGATTTACATAAACAAAAAACAGACCGACATGAACGCTTGTTCACATCGGTCTGTTTACTCTTTTACTTTTTTACCTTTTTACCCTTTTACTTTTTTACCCTTTTACCTTTAAAAGATTGATTGTCTGTGTTTTTCCCGTGATACCTGTTACGATGGCGATTCCATTGTCACGAATCTCCACCTTCTCATATTTGGCATCAACAATCACTTTTCCTTTCAATGTCATAATGCCCCAATGTCTGGGAATCTCTTCAAAGGCGCAATAGGCACCAACAGGTTGCGCTATACTGCAGTAGAGGGGTGGCACGATAACTTTACCATCTACCTTCACACCCCATTTCTTTCCTGCCTGATACAATTCCACATGTCCTGCTTCTGACTTCTCATGCAAAAGAAGCATCTCGTTTGCTTCCATTTCCTTCTTTTCCAACATCGCCTCATGATAGTATTTCTTGCCAAGGCGAGGCATCACGACATTCAAATCTTCCTTTTCATTCTTTGGATGATTGCATCCTATATAAGTCTTCTTCAAATTTGAATCCACCAGGTAGTAGTCCTCTTTGCTGTCCATGACAACGATACGTTCACCATACAGAACTGCACATAACCAATACACATGTTCGTAATCATTACGTAGGAAACATACATTCCTGCTCTCTTCATTGCTCATGCGCATCTTCCCTTCATCACCCTCACAATAGTACCATACCTGACAACCGGGAACAGAAGGTCTGAATCTGAATATCATATAGTACCCATAATTCAGAAAATCATATTGTGAAGGATGATAGGGCAGAGAAAAATCTTCTTGGGTTCGAGACATGAAGATGTCGTTATATTCTATAAACTCCCATCCTTTTATGTTGACAACATGGGGAGTTTCTGCTACGTTAGTGCCATCGTCGATGACAGCTTTTGCCAACAGGTCATAATAGCATTTCGCCTTTCTGCGAGGTCGGTAGAACAGGATGTTGCCATCCAACAGCTTCATGTCATAGTAATCGCCTGGCTCCAAGACTTGTTCTCCTTGTCGGTTCACTACCGTCATCTTTCCATCAGGCAGCTTGATGATGGCAAACTCCCCTTTGCTATCTACAAATTCACGATACTGTAGTGTTTGGAGCAATTCTTCATGGCTCATCACCATCATCATTTCTGAGTCTGGATGAATCTGAATATCGTCTTGCTTCTCGTTCATTAGGAAAAACTCTCTATCCTTCGGAGTCTCCTTTCTCTTGCCAACTTTCAGCTTTCCCTCGAACATAGCATTCCAGTTCCATACTTGCGAAGGCAACCCGAACACCCGATATAGTCCCACATTATCTATAATCACGCAGTTCTTCTTTCCCTTGGCCACTCGCAGTCCTCGTCCCACCATCTGCAGATACTTGGCAAGCGACAGCGTAGGTCGAGCCAACTGAACAAACTCCACATCCGGGCAGTCAAATCCCTCCGAGAAGATATCCACATTTACCAGCACTTGTATAGGAGCAAGTCCATCGCCAACTCCATCAGCAGCCCGCAAGCAAGTAGCACCCAGGCGGTCCCATCCCGCACAATCTGGCGAGACCTTTGATGGTCCGCCAACCTTAGAGCGTAGCGGTTCTGAGCACCGAGTAGGGCGGTTTCCTCCCTCTCCCCTGAGGGTGAGAGGGTCGGGGTGAGAGGTGGAGCCCTCTTTAATGGTAAAGAGGGACGGGGTGATTTTCGAAAAATCTCCTTCTTTAAGGGTAAGGGAGGACGGGTGGGTTTTCGAAAAAGAAGTATTAGAAGAAGTTTTGAATCTTTCTATAAGTTCTTTTCGTAAAGAACTTGGCGTTTTACTATCAATAGCAACAGCCGCTATGCCGTGTTCTCTGTAGAACTCGGCAATAGCATTAGCATGAGAAATATTGATAGCATACACGATGCCCTTTCTATCTTTACCAAATTCTTCCAAGCTCCGATAGAGCCTTTCGATGCTCGGTTTCTTATTCAGCAACATATCCATTTCCTTGTTTTGGTAATCACCATCTGCCCCTCGCTTCTGTAAGGAGTCGATGAGCCGTTGCGTCACCCCATCCGATTTGATGCTCACAAAATCGTATGTCGCCAATCTTCCCTTGCTGATAAACTCAGGAACACTCCACGACTGCACCAAGATATCAAACAAATCCGTGAATCCCTTACCATTCAATCGGCAAGGAGTAGCCGTCAGTCCCAGAAACTTAGCATTTGGGAATCTCTCCCACATTTCCTTATAGGTCTTGGCAAGCGCATGGTGCGCCTCGTCAATCACAATCATCCCCGGTTCTTCCTCTATCTCGTCATAGTGTTTCGACAACCATTGTATCGACACAGCCTTGATAGGAACATTGAATGCGCTAGCCGACAAACAATCTGGCGAAACCTTTGATGCTCCACTCATCCCCAGGCGGTCCCATCCCGCACAATCTGGCGAGACCTCAGACACCACCTTTGATGCGCCAGCCGACAAACAATCTGGCGAGACCTTTGATGGTCCGCCAACCTTAGAGCGAAGCGGTTCTGAGCACCGGAGGGCGGTTACATCCCCTCCTTCTGAGGAGGAGGGGCTTGGGGTGGAGGTGGAGCCCTCTTTGGAAAGAGGGACGGGGTGATTCGAAAAACTGAAATTCAAAAGAAACTTATTCAAAGTGTCTTTTATCTGCGACACCAACTCCCTTCTATGGGCAACAATCCAAACATTGCAATTGGAATGTTCCCTCAAAAATGATTCTACGACCGAAGCGAGTAGAACCGTTTTTCCCGTACCCGTTGGCATTTGTGCCATCACGGATCGATGAAGGCGCAACGCCTTCTCAATCCGTTCCTTCATATCCTCTTGGTAATCAAATAACTTTATTTCTTTCATTCAAAAGAGATTATTTTTTCAATAGATTCTTTTTGAGAATGCCATGATTACAGACATAGAAAGTACAACCTTTGAAATTTAAGCGTTATGATACAGAACAAATTATTCCGTGATTGCCTCGCTGCAGTAATGCAGCAACTAAAAAGATACAGCATGCAACGTTTGTAAGCCAAAAATGCCTACAAATATCATATAAATATTGTAAATTATTCGTTAATTGGTCTTAAATATGTAAAAATCAATGGGATAAATTTGTTTAAGAAAAAAAATACCCGTAACTTTGCAGCAGCTCATTAACCAAGTTGTTAAAGGAGTTACGAGGTCGTATAGCAGGTTGCTATACGACCTTTGCTTTAATCATTTATCCTTTGCATTATATTTTTTATAAGTTCATCAGGTGTTAAAACTCTTCCTGATAGCTTTAACCATTCTTCATATTCCTTTGCTTTCTTCCTCACTTGATGAGGATAATCGGCATAAAAAGCAGTCCATAACAGCACAAAGGTCTTTCTAACATCTAAGACAACAAAATAGTTGTCGCCATCATCTACCTCCAGCCAAATGCATACACGATGCTTTCCGCTTCTAGTTTGCTCCCAGCATTTCACCTCACCCTTCTGAGGTAAAATTTCAACAGTAGGCTTTGCCCATGGCATTCTTTCACATCTTCGTAAATCAGGAACTCTTTCATTTTCCACATTTCCCTTATGTGTCATGTGATAAAAAGTATAGGCCCTATCTTGAAACTCAGGGTGCACTTTCATTTGTAAAGGCCAACTTCCGAAATACGCTTTACGTCTTATAAAATCTTTCTCAAATACAGAATATACAGCATCTATATAAGTAGAATAATTTCCACCATAATCAGACAGGAACAATTTGTCGGGCATATCATTGATACTTACAGCCATATTACACCTGCCTTCCCTTCCACACAAAGATATTAACCTTATCCTCTTTCACCAATGTTGACTTCAGCAGAGAATATTTTGAACGCCGTTTCATTTGTTCCACAAGTTCTAACTTTGCAGCACTAGTATTTAAACCTCTATGCGCATAAGCGACAGCACCTATCAAGAAATCAGCAAGTTCTATGAGTTCCACCTCATGAGATCGAACTTGTTGTATTTTTCGAATCATTTTTTTATTATAGTCATAAGCATTGTTAGCCAGCACATCTTTCAGCTTTTCTACCTTTCTTCCACCATTAGTATCTTTTATGTCTAAATAAATACAATACTCATTCGATGGAGTCAAGATTGTCTTTAACAAGTCAAAGTACATTTTATAATAAAACTGGTCATGTGTTTGCCCATATTGCTCATGATGTAGAACGGATTTATCTGGTACAACCAACACCCTAAAATGCAAATCAGAATTATCGAAGAAGAAATCCATTACTTCTTGATAATATGCCAATTTGGCTTGAGAGACAGCATTCCACTTTAGTTCACAAGTAGGTTTTAGTCCATACTTCACCTTAATGGCACGAAGTCTCTTAAAGATAGCATCTTTCTTTTGCTCTTCACACCACACACACCCTAAAAGCATCGGCTTAATCCCATCATGTTCTAAATGGCAGCTCTCATCACAATAAATATTTATTTTTGCCATGACTATTAAATTTTATATCTACAAAATTACCTATTAATTTTGAAAACGCCAAAATTCTTGGCTATATTTAACGATAATAAAGAGATAATCTATTCCACCTGATACACAGATGCCGAGCAAAAGGTTGGGTAGTAAACTCATCAGCATTTTCTAGAATACCAAGAAATTCACAATAAATCGACAAAATCCCCCAAATACAGTAAACCACCAATACAGCGTCCCCACTATTTATCAGCGGGTTAGCCGTACCAGTATTTTTGAATAAAGTTTTGATTTTCTAAGATTCAACAATCAAGCGACGGCTTGGGATGTCTTCGTTACCTCAGCATCCGTACCATCTTCAAAATGGCGAACATAGTCACATGGCAGGAACGAGGCATCAACCTCCTCGCCACAAAGAATGCGAGTAAGGATATCCACAATGTACTCACCAAAGTTCACTTTGTTCAATTTGCAACTTTCCCACAATCCGAACATAAATGCCAAATTCTGGGCAGAGAAGTGTCTTCCTGTCTGAAGCCAATTGCGTCTTCCCATAGCGATATGTCTAAAACATCTCTCTATCACCTTATCCAAAAGTTGTGATAACTTGTATGAAAGCATCTTGCGATGGTTCCTGGTGTTTCTCCTGTAAAGGATAGTTCTTCTTGTACTGGATGAGCCAGTCATAATCCACTGCTTCATCTTTGCAATACTTACGCAGACTACGTCCCTTTCGGTTCTGGTTGTGGTCCTGCATCACCTTTTCAAAATATTCTTTGCTTTCCATTTTATATGAATTTTAAAACGGCTGCAAAGATAATATATTTCATTCAACCCACCTTACGCTGTATTGGTGGTTTACTTGCGGAAATAAGGTTTTTTACTTTTTTACCTTTAAATTTATACGTATGTCTCCAGGAACTTCAAGGTTCCTTCTACTTTCAATGTCTTGGTGCTGGCAGGAACTACGATGCTCTCGCCGCCCTGGAGCGTAATCTCGTTACCCTCGTTGTCGGTAATCTTGGCCTCACCCTTCAAGCCAATCAGAATCACGAAGCTGTCCAACTCTGAATAATCCAGCGTCATTGGTTCATCGAGATCATAAACGGCTGTGGTGAAGTAAGGGCACTGTACCATGCTTACACCCTGATTCTTGGCAGGAGTGTAGTGCTGGCGATAGTCTGGCAATACGGTGTAGTCGATGCACTCGGCAGCTTCCTTGGTGTGGAGCTGACGATAGTTGCCATCCTTGTCCTTGCGCTTGAAGTCGTAGATGCGATAGGTAACATCGCTGGTCTGCTGAATCTCGACAACGAAACAGCCTGTTCCGATGGTGTGGATTCTGCCGGCTGGGATAAAGAAGCAGTCGTCCTCCTTCACGTTATACTGAGCCAGGGCATCGGTGATGGTATCGTTCTCTACCATCTCCTTGTACTGCTCAGGAGTAATCTGCATCTTCAAGCCGTTGTAGAGTTTGGCATCCGGCTCGCATGGCAGTGCATACCACATCTCGGTCTTGCCGCGTTCCTTACCTTGCTTCTTGGCAATTTCATCATTAGGATGCACCTGGATAGAGAGGTCGCGGTTGGCATCGATAAACTTGATGAGCAGTGGAAACTCATTGCCGAAACGCTTGTAGTTCTCTTCTCCGAGGAAGCTTCCCTTCCGTTCTGCAACAACCTCGTTGAGGTTCTTGCCCTGCATCTCGCCATCGGCTACGATGCTTTCATTTCCTGGTACTCCAGAGATTTCCCAGCTTTCTCCCACATTCTCTTGCTTTACGTCGAGATGCTTGAAAGTGATAATCTTACTGCCACCCCAGATGGTGGATTTTAATAGCGGTTGAAATTTTAATGGTTTCATTATTACCTATATTTAGTTTATAAATGTACTTTTCTGTATATGGTTACCCGAAAACAAACTCATTATAAGCATTTTCTAAATTCATCACTCTTTCAGCCCCTCTCGACATCTGTCGAAGAGCATCTCGGCATTGCAGCATACGTTCCAATCACCCCATAACATACCAATGGTATGAGAAAGGCAATTGCCATGCTGCCCGTAGTATCCGCAATATACCCCATGATAACAGGAGCAACCGCACCACCCACTATCGTCATGATAAGCAATGAAGAGGCAAGTTTGGTCTTTGTCCCCGCATCCCTCAATGCCAGCGAGTAGATAGTCGGAAACATGATGCTCTCTCCCAGATACAGGGCGAAGAACGCAATGAGAGATAAGGTACCGCTACATACCACCACAATCAATGTGGCAACAAAGGTGAGGATGGTACAGACCAGTAGCACCAGCCTTGGCTGGATATAATTCATGATGACACCACCAGCCAACCTGCCGATAAAGAACAACCCCATTCCGCCAAAGGCGAGATACAGACTGGCAGTCTGCTTCTCTATATGAATGCTCTCCTCAGCATAGTTGATGAAGAAACTGTTCACACCCGTCTGGGCTGCCACATAAAGAAACAAGGTCAGCATACCAAAACCGAATGCCGTCACTCGCATCGGCTTCTCCTCTACCTTTTCGTTCGTATCCGCCTCATGCGCTCTCCTTGGGTCCGGCAACTTGATCCTTGACAGGACCAGTGCCACAGCAAGCACGAAGATACCCACCAGGGCATAAGGAATAGCGATGTTGACACCTGAGAACAGAAGCTGTCCGCCAACTAGCGGTCCTACAATCCATCCGATACCATTGAGCGACTGCGACAGGTTGATTCTGCTCTCCGCCTTGTCAGGATGTCCCAGTACCGTAGTATAAGGATTCGCACTCGTTTCCAGACAGGTCTGTCCGCATCCTATCACAAACAGCGACAGAACGAAAAAGTAGAAACTGTTGATCCTGCTTCCCGGTATGAACATCAGGGCACCGATACCGAAGAGAACCAGTCCTGTTATCACTCCCCTCCTGTAGCCCCACTTTCGGATAATCCATCCGGCAGGCAGTGCCATCAGAAAGTAGGCACCATAGACAGCAGCCTGCGTCAAGGCCGACATCGCCTTGCTGATATGGAATGACTCCTGGAAATGCGGATTCAGCACCTCCAGGATGCCATGGGCAAATCCCCACATGAAGAAGAGGCTGCTGATGATGAGGAAGGGCACCAGATAGTTATGCCCTTCGTATCTGAAGATGGATGGCTTCGTCATGATTCTCTGCAAATTTGAGACTGTCCTTTACTACCAGTGCCAGATAACCACCGCCGCCGGCTCCCGGCATCTTCCATGCCAGAACCTCCTCCATGTTGCTATAGCGGTCAATCATCGGCTGTACACTCGCTTCCGGTTCTATTACACCGTTGATAGACGGATTCACCATACCCGGGAACATTGCAATCTGGGCCTCGAAAGATGCCCTGTATGCTGCAGCAAAGGCATCGAGGTCGTGCGCCAGAATCGCCTTCCAGCAGACATCAGCTGCATCAGCCAGCGCCTTCACCTTCTCAGGCGTGATATCCTTACCTTCCACCACACTGCATCCCGATCTTCTCGGTTCCATCGGAATCATCACCAGATGGTCTTCCAGGAAACGGAGGGTCATCTCATCCTGCGTACTCTCTATCTTCTCCGGCCAGAAGTTATTGTCATAATAATGACGCACCAGACCGGGAACACAGATACCGATAGAATCCTGGGCACCCGAGATGATACCATCGTGACGCTCCGGATTGTTCTCAAAGCAGAATACCAGTCGGGCAAGCATCTCCGGATCCATCTTCGGCAACTTGACCGGCCATATCTTCTGAATCATCTTACGGGTAGAGGTAGACAGACCGCAGCGGTCGCGCACCTCAAAGGTCGGTTCCAGCGAGATGGTAATCGCCCATCCCGGATGATACATGCTTACATAAGGTCACCATACTGTGATGCCTGCTGGAAAAACTCCACATGACCAGAATGTAGCAGGTCATAGCAACCGCTTACAAAAACTTTTTTCTTCATTATGATTATCATTGATAATCGAAGTGCAGATAGTCATCCTCATCTAGCAGATTACCTATCTGCATCTCGACAAAAATAAACAGAGTTATTTCAATTGATTATTTAATTAAGTAAGTGATCTAAATTATTTATATATATCAGTACTAATATGGTTCATTTTC
>ERZ1023626.266-NODE-266-length-12212-cov-11.996216_pt1 | contig 12212 bp, 23 predicted proteins | sample MGYA00380331_ERZ1023626 | MGnify/ENA primary metagenome ERZ1023626 (study PRJEB33179, sample SAMN07448974) | human gut metagenome | biome: Human-gut; feature: Human associated habitat; material: Faeces | host: Homo sapiens | place: India: Bhopal | collected...
ATTTACCTCTAGTGTCGACATTCGTATTGACCCAAAAGACAGTTAGCGGATAAAGATAAACAAAGTAAAAATTAAAATATTATGAGAAGAAAGAATGTTGATTTAATAAAATTGCCGAGAAAACTGAAGAAAGCGAAAAAAGACCTATTGTCAGACGAATTGAGTATCACGATGGGTTATTTTGACGTAAATACTTCAAAATTGCGTTTTCGTAGCGGAGTGCGCTTAAAAAGTCATCATAGACGTTTGGCTGCTAAGTTTGACTATAAGATTAGAACAGCCATTGAAGCAATGTCGGAAGTATACAAAGAAACATTTGCTACCGAAAATTAATTCTTAAACGAATACAAAAATGAGAAGATTGACAAAATTATATTGCGAGCGTGCTGCTACCAAACTCGCAGAAATTGCCTTTGATAAGAAGATAGAAGAAGTAACAGAGAAACTAAAGAAAGTTGGCGATGGGCTTGTAGATGCTTACATTCCGAAACCATTAATGGCTTTATCAAAAGAATATTCAGACTTGTTTATTGACAAGAAAGGTATTATTCCAGTTCGCTCAGAACAAGCAAGGTATTATTCTGATACAATCTATGTTCCTTCTAACATCGTAAATCCTTTGGGTGAACGTAAGATATTCTTTATTGATAATAAAACTTACAATGAATTAAAGAGTCTTGTAGATGAAAGAAGGAATACGTTTAATCGCAAAGAAAAATATAAGAACGATGTATCAGAAGCACTTTGGGAATTGAGAACGAAACGAAAAATTGAAAATAGTTTTCCCGAAGCCTTGCCGTATTTAGATTTTGATGACGGTAAAAATAACTTACCATCATTGCCAGTATCAAAGTATGAAGAATTAAGAAAATTGTTGAAATGAGGAAGTGGTTCAAGAAAATTATAAATCGTATTTTTAAGACAAGATTAACAAAAGCGCAACTTTATCTTATTAGAGATATATACAGATGGAGAGATTGTCCCCATTGCGGTTTTCTTGTCGAATACGTTAGTTGGCAGTGTTCTAATAAGGACGCTTGCAAAACGAGAGGAACAAAGATAGCAGGCGTTTGTAATTGCTCTTATTGGAAACCTAATAAGAAGCTTATCAAGCGAGAAATTAAAAAGAACAGTCTTACAACGTACGAGAGGGAATGAGAAGTAATTTATTAGGATATGTATTTAAAATTATAATTTCTGCACTATTGATAATAAGTCTTTGTATTGCAATTCGTAATGATGAAGAAAAAGATTTATTGAGAACGTATAAAGTAGTGGATAAAAAGGAATACATTGATAGCAGTTATTTATTTTTTCTTAACAAGATGCGTGTCGAAACAAGATATTATGTCGTTCTTGAAGATTTCAAAACAAAAGAAAGATTTATTTTGAAGAATGTAAAACTTGAAGAGTATTATAATTTTGAAGTTGGAAAGAAATATAATATAAACGATACGCATATGCGTTTATACGGAATAAGAAGATAATAAAGAGAAAAACGAAGATATGAAAGAGAAAAGACGCTGGTTCAAAGAATTTTATCAAAAAGACCCAACAGATAACAGCACGGATTTTTATTGTCGACAAAGACATTGTGAAGTTATATTGGAAGAAGTTGGAGAGTATAAACATAACGTATTCATTGCCGAGGTGAAACTCATAAACCCATTAGAGCCTTACGAAACGAGAGGAGTATGCGGAGGTTGTAAATATCAATTTCGTATCGGTGAACGTTTCTTATTAAGAAAGCATAAGGGCGATAAAAACAGACATTGGTATTCAACTTTTTATGAAAAGTATTGGTTTGATGTACGTTATCCTGGGAGAGAAGATTTTGAAATGTTTGAGATTTTACCCTTCCATAATCACCCTTCATCAGAAGAACAACGCGTATATGCGTTTATACGGCATAAGAAAATAATAAACGAAGAGATGGAAAGAGAAAAGACTTTGGAAAATAAAGATGAATAATAAATTAAGAAGAATTTCTTGCGCTTTGTTATTACGTTATGTCGAAGTAGACGAAGAAGTATTATTTGAAGATTTAGATAAGACTGAAGTCAAATTAAAGGTAATAGAACAAGAGGAATGCGTTGGTTGTTATTTCATCGGTCGTTGTCTTGGAGTACCTTGCGAGCCTTTTAATAGAGAATTTGGCGACAATTCTGTGATATATAAGGAGGTATAAAAATAAGAAAAACCTACAAGAGATACAAAGATAAATATCTTTTGTAGGTTTTTCTTATTTCTCCAAACTTTAAAAACCTAAATCATACAAAATCACATAAGAACATTCTCCAAACAGCGACAATTATAAAAACTTACAAAAGATTTATAAATTGTAAAAATAATCGTAAAATGACGAAAATAACCGTACCTGAAGATGTTGTAGATAAGAAATCATACTTGAAGTTTTATGCCTTATCTAACAACCCAATTCTTAAAGATAAACTCTATCTAACCAGCGAAGGTAGAGAAGTAAATATTGGTTGGTTGCCCCATAGATTAAGAGAAGAAATACAATCACTTCCTCCCTCAGAACAAGAGCTAATCTTAGAGCGTAAAGGAAGGTATATGAAACTCTTGCAACAAAAGAATTTAGCCAAAGCAATGGCATACGGAAATAAAGGACTTGGGCATAATTCCGATAAAAGTAAAAAAACGCTACAAGACAAAGCCGAAGAAGCATTGGAAGAAGATATTGTAACGCTTTTAGGCCGTATGTTTAGCATCAATGAAGTAGTCCGTATAATTGTGGAGGATAATGGAGTTGCGATAACTAAGAATAAAGTACAAGATGTAATGCGTCGCAACCTTGTAACGATTGAGAGAGCGAGAGAGGAATTCAGAAACAAAGTAACAGATGTCCGTCTTTACAACAAACGCCCAAGACTTGAGGAATTGGCTTGGATGTACTCTAAGATGAAGATGAGATATATTGCTATGAATAGTACCGAAGCCTATAATGCGATGCTAAGAACGCTTGAACAAATTCGTAAGGAGGCCGAAGGCGATATACTAAACATAAATGGCAAGGTGGACGTTAATCTCAGTGTAGAGTTACAAGCCCATATTCAGAAAGAGATAATAAAGACGATAAACTTGAAAGAGATTATCTTGGGACGCGTTGCTGCGAGAATGAACTATGATACGAGTAAGCTGATTGCTGGTTTGCATAATTCTTATTACAACCGCTTTGTACAAATTAGCGGAGATTATGACCCAGGTGCTGAAATGCAATATCCGTCTTTAGTAAATTACGATTTTGGGGAAATAGAGAGAAGGAATGCCGAGGTAGATGATATTGTTGAAATGGAGCCTGAACCCGTCAAGGAGGAAGAACACAACAAGGCTCAAGATATTAAGAATTTATTTTTGGCAAAAATCCGTAGACAAAAAGAGGAGTACGAACAACGTACAAGTACAGCCGTTGTTGAAGAAGAAAGTATGGAGCGCGAAGCAAAAGAAGACTATGAGGAATATGAACGTGATGGTCATCAAATGCGTTATGACCGTCAAGCGCGAAAGGAAAAACGCAAACCATACAATCTTACCCCTGAAGGTAGGGAACGAGTAAGAGCGGCCATAAAGAAGACAAACGAGAAACTTGGTAGAACTGGTAAGGGTAAGAAACAAGATTAACGTTATATATCGTAAACTAACAAAATGATAAATAAATTATGACAAAAGAGCAAATAAAAAATCTATTCGGAGACAACGAAGAAGTATACAGAGATTTTCAAAACAAATTCAATACATCACCCGATGTAAAGAATATGAAAGAAAAAATACAAAACCTTCAAAGGTCGTTTAGATACGTTCAGGCAATGCAGCTACAAAAGCAGTTGAACGACATAGAATATAAGGTAGCAAAAGAACTAATTGACGAGCAAAAGGCAAAGGTAGAGAAAGTAACTCTAACGCAAGTTGCATTAACCGATAAGGAGCGTAACGAGATTATTGATTTGCGAATTTGTCTTGATATTCTTTCCGATTGTATGGAAGGGTTTGTAATGGATATTAACGCCATTCTCCAGCGGCACGACAATACATTAACATTCGAGGATTATAATCCAACTATTAAAATGTTGAAGGAAGCAAGACGACATCTTGCTTGGTGTAGCGATAATGAGGATTATCGGAAATATGAGCCTTGGGGTGATGAGTGTGATAAATTGATAAAGTCTGTAAAGAATAAAGCGACAAAGATTAAGCGAGAAACTAAAAAGGCAAGGCTTATAGCAGCTTCAGAAGGAAGGACGGAGAACGAAACTGGAAAGGAGGAGAAAAATGGTTAACAAAAAGAAAAAGCATATAAACAAGCAAGTAATCATTTATCAGGGTCAGTCGGTTAGCAGCGGATTAACGGTAAGAGTTATTAAGAATACGCTACCGAATTATGAATATAATGAGTTTTTAATTCAAACAACGGTAAAACGCGACAATGAGTTGAAAAGTAAAATTGTTGCTAAAAGTAGCGATATACAGAAAGTGAATGAGTTGTTGTTTAATTTACTTGGAAGAAAAATAAATTTAAAATGAGGAAAGTATTTTGTGATTGTTGTGGAAAATACCTATTTTCTACCAACGAAAAGGATATGGGAATAATAGCTGGCAAAGCTCATACTATGGGTTATGTAGTGAAATGCCCTATATTCTTTGGCGTATCTGAGTTTAAGATATTTTGCGATAAAGAGTGCGGTAAGAAATGGTTTGTTAATAACGTAGAGCCTGAAACGCTTGATAAAGGTAAGGAAAACTTGAAGAAGTTAGAGGAACAAAAACCACAAATCGTTTCAGGCTTACAAAAGGGTATAAAAGAGATAATGAGTATTTTTAACCAAATAAAATCTTTACCTCCTGAGGAGCGTAAAGCCGCATTGGAGAGGATAAGAGAGAAATACAAGAAGATGTAAGAAAGTTTATGAAAGAATACAATGCCTTATATACCTATTGCGCGAGAGATTTTGAGCGCGGAATTTACAACCGCTTAACAGCGCGGTGCGTAGTCGTAGGAGAAACGGCCAAAAGTTATCGTATAAGACTTATTGATGTCATTCAGCGTAGATTGCCTGGAGAGTGTCTATGGGTAAGAAAGAAGTCAATATTCAGAAGTATGAAAGATAACGTATCGGGCGAATGCGACAACTATCATATAGTAGTAGGAGATGATAGTTGTAAGGCTTGCTTACAACGTTGCTATAGAAAAAGCGAAATTTATAAAACAATTATAAGTAGTAGTCTATAGGTAAGGAGATTAGATTTGGTTAATAACTTGTGCTAAGGGGTAACGGCTTGTGAAAGTAGTTACCCCACTTTTATTGGGTTTCATGTGGAGTTTAGTTAAAATTATTGGGCGAAAAGTTAAATTTTTGTATTTTCCCCAAAATTTTTTGGAAAAAGTTTTGTAGTTTTACAAAAAGTTCGTACCTTTGTATTCAGAAAAAGAAACATAACAAAAGTAAACGAATATGAAACGAGAAGTCTACAAAGAGAAGGTAACAACCGCGCAAGGAAGAAAAGATTTGCATGAAATCATGCTAAACGAGATTAAGGCAAAGTTTGAAACCTTGGTAAACGGTGCGCCTGAAGCTAATAAAGAGAAGGTAAGAACGATGTTTGACGGAGCATTAGAAAAGATGCAGAATATCGGTATATCTGACTTATATGACTTTTTTGCTGGCGAACATCTTACGATGAAACAATTCATCGTCTACACGCAAGACTTAATCAAAGGTAAATTATACAATAAATAAATCCTATAATCATGGAAGAGTTAAGAGCACAAGCAATCGAATATCTAACCTTCATAAGCGGAGGTGAGATGCCCACCGAGAAAGAAATTCAAGACTACTTGGAAGAGTACGAAGAAAGTTTAACAATTGATTAAATTAGGGAATTATGACAACCGTAAATAAGACCGTTAAGAAACATACAGTAGGAGAAGTTCACCCAAACGGAAAATGGGTATGGACTGAATATAAAGAAGGTAAGTTTGATTGGAGAGGAATTAAGACTACTACAGCCGCTCCAGCCGCTAAAACCGCTAAAACCGAGAAGGCCGTTTCTCAAAAGAAGGAGGATAAGCCGAGAACGAAGAAGCAGTTCATCAACGAGACTTCCTACAATCTTACGAAAGAAGAATGTAAGGAATATTGGAAACTTGGTAAAATTCTTGACGTTTATGCGAGAAGTTCTTGGAATTACGCTATGGGGCGAATTGGTTCTTGTACGCTAAGTATAGAAAACCAAAAAACTGGCAAAACTAAAAATTGGGACAATCGTCCTAATTGGCGCCCATTAGGTCATTATCGTTTCAAGATTAGGGGTTGGAATGGAGAATGGGTAGAGGTAGAAGGTTGGATTCAATCTTGGGACGAAATTCGCAATATAAGCGATACCGAAAGTTTCAGCGTAGATTTAATGAAGCACCCACACCAGTTTAAATACGGCTTGTGAAAGTAGTTATCCTACTTTTTATTGGTTAAAACTGTGGCGAGTCTGTTTAATTTGTAGTGGAAAAGTTAAAATTTTGTATTTTTACAAAGATTTTTGGTAAAAAATTTTGTAGTTTAACAAAAAGTTCGTACCTTTGTATTCAGAAAAAGAAACGAATAAAACTGTAAATTAAAACTGTAAATTATGGCAAAGAAAGAAAAACTTATTTCAGAAATCGTAAACCTCATGGACGAGTTTTATGACCCTACTGAAATCAACGTTGTATGCTTCGATTTGCATACTAAGAAGGCTGGTGTCCGTGTATGTGATACCGAAATAGATACGACTTGCGAAGATGTTTTTACCAAAAAGCAATATCTTGTTGTAGAAATCTACAACGTAAAAAATCAAGCTGAGATAGAGAAAGAATTTGTAGAACTATCTGAACCTGAAATAATATGCGATGGCGAAGGAGGTAAAAAATTACTTTTTTATCCAGGTCACTCAATAGAGTTATTCTAAGGAAATAATAACCTATAACAAAGCATTTCCGCACGCAATTTTCGCAATCCGCTAAGAAGAACGGAGATTGCGTGCGGCTTAAAATAGAGAAAATATGAAGACTGTAAATAAGACTGTTCAAAACGCAATAGTAGCGTTGACTGAGAATGAAGAGAATGTTTTGCGACTTTTGGTAACTAAGGGTACGCAAAACGGAGGTACTGCACTTGACGTGGAAGAGGGTAATATGTTTCTTTTAGAGGATGTATATGCTTTTGCGTTATCCGAGTACGGCAAAAATAAGGCAAGCGTCAAGGGTACGCTTAGCAACCTAAAGAAGAAGGGTTTTGTGAAAATGTATGCTGGTGACGGTTATTTCGATGGCGAATTAACGGATGAGGCTTTACGCTACTGGTCACACATTACCAACGCATCCAAAGTTAGTAAATCACAAACAACAAAAGTAACTAACATGGAAAATAGTAATAAAGATAGCGTAATTGATGAGCGTATCGTAAGAATGAACGCCATTCTAAGTACTAAACTCTCAGCCATTTCTAAGGGCAAGCGCGAGGGTTTAAAGGCTCAAAAGAGTAGTTGTAAATTTCTCTTAGAGAATTGGGACAATGAAGAACTTCTACTTAATTTTGCAGGAGATAAGGAAATTCAAGAAACTCAATACGAGTTGTATTGTATCGCTAAAAGTCGAATTGACCAGCTTCAGGCTATCAAGCGTCAAGAAGAGCATAAGAAGGCGGTTGCGGATGCCGTAAAGGAGGTTAAGGCTAAGAAGACTGTAAAGGCTACCAGCGAGAAGAAAGAGGCAGCGAGCAAGCAGCAGAAGCAGTCGAAACACAATGTAGGAGATTTACACCCGAACGGTAAGTGGGTATGGACGGAATATAAACCTGGCAAGTTCGATTGGCGCGGTATTCCGAAGGACGGTAAGACGGTAAACGCTCAGCCGAAGAAATCAACCCCGAAGGCCAATAAGGCTACAAAGACAAAGTCTGAAAAGAAGTCCGATGATAAGAAAATTTGGACTATGAAAGACTTTGAGGAGCGTTGCGGTAAGGGAGCTGGTCAGGGTTTAACAAAGACTCAAAAAGAGGTAAAGAAATGCCTTCTCAGGGGTTATAAGATAGAACTCATTGAGCAGAATGGACATTACTCTAACAATTGTTTCTTGAAGAAAGAAGGTGAAGCAACAAAATCTTCATTCCGAGATAGTATTGATGGGTTGTTCCGTAAGATGGGAATGGAAGCACCTTCTGAAATATTCTTGCCGCGTACTTCTAATAAGTAATACCTAATTTAATCAAGAATTAATTAATAACAAGATGTCCGCACCCACCCAACTTTCGTTTACTTTTATAGATTGGTGGGTGCGGAGGGGAAAAAGACCGTAAATTATGATTGACGAGAGAATTAAAGGCGAGTATATGATTGAGGCTATGAAGGCTGTTTCTCAGCTTTGTGGAGATAGTGCTCAAGGTCGTTTTTATAAAACCAAAGCAGACAAAGCAAAGCCTATACGCCTTACAAGCGTTAAGGAATTATTCAGCGAAGAAGAACTCAAGGAACTTTTGAATGATGTGAAACCGAAAATGCACGGTTGCTTTCAAACGGCTCAAAAGTTAAGCATGTTCCATGGTTTTGAGTACGTTGAGGGAGAATGGGGATTTTTCGGTGGATTTGGTATTGAGCACGCCTTTAATCGTAAGGGCGATAAATATTTTGACCTGACTTCTGAGATAGTCTTAAAGAAGAATATTGAAGAAGAAGAATTTGTAAGTATTGCCGAATTTAGCTCAAAATTCGTTAGGAGTGCTTGTCTTGAACTTAAATCTTATACGGCTCTTATTCCTTACAAGTACAAACGTGATAAAAACTTAGATTATGAGTAATGATAATAATAGCGTTGGGAATTGGATAAAGAAACGTCAATCCTGCTGTCCGCATATTCGTTGGCAATGGATGGAGTATAGAGTTATAACCCCGATATGCTTACACGCTCAGAGATACGGAGAAAAGTGCATCTATGAGCATTGTCCGCTTAATTCTCAGAGTTAAACTAATAAACAAAAATTTAATAAGTATTATGCTCAGACAACAAGCAAAAGAATTACTCCCTATTATACAAGCATACGCAGAGGGAAAAACAATACAAGTAAAAGCTTCAGACAATTTATGGTATGAATATAACGGTAACAACAATAAGTTAAAATTTGACTCAGACCCTCAAAACTATCGCATCAAACCTGAACCAAAATATCGTCCATTCAAAACTAACGAAGAATGTTGGGAGGAGATGCTTAAGCATAAACCTTTTGGGTGGGTAAAGTATAAAGATGATAAATATCTTATCACCGAAGTATCGGAAACACTTGTCAAAATAGGTAAAAATTATTTATTTCAACAAGCTAAAGAAGTATTTACATTTGCCGATGGTACACCCTTTGGTATTAAAGAATAAACAATGATATGAAAGTATTAAAATTTAGCGTAATTGCCGCCTTATTATCATTTATAATTTCTTGTGACGGTAGGTTTTATATTCCTAATGATAAGGGAGTTGTAGTTGGTATTCAAGGAATGGCAAATGGTAATGAAGTAACTATTAGGATTATTAGAAGTTCTATACGGACAGTTGGAAGTACTTACATTACTTTTTATACACAAGTCATATAGCATTAACGATACAATATATTTTACAAAATAAGCATTAATGAACCGAACGGAATTAATTGGTCATTTGCAAAGTAAATGTGCTATGACCGCAGAAGAAGTAGAAAAGATTGAAAACGATGGCGAAAAACTAATTAAAGCCGCTTTTGATTTTGCTGGTTTTAAGCCTGATGTTGATATCCGTGAATTAGTAGATGGAGCTTTTGGCGGAAATCTAAGCAACAGAGATTATCTTGAAGAAGGTTCTTCGGCCGTGCGAATAAGAGTTGACGGAGTAGTAGAGAATATAACACCGATGAACGGCTCAGACTTTTCTCTTGAAGAAATGTACAAACTTATAGGTCAAGATATTATAGACTTTGTTTATTTGCCTAATGATAAACTTTTTATTGTCGATGATGAAGGATTTTACCGCGTTCCGTTGAATATAAATTGGATTGCTACAAGAATTTTATCCGAACTATATTTAATGGCAAATCAACGTCCAACATTCATTTTTGGTGACGTTTTGCTTGTAAATAGTAACCAAGTTAAATAAAAACGAAGTGGAGAATATTGATAATATGATAAAAGTTGCCGTAACTTTTCTGCGTAGTAAAGGTTATAGCAACTTTTTTATTACTGGTAGTGTCGCGTTGATTAAAAATTTTGGTATTCCGTTAGGTCGTGAACCGAAAGATATTGATATTATTCTTTTAGGCGATACGACTAATGAGGAAGATGATAAAATTCTGTTTAAATTAGATGGAATTTTGGTCAACGTTTTTATACAAAAAGAAATAAATTTCAAAAAGTCAAAGCTCATAGACAACGTAAGATTTATTGACGACATACAACAAATCATAAACGAGAAGTTAAAAATGAGTAGAGATAAGGACTTGGAAGATATTGAAATTATTAACAAATTTTTAACAGAAAAGAAATTACAATGAAGAAGGAAGAATTCACCGCGAAAAGAAAGCAGATGCAAGAAGTCAAATCAAACGCTTTGTATAAGGTGTCGAATGTTACTAAACTCTTTAATAGTGCCGATATTAAGGACTATATCATAACTGGTTCTCAGGCTCTAATTATTCAGGGTTTTATGTTCCACCGTACTGGCGATGATGTAGATGTTCGCGTTTGTATTCCGAAGGAGGAAGAAGAAAAACGGCTAATGATGCAGAAACTTCGGAGTTGGGCTATGTTATATCCTGAAGAGGATAACAGCGAGAAATACAAAGAGTTGAATGCAATGCAGTTGTTTACTTTCTTTGTAAAAAATACGAAAATAAACGTATTTGCTATGACGAAGGAAGATTATGAGAATATTCCGTTTAATTGTCTGAATAACGGATTGAATGTTGAAGAGGTTGGTTCTGTTCTCTTAGATAAGATGATTTTGAAAAGAGGTAAGGACTATGAAGATTTTGTAACTTGTGTTTCTAATTTTAACAGTGCCGTATGTTTGTAGGGGTTGATACAAGTAACGAGAAAGATTACACAAGTATTCTTTGTTCCGAAAGAATAATAAATGGTTCAGAAATAGAATTTATCCCAATAAGATTAACAAAGGTTCAAATTGCGGAATTAAGGTTTGACGAATTTGAGGAAATAAAATAGATGAAAGAGTTTTTAAAGCAATTCAGTTCTTTTGTATCGAAGTACGGTTTAGAGGTAAGTAACGTGTTTGACGATTTTCTTCAGTATATCATTTGGGTGCATACTTTACCTGAATACGGAAAGAAGATTGATGGTTGGAGTTATACACCTTCCCAAAGCAAGGAAATGTATGGTATGTATTGTACTCTTATTCTTGCCATTAAACCTGAGATTGAACGTCACGGTTGGTTCGATGCTTTTGGATTTATATATGAAGATATGATTGCAGGTAAATTCCGTAGAAGTAACAGTGGTCAATTCTTTACACCTCCCAGTATCTGCGATTTAATGACAGACATTAATGCTCCAAAAGAACAAAGAATTATAGGAAAAACGATTTCAGACCCAACGTGCGGTAGTGGTCGTAATTTATTAGCATTCCACGCTAAGCACGTTGGGAACTATTACGTTGCTGAAGATATTGACCGTACTTGTTGCATGATGACCGTTTGTAACTTTATTATACATGGAGTAGAAGGTGAGGTAATTTGGCATAATACCCTTCAGCCTGATACGTTCTACGGCGGATGGAAAACAAATGAGAAACTTAACTCTTTGCTTTCAAAATATAGAAGAATACCTCATGTGAGAGAAATTTCGTATGATGATACTCTTTTGAAGAAGATTAATGATAAGTCAGCAGAAGTATTCCGTATAAAAAAGAAATTGAGTGAAGCGTATAAGAAGCAGTTAGCAGCACTTTCGTTAGCGCGTTCAAGTAAGACTACCTCAAAGAATAGAAATCAATCTATAATAGCAATTACAAAACGAATAAACAGTATAAAGAAACTAATGAAGAAGTATGACTAAAATTAAAAATTTGTTCTATGACGGATTTTGTTAAGCAAGAAAAAATTGACCGTTTATACCTCCGTATGGCATTTACTTGGAGTGAAAATAGTTACGCTATAAGACGACAAGTTGGTTGTTTAATAGTAAAGAAT
>ERZ1023626.271-NODE-271-length-11973-cov-12.114197_pt1 | contig 11973 bp, 8 predicted proteins | sample MGYA00380331_ERZ1023626 | MGnify/ENA primary metagenome ERZ1023626 (study PRJEB33179, sample SAMN07448974) | human gut metagenome | biome: Human-gut; feature: Human associated habitat; material: Faeces | host: Homo sapiens | place: India: Bhopal | collected...
TTTATTTACTGCCAGAGCAGCTTAGGCTTGGCGAATTTTTAACGAACTATTGTTACTATAAAAATATTATTTACCTCTTCGTTATCCGCTTGGTCTATTTTTCCTTTGAGACATTGGTTTGTTTTTCGCATCTTCATCATAAATACTTATCCATTTTGTTGATAAATTTTTATCTGATACGTTTACTAGAACATATCCTGTCTCACTCTTTAACAGACTCGACTTTATATCCGTCAGCATTCTGAATGCCTCCACGTCCAAACTGTAGAAAACCTCCACTCCCACCGGAAACTATCTGATGTATGTTTTTTTCATCATGGGTTACGGTACAATAGTTATACAGATGGGTATATCCACAAAAATAATAGTCTATACCATACTCTTCAAGAAGACTCCAAAACTTGTTCCTGCTGTTTTCGTTGGCATCAAGACATACAGAATGAAACGTATTACAGGTAAATGCAGGTTCATAGCCAAATGGAACAATAATATTATCCTTTTTTACTTCTTTAAGAACCTTTTTCAGCCATCCAGTATCAACGGTATGCTCGCCGTCCAGATAATTATCCATTCCAATAAATGTCACATTTTTGTAAGTGGATACCAAGTTTAGGCCTAGCGAAATCATTTCTTTCCAAGATTTAAGATTATCCCCTTTTACATCTTCTTCATGATTATCCCATATCACAATTATCTTTACGCCTGCATCTCTTAAAGGCTGCGTAAATTCATTCCACTGTGACAATTCCTCATACATACCTTGTACATTTTGACCTTTTCCACCTTGTATCAAATCTCCCACAAATAGGACTACTTCAACCTTATTATCAATAAGAGACGGTATTATCTTTTTTATGGTATATGCCTGAGGTGCGTAAGTGTCTCCTACAACTGCAAATCGCCATTTTTTGTCCTGTCCATACATAGTAAGCACTGATGTAAGACTGGCAATTATCATGATTAATAACTTCTTCATACTTAATATTTATTAGCTTGATAATTATTTTATTTTTCTAACGCATCTTACGACATTGAACACACAAAGCATATCCTTCTGCGCTCCGGAGAATCGGGGATATTCTGATGATAAATCTGATTTCGGGTCACTCCTCTAAGCTCCGGCTCCATGTACGTCACGGAACTCATTTGTACGTAATTCTCTTCCCCATGCCTCGCCAAAACATACATAAACTGCATTCTTGTAAGGATTCGGGCCATCAAGATGTGTGGTTGAATTCAATAATATGCATATCCATCAATACCATCATAGAGTTTTACCAAGTAGTTCACGTATATCATGAGAAACAATTAGAATGATTTTGTTACGCATCTCAAGCAGATTCTTATTTTCATCGATAGCTTTTCTAAGTTTTAATTTTATCTTTTTTTCTTTACTCAAATCACGGCGAATTATGAAAAAAGTAATAAAAAGGAAAAGAGCAACAATTATCACGGTTGTAAATAATTGATTTTTTTCTAGTTTTTGTTATTTCTTTATTGAGCTTACTGAATGATTGCTGTATCTGATTGTCAAATAAAGGTACAAAGTCGTATAATTTATGGTTTAATAATTGGTTTTGCATATACAAACTGTCTGAATAAACTTCCATACGATTGCCCGGCAATTTTTTGCAGAAAGTAATTTTTATTAAATGTATAACATGGAATTAGTATATTTTCTTTTTCCAAAATAATCCGGCGATTCCTTTTTTACGGGTTATTGTTTTCATCTTAACAGTCTGTTTAAACTCGTTATTTTGAAGACTGTCTATTTTTCCAATATTGGATGGCTTTCATCATTTTGAACAGATGCATTTCTTTCGTTTCAAGTAGAATGTGTAAAGAATCCATATGAGTTGTAAACCAACGATTCTTTTCGATTCATATTCTACCTTTAATAAAATACTATCAATCTTTAAACGTTGTCGATGATATTTATAATAATCAGACTCATCCTATATCATGATAGATTTACTTAAAGTCGCTAGTTCTATTATATATTGATATACCAAATTTACGTTAAGCTTTTCTTTATTAATTTCATCGATATTAGATTCAATTTCATATTTCTGAAGATTTTCATAGCGTAATGTAGAAAATAAACTAATTATTATAATTATTAATATTAAAGACCCGATTAAAGTCTGGGCTTGTAATGTAACCTATTTTATCATTTTATAAAACTATTAATTTTTTATGAGCTATTCAAAAAGATAAATAAAAGAGCGACTCTTAGTTAAATTAATATTTTCAACAAATTATTTATAGTACACTGCTTGCGTTCTAGTTATTTATGTATAATTCTTATTTTTTTGACATATAGTAAGGCTTGCTATATCCATAATTACATGAATTACAGTATAAAATTAAAGGTGGACAAGGAAACATTTTATGTTTATTGTCCACCTTTTTATCGTTATTGTGCAAAAACTATTACTTAGCAAAATCAGATGGCGTAACGCCAAACTTATTTTTAAAGACCTTACTGAAATGGGAATTGCTTCCAAAGCCCGTCTCATAAATTATCTCCGTGATGTTCATATCTGTATGTTTCAGCAAGTAGGCTGCTTTGTTAAGTCGTATATCCCGGATGAAATCACCCAATGACTGCCCGGAAATTTCCTTCACCATAGCATAAAGCCTTGTCCGGCCAAGTCCAAAATGCTTGCACAGCATATCTACGGAAAGATCTGGATTCGATATATTTTCTTCCAGGAACCCGTTCAGACTTTCTATAAACTCCTTGTCTTTCTCCGACTTTATGGATTTACGGGTTACTTCCGGTTCTGCCGGCTCCTGCCCTTCCGTCTGTTCTTCCGAATTTACATCCACGGGCATTTCCTGTGTATGTTTTGCCTGCATCATCCGGAGTTTTTGTACCAGAAGCCTGGTTACATTAAGTTCCAATATCTTCATGGAGAAAGGTTTGGGAAGATATAAATCGGCTCCCGATTCATAACCCTCAATCTGATTCTCTACCGTACTTTTTGCTGTAAGGAGAATTATCGGTGTATATGCTATCGACAGGTTATTTCGAATGGCCTTGCACATCTCTATTCCGTCCATTAACGGCATCATCACATCACTGATAATTAAATCAGGATAGAATTCCGTACATTTTCTCAATCCCTCCTCTCCGTTTTCAGCAGTAATCACATGGTATCTCAACTGGAAGTGCTCTTTCAACATGGACAACAGTTCCACGTTATCCTCCACTAGCAACAGGATCTGTTTGTCAGGGTCACCAGCTGCTTCCTTATCTTCATCGACCGATGTTCTCTCAGATTCCACATCATAGTTATACTCCACGTGTACAGATTGTAAATAATCATGTACATCAAACGTATTGTTTTTATCTTGTACTTCCTCTTTTAATCTCATGGGTAATGTGACAATAAATTCCGTACCCTTCATCCGTTCACTGCTCACTATGATGTTTCCACCATGCAGAAGCACCATGTTCTTGGCAATAGCAAGTCCTATGCCCGAACCTAAATGTACTGAAGAGTTGTCTCTTATCTGAAAAAAACGGTCGTAAATCTTATTGATTGTTTCCGCAGAGATTCCAACTCCCGTATCAGAAATTTTTAAGATACAGACTTCTTCGCCCCATATCGTGTCGCCCACCTGAAAAGAGTTCTCATATTTAGGGGAAAGAGCCACATCTGTACCGGTTGCAAGAGACACTTCCACACGCCCTCCATTGGACGTATATTTCATGGCATTGGAAAGAAGGTTCGTTAGTACCATGGAAAATTTCTCCAGATCAAATTTCATCAGCACGTTCTCCTGCACTGAAGTGGTAAATTCTATTTTCTTACGCAAGGCCCAGGGAGAAAATTCCTGCACAATCTGCAACACATATTTATCAATTCTGTCTTCTTGCAGATTCAAATCGGCAATATTCAGGTCACTCTTTCTGAAATCTACCAGCTCCGTAATCATGGTTAGCAGTCTGTTTGCATTTCGAGATACCGAATTGAATGACTCCTGAATTTTCTGTGGCACCTGCCCGACTGTCCGGCTAAACTCATCTTCCATTCGTTCCACTGACGACAGAATAAGCGTTAAAGGAGTCTTGAATTCATGAGAAATATTCATGAAGAACTGCAACTTCAACTGATGATTTTCCTCATCCTTTTGTTTTTCCATATCATGCAAGGATATTTTGTGTTTCATATTTAGTTCCTGTACATACAAGTAGAATATGAAAAGCACCAGTGAAAAGGTAAATATCAGATAAGTGATTTTAGCCCACGAGGAAAGCCACCAAGGGGGTAACACTTCAATCTGCAGTTTTTTACTGACCGGATTCCAAGTTTGCCCATTATCTGTAGAGTACTGTAGTTCAAAATCATAAATAGAATAATCCAGATTGGAATAAAGCACTTTATTCTCAGTCACCGGTACTTCCCGCCATTCTGCATCATATCCGCCCAATTTATACCGATACATAATTCTGTTTGAAAGACGATAGCCCAAGGCAGAAAATTCAATTGAAAAATCATTCTGATCATGGTGCAACGTCAATTTCTCTAGTTTATCCAAAATCTCAGGAAGCACGGTCACCCCATTTATCTTCTCACCTACCCTGATTCTTTTTCCGTGAATATACAGATTTGACAAATAGAGCTGAAACTTTTCATTTCCAGTCTGAACATGGTTTGGATAAAAATAGCTCAAACCGTCTATTCCCCCCATGTACATCATTCCATCCTTTCCTTTATAGCCAGCCCCATATTTGAAAAAGTTGCCTTGCAGGCCATCCAAATGGTCAAACCGGGATAAAATGCCGGTATGCGTATCCAGCTTCATGATCCCATATCCGCCAATCCATACATTTTCATTTTTATCTACCATCACAATTTCCGCATCATTGCTCATCATACCATCCTGTGTCATATAAGACGTTGCAGTATAAGCATTGTCCGTATCTCCCTGGATAACCAGACGGTTCAGGCCTCCCCCTAACGTTCCGACCCAGTAAATCGAATCATTCTGTTTGTCAATACATGCCAGGAAGTTATTCGATAAGGAATGGGAGTTCTTCAAATCTACTCCATAAGAAACCACTTTTTTAATATCAGAATCGGTTCCCTGCAAGATAAATCGAGAAAGCCCTTTTCTGGTACATGCCATCATTTCGTTTTTTTCTTTATCAAAAAACAAATAAGGTACACAAGTTGACTTCAAGCCATCCTGTAAACCTATGTGTTTGACAAAAGTAAGTGCCCCATTATCTTCTTTAAAGCAATAGATACCATTTCTCCAGGTACCCACCCACAGGAAGCCGTTTGCATCATATTCCATTCGAGTGATGTCTACAGCAGCCTTTACCAATGCTTTTTCATTGTTGAAGATGACATACGACATCGAATTTGATTTTACGCCATAGGCCACAAGGCCATTTATCAGTCCCACATAAAGAATACGTTCATTCTTATTAAACTTTAAAGCCTTAAACACATTTCCTTTTCCCAGAAATTGAGAAAAGTCTGTAAACATCAGAAGGCCTTCGTCCGTACGATACTTATTCAAGCCCTGTTTCTGGGTGAGAAGCCAAAGCGTACCGTCAGAACTTCTTTCAATAGCCTTCACGAAAGTACCCTTTATTGAATATTCATTCGAGGGATTATCGTATACAGTACCAAACAAAGGCATTGATAAAGATACATAATTAAGTCCTTTCCCCCAAGTTCCAATCCACAAATTGTGAAAACTGTCAATAAATAATGTGGATATAAAGTTAGAGGAAATGGAAGTGGTATATGCAGATTGCCGAGCATGAATATCGGCGTAAACCTTGCCTGAGTTTGTAGAAATCTGCAACAAGCCTATATTCGAAGCACACCATAACGTATTATTTCTGTCTACAATCAATTTTCCCGAAGTATTTTGAGGTATATGCGTATTCAGGCTATGAAAGTCATAAAAATCATAACGAGACAAGTTCAGGCTACCATCTGTATTCAATGGGAATCTAGCACAACCGGAAGAAACTCTCAGATACAAAAAATTGTCTCTGATATAAAGTGAAGAAGAGGCTTCATTTCTCCGAGAAATTTCACGGCATTTGTACGAATTCACAATCTTCATCCTTCCATGAGCCAATTTTATCTGTAAAAGTATATCGGGAGTACACAACCAAGTATAATCGCCATTTTTCACAATCGTATGCACATTTCTCTTCGCCGACAATACCTTTGATTCTTTTCCATAAGAAGAAAGCAAGTTTCTTTTACGGTCCACTTTCACCACATACATGGAATCAGAAGTTACTACCCACAAAACTCCCTCTTCGGTAGCATATACTTTGTCGACCAAAGTTGATGATAATACCTGAAGGTCAGCAGACAGTTCAAAATCGTCATAATTTCCTTGATTATAATTAAACCTTAGTAAACCGCTTTCTGTCCCAATCCATAAACTACATGAGTCAGAAGCCAGTGAAGTAATACGATCATGAAGATAACGAATCCTATCTGTCTGTTTATAATAATCATAAGTCTGCAAGTTATATCCATCAAAGCTTTGTAAACCACCATTCGTTCCAATCCAAATCAATCCATTGACATCCTGAGTCACACATGTTACATCTGTGTGCAACAATCCTCTCTCCATTGTCAAAGTTCTGAATCGAGGAACATTAGCCCCATTCAAAGCCAGATTGATAAAAATCAGTAAAGAACTAATAATAACTTTTGTTTTTCTTTTTAAAGATACCATAATATTAGATTTTCAGCAAAGATATGAGATAAAAATATAAATTTCACCATTTCCCAAAAAAAAGAGGGAAAACATCCCTCTTTCTTTCATTAACCTAACCTTTATAACAAATAATACCTTTATGAAAACCTCTTATAATCAACGAAACCATCATTATAAACCTATTGAAAACCTCTGCACAAAGGAAAAAATAACTAGTCAGTTATATTTGTCTTGTTGTACAGACTCTTATTCCAAATGTACAAATATTACCTAAAATCAATCTTCTTACAATTTAATATAGACCATTTCAGTATCTCATGCATGTTATTCTCGGTCAGTATCTTTCCGTTTACCCTGAAATTCTCAAAAACCAATCCACTTAAAGGAGTCTTATTTTTAACCCCCATTATATAATTCTTTTTACCTTTTGAAACATCCACCCACACATCCCAATCCTTAAACAGGAAATTCTTAATCAACTGGTCTTTATCGCCTAATGGGGATAACCTGAAAATATGTGTCACCGGAGTATCCGTACGCACGTCTTCAAATACAAACCCTTCATCTGCTCCTCCACCGTTCCGGCAGCTTAGAATACCATTATTAGGTCTGTCCGAATCCCACTCCGCCCGGATTATATCCACCCGGCTTACACGGCAGTTTCTTGCCACAGAATTACTCCAGTTCAACTGGAAAATTGCTCCATTGTCCAGTTGCCAGCATACCACATCCTCTACTACAATGTTATCTCTATATATCTTGATATTATCATCATTGACCCAGATGAAACAATTCCGGATTGTAGAGTTAGCATAAGCAGCAATGCCGTCACAATTATAAATCCATCCTCCCACAATCTTCGTCCAGGACACTTCATTATCCGTTCCTAACAACCTTACAGCAAAGAAAGAATAATCTGCAATCACAATACCATCCACCACAATGCCGTCGGCTCCGCTCTTAGCCTCTACCATGTGCGACTCACGAAGATGCAAGCGTGCCCCTGACAAAACTCCTCTTCCGTAAATCTTTACATTGGAGCAAGCCTTTCCATCCATAATGAAAGAGCCAAATACCCAAGCTCCTCCTTCCAGGTAGATGCGTTTTATATTTGAAGGAACTTTATACACTCCTATGTCATGTACCCCTTTCTTAAAATAAAGGGCTGAATCTTTCACAGAAAGTGTAGAGAGAAGTGTTTTATCGCCCTTTTCTATCACTTTCCATTTTGGCAAATCGGCCGGGACATCCGTTTCCATCGGATCTGCAAAAATCAACAATCCTTCCTTATAGCCATCTTCACCAATTTCCACAGAAAATTGTCCTGGACGGTCGAGCACAAAAAAGAAACTGTTAGCATCCTGTTTATTCACTTTTATATCGTGTCTGGACGGATACACTTTAATTTTTTTCCCTTCTATATCTTTATTCACCCGCACTGTAACTTTCACCTTTCCCTGAAACGAGAAATGCCCCCAATGAATACTTCTGCCTTTGAATTTAGTCAAAGGCTTGTCATCGTTTTTCCTTTGTCCAGGCATTCCTTTAAAATAAGCGTTACAGACATTTTTAAAGATAGTCACGTCATTATCTGTGTCATCATTCAGATACACACGATATAATTCAGACTGTTGCACCCGAAGATTCTTTTCCGGATATATCACAAGTGTAGTTGTTTTGTTTCCTGCATAAATGGAATTCATCCATGAAATACACAAGCATACAATAAATAATACCTTCGTTTTCATACGCTCTTTATTCTTACAATGGCAAAACTATAAACAAACAGACTATCCTGCTTATTTTCGTGTACAAATAATTTGTACTAACGTACAGAACTCGCAGTGTGTACGCTAGCAACAATTTCAAGGACACATAAACCAGTGATTAATCTGCCTCAAAGCTATTTTTGTATAAAATATTTATATATTATGAGGAAAATAATCTTTTTATTATGTTACTGCGTATATTTTTTCACTTATGCACAAAAGTGGGAAATGAAGCAAGCTCCTTTAATGACACCTTGGAGCAAAAACATCGACATCCATCATGTACTTCCAGAATACCCTAGGCCACTTATGCAACGGGAAGACTGGAAAAATCTTAATGGAGTATGGGAATTTGAAATGAGTACGGAAGGAGACCTACTACCGACAAAAAGAAAACTTCATGAAAAAATCCTCGTTCCCTATCCATGGGAATCGGCTCTTTCTGGAGTAAGAAGACAACTATCTACCCAACGGGCATGGTACAAACGAACTTTTACTCTTCCCAAAGAATGGAAAGACAAGAATATCATTCTAAATTTTGGAGCCGTTGACTGGAAATCGGAAATCTATGTGAACGGGAAACTGGTCGGAGCCCACAAAGGAGGATACGATCCATTCTCTTTCAATATAACATCTTATCTTGACCTATCGGCCAAAGAGCAGGAACTTATTGTCAGTGTCTATGACCCGGGAAACAGTAAAGCTATTCCTCACGGAAAGCAAAACAATACACGTTTTTCCGAGCCTAAAGGATATAGTTACTCACCCTCTTCCGGTATTTGGCAAACCGTATGGATAGAACCGGTCAACAAAGATCATGTCACAGCCATACATACGGTTCCAGATTTTGATAAGAAAGCATTCCACGTAGAAGTCAATGCTTCCGGCAATCAGAATCTGAAGGTTAATGTCTGTATCCAGTCGCAGGGGAAAATAGAAAGCCAACACTCAGGTACGCCGAATACCCCAATTACCCTACCCTTGCAAACCATTCGTCCATGGAGTCCCGATACACCTCATCTATATGATGTGATAGTCAAACTGACCAACGAAAAAGGAGAAACCGTGGATAGTATCAGAAGCTATGCGGGTATGCGTAAAATCTCATTAAAGAATGAAAATGGTGTACAGCGTCTGGCACTTAATGACAAGTTTATTTTCCAGATGGGACCATTGGACCAGGGATACTGGCCCGACGGCATATACACTGCCCCCACAGATGAAGCCTTGAAATGGGATGTACAGAAAATAAAAGAATGGGGCTTCAACATGATACGAAAGCACATCAAAGTGGAACCGCAGAGATGGTACTACTGGTGCGACAAATTAGGCATACTGGTATGGCAAGACATGCCCAACTGTTTCAAGACACGAAATGAAGAAGAAAAAGTACAATTTGAAACCGAACTACAACGCATGATTCGTACTCACTGGAACCACCCTTCCATTGTCAACTGGATTGTGTTCAACGAACATTGGGGAATATACGATTGTGAGCGTATCACAGAAAATGTCATGAAGCTGGACCCGAGCAGACTTGTCACAGGAAATAGTGGTATCGATGCCCGGAAGCCCAGTATCGACTATGAAGTGGGACACATTAAGGACAACCATTCCTATCGACCTCCTCACGTGCCACTCATCAGCAGTAAAAGAGCTACCGTCAACGGAGAATACGGTGCCATCGGTTATAAGGTCGAAGGCCATATTTGGGATACCAACGGACCTTGGGTACACCACAACTATAAGAACAAGGAGAATGCGACAAAGGAATACGTAAAATTCATCCAGCAAATCAACGAATACATACGTCGCGGACTCAGTGCCGCTGTATATACTCAGTGGACTGATGTGGAAAATGAAATGAACGGACTCTATACCTACGACCGTAAAGTAGAGAAATTAGATAAACAAAAAGTATCCGAAGCCAACCGCTCGACCTATACAGAGAAAGAGCAGGTAAAAGGACAAACCGATGCACAATACATTCAATAATCTTTTAATTACACCTTATGAACTCTATTAAACTGATTTCACTTGCCGCATTGGCAACTTCACTCATGCCCTCCTGGGCTGCTCAAAAACAAAACAAGCCGAACATTATCTTTGTTATATCCGATGACCATAGCGTTCCGTTCTTAGGGTGCTATGGAAATAAAGACATCAAAACTCCCAATTTCGATAAGTTCGCTTCCGAAGGAATGACCTTTACCAGAACCTACGTGACGGCTCCTCAAAGCGCCCCTTCACGTTCTTCCTTTTTCACAGGACGTTCTACCATCTCTACTACGATGTCTATGTTTTCTCTGCCTCTGCCAGGAAATGTCATTACCTATCCTGATATTCTGAAAGAACATGGATATTACATCGGAGTAACTGCCCGAAGCCATCACCAGGACGGGCTGAAACGCAATAAAGACATTCAGCAAGCCATTGAAAGAAACGACATGGCTACCTTCGGTCGTCGGTTCGATTATCACAGAATTGGCGGACAGCCGTTGCCGGAACTGAAAGTCTTTCTGGACAAGGCTGCCACAGAAGGAAAAGGAAAACCCTTCTATGTCCAAGTTAGTTTCTACGATCCTCATCGCCCATGGGATAAGAATGCCATACCAGAACCTCATGACCCCAATGCCATTAAATTGCCAGACAATTATCCGGATAACACACTTATTCGGGAAGATTTTGCACGTCATTACGATGAGATAGCCCGTATGGATACCCAGTTCGGATTCATGATGGAAGAACTAGAGAAACGAGGATTGGCAGATAATACGATTGTCGTATTTGTAGGCGATAACGGTTCAGCCCTGTTAAGAGGTAAAGGAACCCTTTATGAAACCGGCATCAATGTACCACTTATCGTACGCTGGCCAGGAAAAATCAAACCGGGAAGCTACAGCAATGTACTTGTATCGGGAGAAGACTTTGCCCCTACCCTTTTGGAACTGGCAGGCTATAAAGCCGACCCCAAAATGACCGGTCATAGCTTTGCTCACACCTTGCTGGGTAAGGAAGGAGCCGACAGGACCTGGGTATTCTCTGCCCGTGGAGCCCATGCAGAAGACCTGCCAGTCACCACCAAAGACTTTGACCTCATCAGAGCCATAGTGACCGACAGATACAAGCTTATCTATAATCCGGTAAGAGAACTTCCCTACTGGCCAGTAGATTTCTCACATGAACCATTCTGGCTCGATCTGGTAGAACAGAACAGAACAGGTTTCATTCCACGGGAATGGAAAGAAAGATATTTCTCAGAAAGACCGATGTTCGAACTGTATGACCTCAAAAATGATCCGCAAGAATTACATAACCTTGCCGGACTTAAGGAATATGCAGAAATAGAAAAGAAGCTACGTGACACCATGGCCGAAAAAATGCTGGTAGATCGTGATTATGTGCCACTTCCTTTTTATTCGCTAGACAAAGAATATAAATAGGGATATTCAGTAAATGTCCCTAAAAAGTAAGATGGCATATAAAGTCGATAGAG
>ERZ1023626.272-NODE-272-length-11972-cov-6.980784_pt1 | contig 11972 bp, 5 predicted proteins | sample MGYA00380331_ERZ1023626 | MGnify/ENA primary metagenome ERZ1023626 (study PRJEB33179, sample SAMN07448974) | human gut metagenome | biome: Human-gut; feature: Human associated habitat; material: Faeces | host: Homo sapiens | place: India: Bhopal | collected...
TGCGGAAATCATCCCTGCAGATGCCACTAACTGTGATGACTTGAAAACCGTGTTTGAGCGCTCGGTGGAAGTGTTGGACGGAAAAATCGACTTTGTGCTCCACTCTATCGGTATGTCGCCAAACGTGCGTAAGAAAAGACTTTACGACGACCTCGATTACGGAATGCTCGACAAGACTCTCGACATCTCCGCAATCTCTTTCCACAAGATGCTGCAGGTTGCCAAGAAACTCAACGCCATCAATGAGTATGGCTCGGTTGTGGCTCTTTCATATATCGCTGCGCAACGCACTATGTTCGGTTATAACGACATGGCTGACGCAAAGGCTCTCCTTGAGTCGATTGCACGCAGCTTCGGTTATATCTACGGCCGTGAGCACCATGTGAGAATCAACACAATTTCTCAGTCGCCTACGCTCACCACCGCCGGCAGTGGTGTGAAAGGCATGGAGTCGTTGATGGACTTCGCCAACCGCATGTCGCCTCTCGGCAACGCTACGGCCGATGAGTGTGCAAACTACTGTGTGGTTATGTTCAGCGACCTTACCCGCAAGGTTACAATGCAGAATCTCTACCACGACGGCGGTTTCTCCAATATGGGTATGAGCCTCCGTGCTATGGACCAGTACGAGAAGGGATTCGACAAATACCGCAACCCGGACGGAACTATCCAATACGGTTAGTCAACAGCGGGCTTAGCAAAGCAACAATACAAGGCAATCCTTTTGTGGGGTTGCCTTTTTTTATTACTTTTACATAAAAATTGGATTCTATGATAGAATATGTAAAAGGAGAGTTGACGGAGATTACGCCGGCAAGTGCCGTGGTGGAATGCGGTGGGGTGGGATATATGCTCAACATCTCTTTAAACACTTATACACGCTTGCAGAATGAGCGGCAGGCAAAAGTTTATGTCTACGAGGCGATACGCGAGGACGCACATTTGCTCTATGGTTTTGCCGACCGGGAGGAGAGGGCATTGTTCCTGTTGCTGATAACGGTGTCGGGGGTTGGGCCGAACACGGCGAGAATGATTCTTTCGTCGTTTTCCACAGCCGACTTGCAAGGAGTCATAGCCTCGGGCAACGTGAATCTGCTCAAGGCGGTGAAAGGAATTGGTGCAAAAACGGCTCAACGTATAATTGTTGACCTCCGCGATAAAATAAATCAGGGTGCGGATACGTTAATTATTCAGTCGGAGGCGACGTCGGAAACTTATGAGGAGGCACAGGCGGCGCTCATTATGCTTGGATTTGCCAAACCTGCGGTGCAGAAGGCATTGGGCAAACTGCTCAAGGACAATCCTGCGGAAAAAGTTGAGGGCTTGATTAAGAAGGCTTTAAAGATTCTTTAGTCTGCGCTTGGCGGCTTCGTTTCCGGCAACGTTTTAAAACGCCGTTTTTTTACTGAATGAACCAACGAGGAAGAGTTAAATATTTGCTGATGCTTGTGGCCGGAATTGTGCTTTATTCCGTCTGCAACATCGGTTTTGCGCAATACAAGAAAAGCGAGGTCAGCGCCCCGCCTACGATTTTTACCGGCAAGAGCAATGTTCCCGATTCAACCGGGATGCACTATCCCGTGAAGGCCACAATCACTCCGGGCTACGACGAGCTTACGAGTCCCGACCGTCAGGCAATCGACCTTAAAGATCCGTCGAACATCAAGACGGAGGTGGAATACGATTATACGACAGATACTTACGTGGTGCGCACCAAGGTGGGAGACCGTGAGGTGGCAACTCCTTTCATCTTGTCGTCGGAGGCTTACAACAATATGGAGGTGCGCAATTCAATGATGGATTATTACCGCAAGCGCAACTCCGAACTGTTTGAGCAGAAGGACAAAACAAAATTCAACGTGTTTGATATGAAATTCGGACTCGGACCATTGGAAAAGGTTTTCGGTCCGGGCGGTGTGCAGCTCAAGACACAGGGATCGGTGCAGGTTAAGATGGGTGTGAAATCCAACAAGACCGACAACCCGGCGCTTCCAGCAAGTGCGCGGCGCAAGACTTATTTTGATTTCGACCAAAAAATACAGGCTACAATCGATGCTTCGGTGGGCGACAAGTTGAAATTCAATATGACTTACAACACTGACGCGACGTTTGATTTCGACTCAAAAAACCTGAAACTGAAGTATGATGGAAAGGAAGATGAAATAATCAAGTCGATTGAGGCGGGCAACGTGTCGATGACCACAGGATCGTCGCTTATCAAGGGTAGCACAGCACTGTTCGGTCTGAAAACAAAGATGCAGTTTGGAAAATTCTCAATCACGGCATTGGTGTCGCAGCAAAACTCAGAGTCGCAGACGGTAAGCACAAAGGGTGGTGCGCAGACCACAAAGTTTTCAATCAATGCCGACGACTACGACAAAAACCGATATTTCTTCCTCGGACACTATTTCCGCGACACATACGACTACAATGCCTCGAAGCTGCCTTATGTGCTTTCGGGTGTCAATATCACACGTATTGAGGTGTGGGTAACCAACCAACGGGGCACGTACAACGAGGCGCGCCATCTGGTGGGGTTTATGGATATGGGTGAGAACAAACACTTGCAGAACAACCACTGGGTGCCGGTGGCATCGCCCGACAATCCAAGCAACAATTCCAACAACCTTGTGCAGGAAATCAAAACCGAATATCCCGACGCGCGTCAGATAAGCCAGGTGTCGACGGCGCTTGAACCGTTGTCGGCCTACGGCATAGAGGGCGGCCGCGACTATGAGAAAATCGAGAGTGCCCGCCTGCTGTCGTCGACGGAGTACAAGCTCAATCCTACGCTGGGCTACATTGCGCTCAACTCTGCGCTCAATGCCGACGAGGTGCTCGCCGTGGCTTATGAATACACGTATCAGGGACAGGTGTACCAAGTGGGTGAGTTCTCGAGCGATGTGACTGACTCCAGTCAGGCTCTGTTTGTAAAAATGCTGAAGGGCAGCACTGTGTCGCCAAAGTTTGCCAACTGGGACTTGATGATGAAAAACGTTTATTCGCTTGGTGCATATCAGGTGCAGAAGACTAAATTCAAACTCAACGTGAAGTACAAAAGCGACTCCACTGGTGTCGCCGTGCAATATCTGCCAGCCGATCCTATCCGCAACAAACCGCTTATCCAAGTGCTCAACGTGGACCGGCTGGACTCAAACAACGAGAGCAATCCTGATGGATTCTACGACTTTATCGACGGCTATACTGTCAATGCCGCGCAAGGCAAGGTGATATTTCCTGTTGTAGAGCCGTTCGGCGACTGGTTGGCGAGCCAATTGCTCAATGCCGACGATGCCAAGCGTTTCTGCTACCATGAGCTCTACGACTCGACGCAGACTGTTGCGAAGCAGTTTCAGGACAAGAATAAATTCATCCTTACGGGAGAGTACCAAGCCTCATCGGGGTCGACAATACGGCTGAATGCCATGAACGTGCCTCGTGGTTCAGTTGTGGTGACAGCCGGTGGTGTGACTCTGACGGAAAACAGTGACTATACTGTGGACTACAATATGGGTACGGTGACAATCACCAACCAAAGCATCATTGATTCGGGAACAAACATCAGTGTGTCGCTTGAAAACCAGTCAATGTTCAGCACACAGCGCAAAACGTTGCTCGGACTTGACATGAACTATCAGTTCAACAAGGACTTCAATGTCGGAGCCACACTTATGCATTTCTCGGAAAAGCCGCTCACAGAAAAGGTGGATATCGGAAACGAGTTGATAAACAACACTATCTGGGGTTTGAATTTCTCATACAACAAGAATTTCATGTGGCTTACAAACTGGCTCAACGCCATCCCTACGGTCAATGCCACCGCACCGTCGACCATAAGCATGCAAGGCGAGTTTGCTCAGTTGATTCCCCACAAGAAGAAAACAGGCACAAATGCGGGAAGCTCGTATCTTGATGATTTTGAGACCTCGCAAAACACAATTGACATACGTTCGCCGTATTCTTGGTTCTTGGCGTCAACGCCAAACGACCCCAACGGCGGACTCTTTCCGGAGGCTGCTTTGAGCAACAATGTGAACTATGGCAAAAACAGAGCTTTGCTCGCATGGTACTATATCGACCGTATGTTCACTCAGAAAAACTCATCGCTCTGTCCGGCATACATCAAGAATGACAAGGAGCAGTTGTCAAGTCCTTATGTTCGCGAAGTGACTACGCGTGAGATATGGCCTAACCGTGAGCTCAATTACGGCGAGGCGTCGGCAATCCAGACGCTCAACCTGTCGTTTTATCCGGCAGAGCGTGGTCCGTATAACCTTGACCATACAAATATCGATGCCAATTTCAATCTTCTCAACCCGGAGAAGCGTTGGGGCGGCATCATGCGCAAGCTTGACAACACCAACTTCGAGACGTCAAACATAGAGTATATCCAGTTCTGGATGATGGATCCGTTCTCTGTAGAGGGTGACACCAACGAAGGCGGCGACTTGTACTTTAACCTCGGCGAGGTGAGCGAGGACATCCTTAAAGACGGATACAAATCGTATGAAAACGGACTGCCTGCCGACGGCAGTACTCGCGGCACTCGTGAGACTGTATGGGGACGTGTGCCGACTGAAACATCGCTGACGTATGCTTTTGACAACACTTCTGGCGCTCGCCGCAATCAGGATGTGGGCTTGAATGGACTGTCGACTGAGCAGGAGTTTGAATTCACGACTTATAAGGAGTATCTTGAGAACCTACGCGCAGTGTTGTCGCCTGAAAAGATAGCCGAGATGGAGGCAGACCAGTTCTCTCCGTTCAACGACCCTGCCGGCGACAACTATCATTATTTCCGCGGTTACGACTACGACGAGCAGCGCTTGTCGATACTTGAACGCTACAAGCGTTACAACGGCACGGAGGGAAACTCGCTTGGTGACGACGATGAAAAGGATCCTCTCTACCAGTCGTCGCGCAGTGTGCCTGATGTGGAGGACATCAACCAGGACAATACGCTCAACGAGTATGAGCGTTACTATCAATATCATATCTCGTTGCGCCGCCAGGATTTGGTGGTTGGACAGAATTATATCACCGACAAACAAGTGTCGACAGTGCCGCTCGCAAACGGCAAGAAGGGCGAGGCTGTGTGGTATCAGTTCAAGATTCCATTGCGTGACTATGAGAAGGTGGTTGGCTCGATTTCCGACTTCTCGACCATCCGTTTCATCCGTATGTTTATGACGGGATTCAAAGAAGCTACGCATCTGCGTTTCGCAACTCTTGAGCTTGTGCGTGGCGACTGGCGCACGTACGACTATAATCTCAATTCGCGTGCCGACGCTCCTGCGGAAGGACAGCTCGACCTTTCTGTGGTCAATATTGAGGAGAATTCCGGACGTGAGCCGGTCAATTATGTGCTGCCTCCAGGCGTAAACCGTATTGTTGACCCGGGGCAGTCGCAGATTACGCAACTCAACGAGCAGTCAATGTCGATGAAACTCACAGGGCTGCAGGCTGGCGACGCGCGTGCCGTATATAAGAACACATCGATGGACTTGCGCCTTTACAAACGCATCCAACTCTTCACCCACGCCGAGCGTCTTGTGAATGACGTGGCAGAAGAGCTGAAGGACGGCGATTTCTCTGTGTTCATGCGTCTTGGTACCGACGTGAAAAGCAACTTCTATGAATATGAGGTGCCGTTGCATCTGACGGCTCCCGGAAAATACAACACCAACAATACCAACGACCAATATGCCGTATGGCCGGAAGCTAACTTTATGGATGTGAAACTTAGTTTGTTTACGGATATAAAGAAAGAACGCAACCGCGCGAAGCACGATGAGTCGCAGCAGGTGGGAAACACAACGCTGTATACTGGTTACGACCCCGACCATAGAGCTAACCGCGTGTCGGTGCTCGGCAACCCCTCGCTCAGCGATGTGCGCGTTGTGATGATTGGTGTGCGCAACAACTCCAGCAAGGAGAAGAGTGGTGAGGTGTGGGTGAACGAACTAAAGGTGACGGATTTCGACCAAGACGGTGGATGGGCTGCGAAGGGCAATGTCAACCTTGCGTTCAGCGATGTGGCTACAGTCAATTTTGGCGGACATATCGAGACTGTTGGATTCGGAAATGTAGACCAAAACCTATCGTCGCGCCGCATGGATGACTACAAGCAGTATAATGTGGCGACGCAGGTTGATGTGGGACGTTTCCTCCCCGCCAAGGCGAAGCTAAAAGCTCCGGTCTACTATTCTGTGTCGAAGGAGAAGACATCGCCAAAATATAACCCTCTTGACCAGGATATCCTGCTTAAGGACGCTCTCGACGAGGCCGAAACAAAGCAGGAGCGCGACTCGATAAGCAATTATTCCGTGGAGCAGTCGACGGTGAAGAGTTTCAGTATTTCTGGATTCAATTTCGGAGTTAAGAGCAAAGTGCCGATGCCTTGGGACCCTGCCAACTTCACAGTCAACTTCTCGTTCAACAAGCAGGAGAACATTTCACCGACTGTGCAGTATGAGCACATCAACGACTATCGCGGCAGTTTCCAATACAGCTTCTCTCCGGTCTACAAGCCGCTGAAGCCGTTCAGTTTCATCAAGAGCAAGTCGAAAAACCTGAAATTCTTTAAAGACTGGGAGTTCGGCTATGCGCCGTCGTCGTTGAGCTTCTTGACCAACATGACACGCTATTACTACGAACTGCAGTCGCGCAACGAGGCTGACGTAGAAGTGGAAGTTCCAGTGTCGGTGAGCAAGAATTTTTATTGGGACCGTCAGTTTGCAATCACTTGGAATCTTACAAAATCGTTGGCGTTGTCGTTTAACTCCAACACGATGGCGCGCATCGAGGAAGCAGTGGGACAGGTGAATAAGAAATTGTTCCCCGACAAGTATAAGGAATGGCGCGACACGGTGATGCGCAGCATCCGTGATTTCGGTACTCCGTGGAATTACAGTCAATCGTTTACGGCGACCTATAAGGCTCCGTTCAGCAAGATAGCTGTTCTTGACTTCCTTAACGGTAATGTGTCGTATAATGCGACATATCGATGGGATCGTGGTGCCGATGTGGCAGATGCTGTAGTTGGCAACTCGATTGCCAACAATGTGGTATGGAATCTCGACTCTAAAATCAATTTTGAGACACTCTACAATAAGTGTAAATACCTCAAGGAGGTGAACAAACGTTTCTCCAACAGCTCGAGGGGCAACAGGTCGCAGAAGGAGCGCAAACCACGCAAATTCCAGCGCACATACCAGCTTTCAGACTCTGTTGTGGCGGTGAAACACAATCTGCGCAGCAAGAAGGTGAAGGTGTCGGCGACAACGCTTGACGGCAAGCCGTTCCCGATAAAAACCAAAGTGGTGGATGATAATAATCTGCAAATCATCACTACAGGAAAGCAGTCGGTGAAACTCGTTGTCACTGAGGATTTGACAAAAGAAGTGAATGTTTGGAAGGAGATTGCCGACCATTCGGCGCGTTTCGGCATGATGGTGCGCAGCGCAAGTTTCCGCTGGCGCAATACGCGCACGTCCAACATACCGCAGTTTATACCCGAGGTGGGCGACTTGCTCGGACAGAGCAAGAGCTATGGCCCGATGTCACCGGGATTGGATTTCGCTTTCGGATTTACAGATGAGTCTTATCTCAACAAGGCGATGGCTCGCGGATGGCTGCTCGGCGACGAGAACCAGACGAGTCCTGCCATTTTCTCGCGTACTGAGGAGTACAATTTTGAGGTGCAGCTTGAGCCTATACGTGGATTGAAGATTCAGCTCACAGCCAACCGTACTGACAACCGCACAAATCAGGTGCAGTTCATGTACAACTCGATGCCTACCACCCGAAGCGGCAGTTTCACGATGACCACATGCGCCATAGCCACAGCGTTGCGCGGGTCGTCGTCGAAAGACGGCTACAGCAGTGACGCCTACGATAAATTCTTGTCAAACATCCCTGTGATGGCGCAGCGGTTGGAACATAAATATCAAGGTATGCGCTATCCTGATGCCGGCTTTATCAGCGGCACGGAGTATGCCGGACAGCCTTACAATGCCGACAACGGAGGCGTAAGCCAGGCGAGCGGAGATGTGCTGATTCCGGCGTTCATCTCAGCCTACACTGGCAAGGATCCGCAGAAAGTGACCACATCGTTTTTCCCAGCATTGTCGCAGTTGTTGCCAAACTGGCGCGTCACCTACGACGGGTTGGTGAAAATCGGCGGTCTGAGCAACATCTTCCGCAGCCTTACGCTGACTCATGCTTATCAATGCACATACAGCGTCGGCTCCTTCTCGTCATATCTGAACTGGGTTGGTGCCGGCAATGGCGATTTTGGATTTACCCGCGATGAGCAGACGCAGCGTCCTGTGCCGTCGTCGCCATATAATATCTCATCGGTGACCATCACGGAGAAATTCGCCCCGTTGCTTGGTTTGTCGGCTACGCTTAAAAACAACCTTACGCTCAACGTTGAATACCGCGACAGCCGCACGCTGACGCTCAACACCAGTGCCGGACAACTTGTCGAGGCGTCGCAGAAAGCGTTTACGTTTGGCGGCGGATACAAGATTGCCAATTTCAACACTGTGTTGAAGATGAAAGGCGGTCAGAAAGGTGTCAGCAACGACCTTACTCTCAATGCCGACTTTTCGTTGCAGAACAATCAGTCGATTATACGAAAAATGCAGGAAGGGTCAAGTCAGGCAACCGCCGGCACGAAGTCGATAGCCATTAATTTCACGGCAAGCTACGTGTTGAGCAAGCGCATCACGCTGCAGGCGTATTTCGACCATCAGATTAACAAACCGTTGATTTCATCGAGCGCATATCCAACAACCAACAGCAATTACGGTGTTTCTGTCAACTTGTCGTTGGCTCAATAAATAATGAATTATGGGAAGAAATAAAGACAATAAGAAAAAAGAAACAGGGAAAGGTCTCGGTGCAATAACAGCCGTGACGGAGATGTATGGACGCAACGCAAAATGGGTTAACTGGGCGATTGTGGGACTGCTCTTTGTCTTGGCATTCTATGTGCGTGTCAATGCAATCGCCGGCAAGACGGAGCTGCATTCAGACGAGGTGTTCTCTATGGCGCTATGCACATGCGACCCCAATTATAATGTGGCAGTGGCCGACGGGACCTATACTGGAGCCCAACTGAAGGACATGATTGCCCATAGTGGAGACACCGGCTTCAAGGGGATGCTCTCCGACCTGCGCCAACTTTGGGTAAACAATGGCGACGCTCCCCACGCCAGCCTCTACTATATGGCTTTACGTGTGGCGCTGACGGGCTACGACGCCTACGACCTCGATGGCTATATCGTGCGTGGAGGAGTGCTGAATATGTTGTTTTTCGTATTGTCGTTTGTGTTTATGTACAAACTGCTGCGACGCATATTCGGTGAGCGTCACATGCTGGTGTTTGTCGGACTTGCGCTTGCATATTTCAATCTTTTGTCGGTGCGCAACACGATGCTTATCCGCGAGTACCAGATGGCGGAGGCTTCGGTTGTCATGCTTACGTATGTGGCCGTTGGCTTTGTCCAGCGTATTCGTGCGGGCGAGGAGATACGCCGTTGGCGATTTGTGGCGCTCTTCGGAGTGTTGATGGGTTGCACCGTGTCTCTTGGATATTTCAATGCCTTCTACGTCATAGGCTTGTGTCTCGCGCTCGCAGCCTCTTGCATCCGTCATCATCGTCACCGAGCGATACTGCTGATTCTGTTGGCTGGAGTGGCTGCATTAGTTTTTGCATTTGTGATTTATCCAGGATTTTTCAACTTCATACTCCATCCTACGGTACATAAGTCGATGGCGTTCCGCAAATTCTCGCTTGCATTGTCGGTCACTTTTGCACGCGACATCCGACGCCTGCTCTTCATCTCTTACGGTTTCTGGATTGTCCTGGCGGCCGTGCTTGTGGCGGCATTCTCAAAGGGAGGATTGAAAAAATTGGCAGACGGCGGACTTTTTGTGTGGTTACCGTTGCTTGTAGTGGCTTGTATGCCACTTATTCAGTATGCGTCGATACTCAAGCATCCGCGTTACTATTATTGCCTTATGCCGGTGTTGATGTTGCTGGTGCCTCAGTCGCTCGCCGCGATGCCGAATCTGTGGCGTCGTTATTTCGGCATTCTCATCCTCTTGTTTTTCCCGATTCTCACTCCGCAGATTCATTTCCGCGACAATTATAGATGGGACGCGGTGCGCAAGGAATTGGCGCGTCCTGTCATATTCTATCAGTTGAATCCCAACGAACTGATTCAGCTCGTGCCTAACCTTGACGACAATGTGGAGTATACGGTCATGGGAAAAACTCCGATGACGAGCGAAATCAGTCAGGGGGAGGAACGTCTTGTGGTGGCGAAGATGGGAAAAATCGACAGCGACAAGTTTGTTTTTGTCGGAAAGGCGATTTGGAACAGCAATATCTATCTCTTTAATGTAAAATATGTTGAAAAATAGCATTATAGCAACAGTTGTGGCGTTGGTTCTCTCGGCGTGTTCCACTGAGACGCAGCAGAAAACCTATTCGCTCGACGGGTCGGTTGACGCCTCGCGCGACGGCAAGGCCTATCTGTATGTGCTGTTGCCGGAATATCAGAAACTTATGTTGCTCGACAGTGTGGATGTCAGGCATGGGGGATTCCGTTTTTCCGGAACGGTTGACGAGCCGATGGAGGCTTTCGTGAGACTTAAGGGCGACACGGCGGCATACTGCTTTGTGCTGACCAACAATCGGCTGACAATGACAATAGAAGATGGTACATATTCAGTGCAGGGGTCGCCGTCAAACCGGGCGTTGTCGCAGCTGCTTGCCGACCGGTATGCGTTTGAAAAGCGCCGCGAATCGCTGCAGGCTGCCTACAAAAAGCAGTCTGCCGACTCAACTCTGACCAAGGTTGTTGAGGACTCGCTGATGACGGCTTATCATCAAGCAGGCGTCGACTATCGCAGACTGCTGCTTGAACGCCTGACTAAAAAAGTTCCAGGCTATCCATTGATGGGACGGGTGGCGCTTCGCATGTTCGGTGGTGAAATGCTCCAATGCGAGATTGATTCCGTCAGCCTTCTGATGAAAAATCCCCGATGATGTCGTGGCGGTCGGAATAAGGAAGCAAATATGATTTGTCAAGATTGATTGTAGAATACGGAATCGGAAGTGCCTTAACAAGACTGACGAGGTTTTAGGATTTGTTATAAAGGAGATTTTGCAAGTGATTTGAAAGTTTTTACTACCTTTGTAAATTGACAGAGCGTTGCTCTGCCAGATAACAAAAAATCTCGTGGAAAATAGAAAGAATATAGCAATATTGGGGAGTACCGGCTCCATCGGCACTCAGACGCTTGATGTGATTTCGGAATATCCCGACCGACTTTATCCGTCGCTTCTGACGGCCAACCGCAATGTAGACCTGCTCATAGAGCAGGCGCTTAAGTTTAAACCGCGTCGCGTGGTGATTGCGCAGAGCGACTGCTACACCAAGTTGCGCGACACCCTTGCCGGCGAGCCTATCGAAGTGATGTGCGGTCAGCAGGCGATAGCCGATGCCGCGGCAGCCGACGATGTCGACATCGTGGTGACTGCCATGGTGGGATATAGCGGGCTGGCTCCTACAATCAGTGCTATCAAGGCGGGAAAGACAATAGCACTTGCCAATAAAGAAACTCTTGTTGTGGCTGGCGAATTGATAACCAGGCTTGTCAAGCAATACGGGTCGAGGCTTGTGCCTGTCGATTCAGAGCATTCAGCGATATTCCAATGTCTTGTGGGCGAAGATCCAGAATCGGTCGATAAGTTGATTCTTACGGCATCGGGCGGTCCGTTCCGCACGCGTCCGAAAGAAGAACTGTATGGCGTGACTCGCGCCGACGCATAGAACCATCGAAAATAGTCTCTTGGCGCTAAGCTGAACAAAAATTCGGCCTAGATGATGAACAAGGGATTTGAGATGATTGAGGCGCGATGGCTGTTTGGCATTCCGTCGGAAAGGATTGAGATG
>ERZ1023626.283-NODE-283-length-11736-cov-7.809177_pt1 | contig 11736 bp, 11 predicted proteins | sample MGYA00380331_ERZ1023626 | MGnify/ENA primary metagenome ERZ1023626 (study PRJEB33179, sample SAMN07448974) | human gut metagenome | biome: Human-gut; feature: Human associated habitat; material: Faeces | host: Homo sapiens | place: India: Bhopal | collected...
CATCGTAAGTTGTGTATAAGAGTCAGACCGAGTCCCACGCAATAATAAGAAGTAGGTTGTGCTACTCTCAACAAGGAACCTTCTACTGAACCCAACATTACACCGACCACCTCTGTAACTGACGGCAACAAAGCAAAAGCCCCCTCCCCCACGGCGCAGACCGAAGCCACTAACACGGCCGCAATCCCCAACAGGCACCGCGACAGAGAGGACATTGTTGTGACCGAACCCACTCCTATTAGTAATACTCAAGCGACTAACACGACTGCCCCCAAGACAACAACTGTAGAAAGTGCTCCAACGAATGCTACAATGGGTTACACCTACAACGAGGTGCCGTCGCCCCACAAACGCAATTGGTGGAAAACGCTCTCACTCATACTGCTCATGCTCGCCCTCATGGCGGCAAGTTACTTCGCAGGCTACTATCGTATGCTATGCCCCACGTGTGACTACTACATATTCAGAACGAAGAGCGAACAACCAGTGCCAGTACCCACGAAAGTGGTGCAACCGGGCCCTGTTGCTCGTCCCGCGTCTGATTCGGATGTAGCACACGCCGACACTGCACAAAAGGCAAATCAAAAGCAAAGTCAGCCCAACAACGGATCTAAGACTCCCCATACGACTTTGCCCGCAAGCACTCCGACGCAGCAGCCAGCCCAAACTAAACCAAGCCAACTCACAACAACGTCCACGCCACAGCGCCCCAAAACGCACTGCGTTGGAAAAGGCGAAAACATCTACCGCATAGCCCGTAAATATTATGGTGACGATAGCTATGCCCAAAAGATTATTAAGGCCAATAACCTTAAAGATGCCAACACAATTGTTATCGGCATGGAACTTAAGCTACCATAACTTCTGTTCTTAAGTAGGTGTTCAAAATTAGTTGATATGAATTGGTGCAGTATTTCGTTTAGAAACATAGGTTGAAGAGGGAGCGTAGCGGGCTACGTGACCGATGAAACCTATGTTTCTGGGCGAAAGAATGCGCCAAGGCATATCGACTAATTCTGAACATGATTATATAAACTAATTTTGAATACCTACTTAATAATAAAAAAACAACTTAAATTTCGGATTTAGCAAGAAAAGGCTAAGTCCGAAATTTGAGTAAATACACGTCTAATATCTAACGCAAATGAGTAAAAAGTCTGAATACAAACAAAAGAACGAAGCCTTCTTAGCTGCTAAACGACAAGAAGAAGGTGTCAAAGAGTTAGCCAAAGGAGTGCTTTACGAAGTGCAGAAGAGTGGCAATCCACAAGGCCGTCGCCCCGACTTGCGCAGTGTTGTCTGCGTACACTACACAGGCAGACTCATCAACGGCCGCGTTTTTGACGATTCGCGCCGCGAGGGGATACCCGCGGCTTTCCGACTCTTCGAAGTAATCGACGGGTGGCAAATCGCTTTAAGCCAAATGCGACCAGGCGACCGCTGGACCATCTACATTCCCGCAGCCCTCGCCTATGGCAGTCGTACGGACGGCGACATTCCTGGCAACTCTACATTGATCTTCGACGTGGAACTCTTAAGCATTGCCTAACCGCACTATGTCTACTCATAAGCCCGTTCGCCAATCAAACATAGAGTTGCTACGCATCTTCGCCATGCTCATGGTCGTAGCCCTTCATGCTACATTTGAAACGTTTGGCTACGCGCGAGCCTCCGCTGTGCAAGCGCACCCTGGCAGTTGGTTGGGCATCATCACCACAGCATCTGCCTGTCTGGGAAGTGTTGACTTGTTTGTACTCATCACAGGGTGGTTCGGCACTACATTCCGCCCTAAAGGTGCGCTCAAGTTAGTATTACAAGTCGCCTACATATCCATTATAATGACCTTGTTTGCCTGGTTAATGGACTTCAAGTTGCCCACTAAAGTCATGGACTACTTCCGCCCATTATGGAGCTATTGGTTTGTGTGTAGCTACTTAGTACTCTACTTGCTCACCCCCGTGTTCAATGCTTTTGTTGAAAAGTCGGACGAGCGCTCACTACGCCACTTTCTCATCACCTTTTATGTGTGCGTCATTCCTGCCTCGTTCGTCTTTACCGACCTACACAATGGCTTTGCCGCTGTGCCTTTCATGGGGCTCTACTTGCTCGGTCGCTACTTGCACCTTTACCTCGCGCCACGCTTAGAACAGGTGAAACCTTGGAAGTTGTTGTCAACGTGGATAGCTTGCATCGCGTTCATGACACTCCTTGTGTGGGGAGCAAGCATGATAGATCAATCCTACACTACCGCAATTATCCCCCTATACGTATCCTACACCAATCCCTTGCTTATCATAGCCTCTGCCTCTTTACTCTTATTTTTCTCACGAATGCACCTTCAAAGCAAGGCAGTCAATTGGCTCGCTGCAGGAAGTTTTGCCGTTTACCTCACCCATCAGCACCCTTTTGTGCGCCAAGAGTATTTCAAACTGGTGCGTCAACTCGATCAACAGACCGCCACTTCATTCCAATTCTTTGCCGAAATGGTGTTGTTCATCAGCGCTATCTACCTCTCCAGCGCACTGATAGATTGGATAAGAAGAGTTGCGTTTAAATGGATTAGACTATAAAGTCATTAAAAATCTCAAGTGCCAGATTTAGATAAAATGCAATTTGTCGAACAGTTACGTAATACACCATTAGGAAGTGTTACGTAACTGTTCGACAAATTGCATTTATAGTTTTCTTACTTCTTCAACTGCAAGCCAATGTACATGCCTTCGTAATTGTTGAGGATAGAACTGATACCACTCAACGAAGTACCTTTTGCCAATACTGAAGCACCCTTCATGAGCGTGAGCAACTTGCTACTCTCAATCAAGAGGTTTATCTTGTTGCCCTGCTTCGTGATACGCGGAGTCATGGAAGCCAAACCAGCTAAGTAAGTCATCTTTATCTTTTTGTTCTTCGTATCAAGCGTGTAAGAACCTTGCAACGTGCGGCCACCAATGGTAGCAGTGTACGTATTGTCCTTATTGAAGGTAAAGCGGCATGCACCTTCCTTGATGCCTACCTTAGCCAACTGCGTGTTAAGTTCGCTCTCTATCTTGTTGGCTGCAATTGCGCCACCAGCTTTAGCCAAAAGGTTCTCACTCTCAAAGGCGCAGTTCGAACCGCTATAGCTCCAAGTCCCTACTAAGTCACTCTGTGAAAGAGTAGAACTGCTACTCAACAAGCCACCTAACAAACTACCTAATACAGAATTGCTCGATGATGATGAACTGCTTGAAGATGATGAAGAGCTACTTGAACCATTCAATGCGCCATTCATCAATACTTGGTCTACGCCTTGAGCCACGCTGCCACCTGTTGTACCACAACTTGAAAGTAAAACGACTCCTAAAAGCAGAGCCAACGAAACGGATAACTTTTTCATTTTTAATATTTTGTTGTTTAGTTACGTTAAAAAATAACTTCCACACTTTTGCGCTTCCCGTTTTTTCTTAAACACGAATTATCGTGAATTATCCACAATTCATAAGCATTTATGATAATCCGTTTTCCCCAAAAAATGCGGAGTACATATAAAACTGCTGAAGTTATTTTTATAAGTCACTTAGTTTTTTGTTCATGCAAAATTGAAAAAAAACTCCGAGATAGACAACTATCTCGGAGCTTTATAGACCAATGGGCTTGTTTTACCGAAAAGCCTTTATTTTTACTTTACCAGTTTATAAGTGTGTACGCTGCCGTCTGTCAAGGTCACGCGAACCAATATCGTTTGACCATTAAAGGCTACAATAGGCAAACTGGCTTGCTTGGTACCACCCAAAGTCTGTGCAAAAATCGTGCGACCGTCCACCATAATGGCTTCTGCGCTGCGGAGGCCAAGAGTTGATTGTACAGAAAGATGTCCACCTTCCCACTTTACTTCAGGAGCACCAGTCGTAGCATCTACTGTGACGTCTTTAATACCTGTCACCTCAATTTCGTGACGTTGGTTCGCATCAGCGTTTTCGACAATTTCGTAAATAGCTGGTACGGTGCGGCCCGTCCATGTCATTTTTACTTGCTTAGCCTTCTGCTTTTGCTCTTCAGTAAAGGCTACAGTTACAATACCACCATCGCTTACTGCAGCGTCAACATCAGTAAAGTTCTTACCGTCAAGTGAAACGGCAAACTTCAGATTGCCAACCGTTGCAGGGTCGCAGAAGAGGCGCAAATCCTTCACATATTCAGCGCTCAGAAGGTTGTAAATGAATTCACCTCCCTTTGTTGTACCTAAAGCATAGCCAGCAGTTGAAGTAGAGCCATTGCCGTCAGTAGCCGTCTGAATAGCTTGGTTGTGATTGTCGACCAAGAAAGGAGTAGAATTGGCTACGCTGCCATTCACCTCAATTTCGTGTAAGCGCAACCACTTGTCACATGCCTCTGATACGCGCAAACGTACATAACGTGCCGTAATGGGGGTTACATTGTAGTTGGCATCAGTCGGGACGAAGTCAGTAGCCACAATATTGGTACCATTCTCTGACTCTGTGCCTACGACTATATTTTGTGGCAACGACATTGAGTAGTACAATGTATTTGAACCCGCTACTTTCAGCGTCGTCCAATTTTTATTGTCGGCCGAAACCTGTACGATGGCTTTCTTGGCATAGTCATCATTGGTTGTACCCATACAGATACGCACGTTCTTAATCTCAGTTTGCTTCGTCAAGCGAATGGTGTAATCGTCATTCACCTTCTGCGTGCGGTTGATGCAAGTATAGGTGTTGTAATTGCCGTCGGCCATTAATGATGCTTCGTGACCGCTCCAAATGCCTGCATTCTCGCTCGTAGGAACGGTAGCTGTCTGCACCTCAGCAGCCTGTGCGTGATACAACTTAATATGCGTTGAACGAATACGTACCGAAACGTCTGCATCGGTTACGTTCTTCACAGCCAAGTAGCGTACAGGCGTGTTCAACGTTGTTTCCGTTTCAGTAATCTGTTGCCATGTTTGACCATCAGCACTTACGAAGGTGCTAAACTGCGCATTGTCGATGTACTCTTCATTAATTTCAAGTGAAGTACACATCATAGCTGCGGGCAGTGCGATACCTACATATCCACCAGCTGGTAGAGTCTTCTTGCCCGACATAGCAAGCGTATAAGCTCCGTTATTGTCAGCGATCGAACCTGTCAAATCCTCAACGTTGGTAAATACAGATGCCTCTTTCTTCGTAAAGAGGTTGTTAGCAGCATTTGACTTCAAATAGCTTGAAACGAACGGAGTGAGGTAACGATAAGAAGCGTGCGTCTCGCGTGGAGAGAGGGTGATACCGCTTTCACCAAATCCAGACATGTGTTGCGTCATGTATTCGCTAGCAGTAGAGAGGCGAGCAGTACCCTTTGAGCTATTCATATAAGTGGTCCACGCTGTCTCAATATCTTCTGATGATGCGCAAGTCAAATAATCCTTTGTCAAAGAGGCCAAAGCGCGCAAACGGAGTACCCAGGGCTTAATGTCGGCATAAAGCAAACGTTCGCCGTCAACGGTTGACTCCTCAAGTCCCGCCATAACATCGCAGTTCGCTACGATATTGTCCATCAACGCATTGAGCGCTGTGGCGTCGCCCTTACTCTCGTAGTTGTTGATCAACGTGTTGAGTGAAGCAGGATCGTTCTTGCTCAAGTAAGGAGCTAAGAAGCGGTAAGCCTGTTGAGCTGCCTCATTGCCAGGGAAGAGTCCCTTAAACGAAGCCTCCCACGAGTTCAAGTTGTCAAAGCCACGATTGTTCCAACTATAGTCACCAGCTGAGAAGATTGCCGTCTTTGAAGCCTCGCCTTGTTCCATAGGGTTGCAGAGTATACCTTGGTTGCTAGCCGTCAATTCGTCAGCGATTGACGTATCATGCACGTTAGGCATATCTATAAAGTTGTTCTTCATGTCGAGCGGATAGATTTCGCTCGGACCAGATCCGTTGTCGTTGCAAGGATAGTTCCACCACCAAATGGCTTGGCGGCCAAACCGATTTTGCACTACGTTTAAGTCGTTATTGTTGGGTACTGACCACACACCGCCACCGGTATAATATACCGTCACGTTAGAAGGCATCGTACTCAAAGCCTTAAAGAAACGATTGAATTGGTCTTCGCTACCAGCAAAACCACGGCAATAGATTTGTGGTGTAAAGCGAATGGCCTTTACCGTATCTGCGGGGTTCGCACCTGCGGTGTTCCACTTTGCTTCAATGGCTTTCTGAATAGCACCTACGCGGTCGGCCGTAAGTTGCATCGTAGCGTCGTCATTAGGAACGGCAACGTCATCGGCAAAGATAGCAAACTGACGGAAACCTAAATCGTACATTGAAGTAAACTTCTTCATAATATCGTTTACAGCCGTCGCACTATACATCAAGCTGTTACCTGGGTGAATCGCCCAAACGACACTTACCTTCGTGTCATGTGCTACGGAGGTAAAGTCCTTTAAGTCTTGTTGTGACACATAGCCCGACTTCTTTTGTTGGTCAGTCAGCTTTGTGGGATAAGGTTCGCTCCACTTACCAGAGTGGTAGTAGTCACTTTTAGGACCATAGACGTAGCAGTTCATCTTATAGCGCATCATGAAGCGCAACAAGTCTTGACGCACCTCGCCAGCATAGGGTTTGCCATAGAAGCCTTCTATCACACCGCGTTCTTTCAAGTCAGCGTAGTCGTTAATCGTTACCGTAGCTAAGCCTTCCGTGCCATTGTCAAGCATTTGTTCGAGTGAAGCTAAGCCAAAGAAGGTAGCATCAGTGTTTTCGCCCAATACGAGTAATTGTGCCGTGCCATTGCCACCATCGGTGAGCGAAAGAATGTGACGATCGAATTTTCCCTCTTTAGTCAACACATCGGTTGACAGTCCGAGTTGGGTAGCCATGGCATTAACTTGCCCAAAAGCACCATTCACCCCTAACTAAACATTTCCCTCTATGATTCAATATTCGTCGAAAAACTATACAGTTACATTGTGTGCCGCAAAAATATCTTTTACGCGATTACGAGTGGCTTCATCAATGCCATTATCGCAAACGACATTTACTATATTTGTAAAGCTAACAGTACCTGTACCTGCTGTCTGTGTGTGAGGTACAGGATAGATTGTATACTGACCCATCATCGTCATAGGGAAGATGAGAGCAGCCATACCAATAAGTAGGGATTTCTTTTTCATAAAGAAGGGTAAAAAGAAGATTTGTATTATAGGTGTCGCAAATTTACGCAAAAGTTTTGATTGTAATAGTCTTCAAGGACATGAAAGTGTTTGTGAGTGTTTTGCGTCATTAGGATTATTTGCAGTTGGTTGCCCTCTACAAAAAGTTTCAGAACGCCCTAAATAGGCTTTGAAACTTACGTATATTTTACCTGCGATGTTTTTTGCTTTCATGTTTCATTTTTATATTTCAACTAATTGATAATCAATACGTTCAGATTATGAAACATCGTATATCTATGTTTCATTTTTAGTTTCAATGTTTCATTCTAAAAACACAGTGGGAGAAAAACAAAAACACTGTGGGAGAAAAACAAAAACACTGTGGGAGCGATTCAAAAACACTGTGGGAGCGTGAAAGCGCTCCCTCAGTGTTTTGAAAAGTGAAACATGAAACTTAAAATGAAACATAAAACTTTTATGTTTCATTTTCATAATGACTTGATTTTTAATTCAATACAATAACAAAATGAAACATGAAAGATAAAATAAAAGTTTTGAAAACGTATAGAGATTGTACTAGGAAAAATGCAATTTATCTAATCAAAAAAACTAAGCCAAACGAAAAAAAATCTTTTTTCTCATTAGTATTGCGTTCGGTTTGCACTAACTTTTCTAACGGCAAGTTAGGCGGCACCTCAGCAATACAACGGATAAGTTATCTCCATAGAGGCTCCGAAATCCAATTTTCAGGGAATCCCATTGCTGCTGGGTCTACCTGTGGATAAGAAACGAGTAAGGATTTGAGTTCATTCTTGAAGTCCAATCCATATCCCATCGAATCAAGCCAATATGCAATACAACAAGCTATAGCATATACTTTGTTCGCATCAACACCATCAATGTTCACCCACGCGCCACGTAAAGAGGCATTCATTTGTGGAGCATTGGAAAGATAGCGATTCCAAAGTCGTGAATGGTGAGCGCAACAGTTTCTCAGAACAGTTACACTACGCATCCAGCTTTCCAACACCTCATGCTGTGGAAGATTGAATTGACGAGCTACACGCTTCTTCAACTTCTTGTCACTGAAATTGTAATAGAGTTTTGAAAGCGTGCCGAAAGATGCAAGTTCAAGCGTTTTCCATGCTGGAGGGAATATCGGCTTGTTATAGTTGCGCCTATGCTCTTTGATAAAGTCCTCCTTGCTACGTTGAAGTTCTCTATCTATGGAGTTCATATTCTCAATAAACTTGTGTTCATCGTCAGCAAGACTTGTATCAAAGAACCAAAACGGTCCATGAGCCCAAGAGAATTCTTGTATAATCTTTGTGCGCAAAGCAATCTCTAATCGTTGAACAGCCTTGAATATCAATTCTCTCAACTCTATATCAAAGTTATAGAGAGCTACGGCATCTTCAAATCTACTATTAGGCTTAAATTGATGTGTAGTCTTGTCTGCCTCCATAGGACGAAGGTATTGAACAAAACGAAAATAGCTGACCTCACCAAGAAATTTTGCAGCCTTGGATGAATCAGCAATATTTAAGCCTCTACTTTTTAGTAGTTCTATTTGTTCGGAAATAGAAAGAGCCTGTTTAGTGTATAATCTTAATGTCCCCATAAAAGCAAAAGACCCGCCCTGGTTCGCTGTTCAAATGGGAAGCGTGGCGGATTCTGTTGCTACAAAGATACGAATAATCATTGATAATACAAACTTTTTAGCAAGAAAAATCACGCAAAAGTGGAATTCTTTGACATACTTGTATTTAATAACGCGAGTTCGAGATAAAGGAGAACCCGAATGGTTTCTTGGAGCGTATCGAGACAATCCCGACAGACAAGGAGCATCTTTCACAAGACGAGGTTATCCGCTTGGCATCAACACCATGCTCCGCTCCTGCCTTGAAACGTGCGTTTCTACTTTACTTAAATTTTCCTTTTAATAAAGGTATAAAGAAAATAGCTAATGCTAAAAGAGCAAGCCCAAGAAACACTACAAGAAAAGACACTACGATTAGAACTATCAACCCAACAAAGGTACGCTTGCAAAAGACTTCCTTACTAAAAAGTTCTAATGTGCTAACACCATTTTTTTCTTTTGCCTTTTTATGGCAATCATAGAGAGTTAAACACAACCACGTAACAATTGCCAATACAATTCCAGTAACCAAACTGGTCACCAGAATTGTTTCCATTGGCAACTTATCTTGGTAATTTGTGTAAGAATCATGTGTGGTTTGGTCATAAATACTTATACCATAGCATGAAACAAAAAGTGTAATACCACCAACAGCCGTAGATGTTTCTATTTTCTTCTCATTATTCATATGCAAAAGAAATACATTGTTGTTAGTCCATCAAACCTAATTTGTAAGCGACAGCCTCTTGACTAAAGATATGGAAAGAATCCGGTCGTTTTCCTTTTTGTTCCAAAGCAATCTTCTTTTTGTCAGGACCTACATTTTCTCCAACAATCAAGACATTGGTTGAACCACTTACTTTTCCTTTGGGAAGAATCGCCCCAATTTCAGAAAGAAAATTCTTTAGTTGGTCTCTATAAGGCGATATCCCAGATACAATACACTTCTTTCCTACAAAGTCAAAATCATAAAGTAATTCATCTTCAATATCAAGACCATCTACACTAACAGATTTGAAATGGTCTGCTTCAAATTTAGATTTTTTTGTTCCTTTTTGTTCTTTATGTGAATCGGAAGTTGTTGGTATAATCAATCCCTCTTCTACAATTTTACGAAAGCAACGTTTTGTAAGTTCTACATCAGAAAAAGATTGATGATAAGCAATGTCTGTATCATCTATTTCAAGGGCATGTGCAAGTTCTTCAAGTTGAGGTTCCTTGTAACCTCCACCTTTTTTAGGAATATGGCAGTAAGTTGTCGTTGAATTTTTAGTATCAAAAATTATTGGCCATGTTATAGGAATCAATCCTTCTCTTTCTATTGTTACATCAACGAATCTTTTGTCAAATAAAGCGTTATGTGCAACTACAATATCAACATTACACAATGCCTCAATGAACATTCCTATACCTTCTTTCCGGCTGATTGTACCAAGTTCTGCCAAACGCCCTCTTGTGAGACCATTAGTTCTTATGGCAATAGGATTAATACGTTCCTCTGACACCCAATCAAAGTAAACATTGCCATCAGACAACTTTTCCCATGTATGAAGATTCACAACTTGCCACGATAATGACAATATATCATTATCGACGGAACTAAGACCTGTAGTCTCTGTATCAAAAATCAATACTGTTTGTTTCTCGTTAAGAAACTCTTTCCATTGTGCTTTGTACATATGTTACTATATTTTACATCAAACATTCTATCAGAAATCATCATCCAATTTTGCTTTCAAAGCATAGTTTCTAAGTCCTGTAAGATATTGTAAAGCCCCTAAGCGTAATGCCTCGCAAAATTTTGCTTTCCCTTCGACAAGATGATCTTTATCTTCAATAAGCATACTCATAGTCAACATTCCTTCTCCATAATAATAGCTCGGATCACAGCTTGTGTTTCCTATGTATAATGTGGCTTTTCCTGTCCATGTAAATCCTTCACCACGCACTCTTACCCTCTCGTCTTTAATATCAAGAGTTAATGTTTGTTTTGTATTTCCGTTAAACACCTCAACGCATGAATTACCATCCATGGAACTAATTCGCTTTGTAGCAATAGTTTGCATGACAGCTATACAAACTATTTTCCCATTTTCGGAATCGTCTATCTGTACGTTTTTTGCCCAGTTGGTAAACGCTTTACTCATATATTCTTTGGCAAAGCGATAAATATCTGTCTTTGTGAGACCTGGCAATTTTATAATACTCTCCCAATTCGTGCCATCCATTTGAATAGAATCTACCATGTGTTTAGTATATTCTGATATTTGATCTCTTGTCATTGGGGTAATTTTGTGTACTTTTGGAGTTGAAGTTCTTTTAGTGATAGCAGCTCTTTTTACATATGTTCCTCTTCGTGCCTTACTCTTATTTTGTGCTTGCATTCCAAATACAAAACACATTAATGACAACAACAGAATAAATCTTTTCATACTTTACTTTTTTGAAGGTTATATAATCATTTTGTTAAACGCAAAGCGTGAGACTCTATACTTGCCCGTCACTTATTCTTGGTCGTAGGAAACCATTGCTTGATGACGAACAGATAGAATCTCACGCTGAAAGTTATATAAACCCCGAAAAGTGTGCCGCTGAAGTTTGTCCTCCTTGGCACACTACGAGGGGTGATTATACAACCTACCCGTGACATCTTCTCTGCTAAGCCATTGACAAGCATTTTGAATTTCCTACGTTCAGAATAATCAATGAACTAAGCGTTGATGACGCCTTATGTATGTTTTGCAAACGCATTTATTGCGAATGCGCTGCAAAGTTACTAAAAATCAATAAGAATAAAGACATTATTTGTTATAGGTTTTGAAAAAACTGAAATTAAGATGAGATTTTCCAATCACATGCCCACGAGATAAAAAAGGAACCACAGCAAAACATAAATCAGGCCCGCTTCAGTCTCCTATATTGACAATATGTTACCAAAATACAATATATTTGAGAAAAAAAACAAGCTCTAACG
>ERZ1023626.285-NODE-285-length-11701-cov-13.938606_pt1 | contig 11701 bp, 10 predicted proteins | sample MGYA00380331_ERZ1023626 | MGnify/ENA primary metagenome ERZ1023626 (study PRJEB33179, sample SAMN07448974) | human gut metagenome | biome: Human-gut; feature: Human associated habitat; material: Faeces | host: Homo sapiens | place: India: Bhopal | collected...
AGTTGGTAGAGCAAAGGACTGAAAATCCTTGTGTCCCCGGTTCGATTCCTGGTGGCACCACTTTGAAGAAAAGCAAAAGACAGTAAAATCCTGATTTCCAAGCGAAATTGGGATTTTTTGTTTTCCCCAGGCACGCAAAAAACGGCAAAATATTACCGTTCGAGGTGGAGCAAAAGGTGGAGAAGTCAAAATGTTACTTCTTTTGGGTGTGTGCAAAGTCTTGTATTCGAATATATAAATCACAAATAAATATTTCAGAGAGATAGTATTTTTTTCTCGATGGTTAAATCTTCTTCTGTCATGTGGGGAGAAGGGATATTGCACATGCGAATAATATCTCCTGGTTGGCAAGTATAATTGTAGTAAGCTTGTTCTTTTTCGTTTAAAACTTCATAGGCTTTTAATTCTCCTTTTAATTTCATAAATTCATCGCGAGCAATGCTGTCTGAGTATTTTACAAAAAGAATGCGTCGTGCTACAGGATTATAATTGTAATCAAAGCAAGTATAAATACCCCGTAAAAGTGGAGGGTGATCATACATGGGTAACTTTAAGCAGATATGATATAAAGCTAATTGAGGAGGCTGGTTCTCATTGAACGTAAGGTATAGGTGATTCATACCGTTCATCATGACTACTCCCCAATGTGTTACTCCATAAGCGTTATTGTGGCCAACTTCTGCATAACATCCTGTTTCTGCTGGTGTTATTAAGTAAGGTTCTATTTTTAAGCTATGACTTCCTGAAGAAATACTATAACTTAAGTAAATCCCACTGAAATAAGAAATACGGTTCAGTGTTTCTTGCATGTTGTTTTCCAGTTGTGTCAGAAAGGGATTAATCTTGTTCTCTGAAGGAGATTTAGGAATGATTTCCATTGCAAATAAAGAATTTTTCAGGTTGGCAAGTGAACCTAACAGCTTCTTTTTTGAAACATTGTTAACCCAGACTAATGCATTGTTTAAAGCCTCATCCTCATTTTCTCCTTTTTCTGTGTTTTTTAAGTATGCGGGAAGTACAGTTGAGTAAATGGCAGATAAAACACTGGGAGAAATTCCTGCTTGTTCTGCCATTTCCTTCATTTTTATACCTTTTTGTCTTAAAAAGGAAATCCGTTCGTATATTTCTTTTAAATCTTCCATATGAACTGATCTGTATAAAACAAAATAAAGATACGGCTTTTATGTTACATATATGTTTCATTTCTATTGTTTCTGTATTACTGAATCATGAGGAAATCGTTTCATGAATATTTCTGAATTATTACAGCTTTATGATTCATGTTTTATTCATTTTTTTCTTTTGAACCGGAGTCTACTTTTGCAGCGTAATCAAAATGAGATAGAAATAATGAAAACTTCAAATCCGGTGTTACAAGAGATAAAAAAGAATTCTATGCCTGACTGGCTTTTTGTTCTTTGGGCAGGTGGAACAGCACTTCTTTCTTATTCATTAGTCTATGCCCTTCGAAAGCCTTTTACTGCAGCAGAATTTAATGGACTTCTTGTTTGTGGTATGGATTATAAAATAGCTGTTAGTATAATTCAGTTATTAGGATATGTTTGTGCTAAATTACTTGGTATCAAGTATATCTCAGAATTGAAACCTGAAGGCCGTTTGAAATTTATCATTGGTTCTGCTGCTCTTTCGGAACTTTCATTGATCGTTTTTGGATTATTACCTGTTCCTTATAATATAGTGGCATTATTTTTTAATGGTCTTTCTTTGGGCTGTATGTGGGGAGTTATTTTTAGCTTTCTTGAAGGAAGACGTACTACCGATATTCTTGCCAGTATTATGGGAGTAAGTATGGCGTTAAGTTCAGGGGTTGCAAAATCATTAGGCCTCTATGCTTTACATGATCTTCATGTAAGTGAGTTCTGGATGCCGGCCTTAATTGGTGCCATTGCATTTCCCTTACTTTGCTTTACCGGTTGGATGATGACACGTTTTCCCAAACCTACAGCTGCAGATATTGCTTCACGTTCCGTTCGTGTTACCCTCAACGGAAGAGAACGATGGAAATTATTCCGGCAGTTTATGCCTATATTGATTATGCTTTTTGCTGCAAATTTGCTGTTAACTATCCAGCGTGATGTAAAAGAAGATTTTATAGTCTGCATTATAGATGTTTCTACTATATCTTCATGGGCATTTGCACAGATTGATTCAATTGCAACTTTAGTTTTATTGGCAACATTTGCTTTGCTGGCAACTACCTACGACCATTTGAAAGTTCTTTGTATATTACTGATACTTTCTACTTTAGGAATGGGAACATTAGCCTTTTTAGGAATAAATTTCCACCATATCAATTTACCGACTACAATCTGGCTTTTCGGACAAAGCTTGTGCTTGGATATGGCTTATCTCAGTTTTCAAACGATTTTCTTTGAACGTTTCATTGCTTGCTTTAAAATTAGAGGAAATGTAGGCTTTTTCATCATTACAATTGATTTTGTAGGATATCTGGGAACGTTAGCTTTATTGTTATTCAAAGAATTCTATGCTTCTCATATTGATTGGCAATCGTTCTATAACCATATGAGTTTCTGGATCGGGATTGTATGCTGTATTGCTTTTATGGGTTCATTCGTTTATATGATTCAGGCAAAAAAGCGTAAGCAAAGCATAGATTTATCGAATAATGTTTCTGATGAAACAGAAAGTATAGAGATCGAAAATTCAAAAAAAGAGAATAATATATATTTAACAACTACTGCAATATGAAAAAAATTGAATGTGTAATTATGGACTGGGCAGGTACTGCTGTCGATTATGGATGCTTTGCACCTGTATCTGCTTTTATTGAGAGTTTTAATGCTATTGGAATATCCATTACAGCAGAAGAGGCACGCCGCCCGATGGGGCTGACCAAGATTGACCACATACGTGCATTGTTTCAAATGGAACGTATCGGGGAAGCTTTTTACCAGAAATATGGACGCAAATATAATGAAACTGATGTTCAGGGAAGATATGCTGAATTCCAACGTTTATTATTTGCTACTTTACGTGAATATACAGGTCCCATTTCTGGAGTAATACAGACTATTGATACATTACGTTGCCGTGGAATCAAAATTGGATCGACTACAGGATATACTAAAGAAATGATGGATGTAGTAGTTCCTGCTGCTGCAGAGAATGGTTACCGTGTGGACAATTATGTAACTTCCGATAATTTACCGGCTGGTCGTCCTTATCCTTATATGATTTATAAAAATATGTGTGATCTGGGAGTTCCCTCTCGCTTTTCTGTCTTGAAATACGGAGATACAATATCTGATATTAAAGAAGGGCTAAATGCTGGAGTATGGACAGTTGGAGTCATTTTAGGAAGTAACGAACTTGGACTGACGGAAGATGAAGTACAGAAAATGCCAGCAGAAGAATTGAAGAAACGTATGATGGAAGTTCGAGAACGTATGTATGCAGCAGGAGCACATTATGTGGTAGAATCTATTGAAGAATTACCTGCATTAATCGATTGCATAAATACTCGCATGGCTAATGAATAATATTGAGATATAATAGACTGAAAGATTTACTTGAATAATAAAGAATACACAATATGAGACCTTATTTATTATTGACCCCTGGCCCCTTAACAACAAGTGAAACAGTAAAAGAAGCTATGATGAGTGACTGGTGCACTTGGGATGAAGACTATAACGTTGGTATTGTTGAAGTAATTCGTAAAGAACTGGTAGAACTGGCAAGTAGCCAGCCAGAAGATTATACAGCTGTACTGATGCAGGGTAGTGGAAGCTTTTGTGTAGAAGCTACATTAGGTTCAGTTATCCGTCCGGAAGATAATTTATTAGTTGCTGCCAATGGAGCTTATGGAAAACGTATGGGAGTAATTGCCGATTATTATCATCTGAATTATCACGTCATGAAATTTGATGAAACACAGGCTGTTGATCCGGAAGCTATTGACAACTATTTGGATATGCATCCGGAAGTCACTCATGTGTCTGTTGTTCATTGTGAAACAACTACAGGCGTGTTAAATCCTCTTGAAGCTATTGCTTCTGTTGTAAAGAAACATAATAAGATTTTGATTGTTGATGCAATGAGCAGTTTCGGAGGAGTGCCTATTGATATGGCAAAATTAGGAGTCGATTTTATGATCAGTAGTGCCAACAAATGTATTCAGGGAGTTCCAGGATTTGGATTTATATTGGCACGCCGTTCTTTATTGAAACAATGTAAAGGGGTTGCCCGTTCACTTTCACTCGATCTATACGACCAGTGGGAAACAATGGAGAATGGTCATGGAAAATGGCGTTTTACTTCACCTACTCATGTTGTGCGTGCTTTTATGCAAGCATTAAAAGAATTAGCAGCGGAGGGAGGAATTGCAGCGCGTTATGCCCGATATAGTGAAAATCATCGTGTCTTGGTAGATGGTATGCGTGCACTTGGCTTTAAAACATTGTTGCCAGATCAAGAACAGTCTCCTGTTATTACTTCATTTTATTATCCTACTGCTGATTTTAACTTTAAAGATTTCTATCAAAAGCTGAAAGCAAAAGGTTTTGTTATTTATCCAGGTAAAATTTCACAGGCTGATACATTCCGCATTGGTAATATCGGTGATGTATTTCCTACGGATTTTGAGCGCCTGATAGAAGCAGTAAAAGAACTTCAATTGCAGTAATTGTTTTTTTACTTATCTCCCGGTTTCATTATATTTTTGAAACCGGGATTTTTATTTCATATAGAATTGTATCAGAAGAGTTTGAGCAGTTCTTTCTCACGCTTCAAATCATTTAAGTCTTTTTCCGGAGAAACAAGCATCATGCTTTTTATGACATCTCCTTCTTCACAAGTGTAATTGTAGTAATCGATCAACTCATTATTTAAAAGCGCTTTAGGTATAACTTCTGTACGCATGTTGGCAAATTCCTCTAATGGTATTTCATCTCCCTGACGAATGAAAAGTATACGTCGGGCTATTGGATTACGGTTGTAATCATGGGTCAGGTAAATACCTTTTAGAATGTTTGGGTACTCAATAATTGGGAGTTGAAGATAAACTACCTTTAGTGCCAACTGTAATCTTTTTTGTTCATTAAACATTAAATATCCAATCTGAAAAGGTGAGAATAATCCTACTCCTGTATAGTATTCACCAGACATACTTTGTGAATATACCTTAGGCATTGTATCCCCGTCTGTTATAGAAGCAATCATGTAAGGCTCTACTTTTAGTCCGTCGGAAAAAGAAGAGCTGTATGCAAGATAAAGTCCTGTATATACTCCGGCATTAGGTAAATATTTGACAGCTTCTTTTTCGATATCATCTAAAAATGGGCGTCCGTTATTTTTTGTGTTTACAAATCGGGCATCAATATGGCATACCTTTTCATATAAAGCATCCAGGCATCCTAGCAATTTACGCTTTGATACGTTATTTACTTGTTGAAGTGCTTGATCTAAAGATTTTTCAGGATCTTCTCCATTCGATCTGAGATTAACATATACGGGCAGTACAGAAGAATACAGTGATGATAGAACACTTGATGCAATATTTGTTTCTTCTGAGATATCTTTCATTCTCACTCCTGTTTCGCGGAGCTTTTTCATTTGTTCGTAAAGTAAGATCAATCTGTCCATAATTTATGCTATTTAAAGCAAATATAAGCTTTAGTTATTACAATGGTATGTCAGATGTTTCATTTCTACAACATAATTTTGATATAAACATGACATTATAAACTTGAAAAAATAGCCTGTCATTATACATTATAAATTAATTCTTTCAGATTGTTCCCCAGCATACTTTTGTTCCAGAAAACAAAATGATTTTAAATAACTAACAATATGGAACAATGTAAGAAAAACAAGCAATTATCAGATTTATTACTGATCTTATGGGCCGGGGGTGCAGCCTTACTTTCTTATTCGCTGGTTTATGCTTTACGTAAACCTTACACGGCTGCTTCATTTGAAGGATTGACCTTTTTAGGAAGTGATTATAAAGTAGCAGTAACTACGATTCAAATATTGGGATATGTCATTGCTAAATTTTTCGGAATAAAAATTATTTCCGAGTTGCGCAAGGAAAACCGTTTCCGTTTCTTTGTCGGTTCTGCTATATTAGCCGAATGTGCATTGATTGCGTTTGGATTAATTGAAGCTCCTTATAATGTTATTGCCATGTTCATAAATGGACTTTCACTGGGGTGCATGTGGGGAGTTATTTTCAGTTTTATTGAGGGAAGAAAAGTTACTGACATTCTTGCAAGTCTGCTTGGAGTAAGCATGGTATTTAGTTCCGGATTGGCAAAGAGTTTTGGCTTGTTCGCGATGAATGAAATGAATATCAGTCAGTTTTGGATGCCAGCTGTAATCGGAGGCTTTGCTCTTCCACTTTTGGTCTTTATGGGATATATGTTGAAAAAATTACCTCATCCTACAGCTGAAGATATTGCTCTGCGTAATGAACGTGTAATATTGGATGGTAAAGGAAGAAAAGCTTTATTTAAGAAATATGCTCCTATTTTATCACTGTTATTTATAGGTAACTTCATGCTGCTCGTTCTGAGAGATATCAAGGAAGACTTTTTGGTAAATATTTTGGATATGAGTAATCAGTCTTCATGGATGTTTGCCCGTGTTGATACCATTGTAACTTTAATTATTCTTGGCATTTTTGCTTTGTTTATCTTTTTCAGAAGTAATATAAGAGCCTTGCTATGGCTGATGACACTGGTTATTGCCGGTTGTTTGACCATGACTTATGTTTCTTTCCATTATGAAAGACTTGATTTGGATCCAATAGTTTGGTTGTTTATTCAAAGTTTGTCTTTATACATTGCCTATTTAACATTCCAGACCATCTTTTTTGATCGGTTTATCGCTTGCTTCCGTATCAAGGGAAATGTAGGGTTCTTTATTGCCATGATTGATTTTATTGGTTATCTCGGAACTGTAACACTACTGTCTACGAAAGAATTGTTGAGTGTTGAAGTCGAATGGTTCGCACTATTCAATCATATAGCATGCATTGTAGGAGCTACTTGTACGATTATGTTCTCAATAGCAGGTATCTTGATTTATAGGAAATACAATAAAACTTTTAATGTTAGGAATACGAAAAATAATATTTATATAAATGCTCAATATAATACCATTTAAGTGATGGAACAGAATTATGATATTATTATTATAGGAGGAGGATTGTTAGGCTGTGCAACAGCTTATCAACTATCCAAGCGTAATGCTGGAAAAATTTTACTTCTTGACGGGAATGAAATTGCATCTCAGGCATCGGCACGTGCTGCTTGTCTGCTTACTAGGGCGCGTACAAAGCCTGCACTTATGGAATTAGTGCAAGAAACGTACGATTGTATTAAAGAGATAGAAGTATTGCTGGATGAATCACTTGAACTGCAGCAATGTGGTAGTGTCACAATTGCATCATCGGATTCTTCACTCAAGGGATTAGAAGCTTTAGAAGAAGCTGCAACTCGTTTTGGCATTCCCAATGAACGTATAAGCAGAGAGCGTGTAAAGGAACTTTTGCCCTGGATTGAGTCTGATGCCGTGGACGTTGCATTGTATATGCCGACTGACGCTTTTATTGATTCAGCTTTATTGTGTTCTGGGTATGCTCGTGCTGCAGCAAAATTGGGAGTAGAACTTAAGCCTAATTGTAAGGTAAAAGAAATTATAGTAGAACAAGATGAAATTCGTGGTGTGTCACTTGTTAATGGCGAAAGATTAAATGCTCCGATTGTTGTCAATGCAGCAGGTTCGTGGGCTAACTTGTTGATGCGTCCATTGAAAGTTGGTTTACCGTTTACTCCTGTACGCAGTCATTTCTGGATAACCGATATCGACAATAAACGCTTTCCGGCAGGGCATCCGTTTACAGTTATTCCTGATGCTCGTGCCTTTACGCGCTCGGATGTCGGTGCCTTGATTATTGGTCTTCGTGAAAGTCAATGTCAGGCTTTCGATCCGTCTACTATGACAGATAAACTGGAAGATTTTGACTTTAATAAAGCTGCCAAATGGACTGTACTTGATGAATGTGCTCCATTATTGAAACGTTATTTAAAGGATATTGATGATTTGCCAATTGCCCATTATATGGCAGGACCTTCTTGTTATGTTCCTGATGCAATGTTCATTATTGGTGCAATAAAACGCTATAAAGGTTTATTTACCGTAACAGGTTGTTGTGGCGGAGGCGTTGCGGCTGGAGGCGGTATGGGACGTTTAGCGGCAGAGCTGATTACGGGAGTAACTCCGTTTGTAAATGCTACATTATTTGCTCCAGAGCGTTTTGGCGAAATTGATCCATTTTGTGTAGAATTTCAAAAACGTTGTGCTGATGCACGTTCCAATAAAAAGGGAGGTTGATAATTATATTTATTAATTATAGAAAATAGATTTATGAAACGCTATATTGTCTTTTTAAAGCAAGTGCCTTTGTCTACCAAGGTAGAAATGGATCCGGTAACTAAAACCCTTAAGCGCTCTTCGGCACTCAGTCAGGTGAATCCTGATGATTTGTATGCTTTGCAGGCTGCTCTTGATTTACGCCGTAGTACGGGAGCTGAAGTTATAGCTGTCAGTATGGGACCTTTGTCGGCTGAAGTTGTATTACGTGAGGCGATTCAGCGGGGGGCAGATAGAGCCATTTTGTTATCTTCACCTGCTTTTGCCGGCAGCGATACTTGGTGTACCAGTTTGGTTTTGGCATCGGCTGTTCGTAAGATAGGAGAATATGATATTCTGTTTTTCGGACGTATAGCCATAGATGGAGATACAGCACAGGTGGGACCTGAAGTCGCAGGGCATTTAAATATACCTCAAGTTACTCAGTTGGTGAATGTTGAGTCTTGTACTGATAAATATATTCGTTTATTTAGATGCATTGGAAATGCAAAACAACATATGGAAGTTGATTTTCCATGTGCAATTATGGTCAGTCGTGAAAATGGCGAATTAAATCATCCTACTTTATCTGGATGGAGAAGAGCGCAGAAGCAGGAAATTCTCCATTGGGATGAAGCTGATTTGGGCTTGAATACTTCCTCTGTCGGATTACAGGCTTCACCAACTAAAGTATTGTCAACAACAGTTCCGCAAAGTAATAAAAAGGTTTGTTGGATTACTGATGTGATAACTCTTTCCCAAATTATCTGTAATAATATTAATAATTGATTTTATGAGTAAGAATACACCATTTGCACTTCAAGTGCAAAAAGAAATATGTACCAGTTGTGGAGTATGTGCTGAGGCTTGTACTTATAATGCCATAAATTTTAGTGATTTTCCCGAAATAGATCCGTATGCTTGCCGTTTGTGTGGAAATTGTGTTCAGGCATGCCCGTCTGGTGCACTGTTGATGAATACCTCAAAAAAGCAGAAGGATCTTTCTGTTGCATCTGACACAAACGGTATCTGGGTATTGGCTGAAACAGAAAACAATGAATTGTCATCAGTAACTAAAGAATTATTGGGAAAAGCCAACGAACTTTCTTCCAAACTGGGACAAACTGTAGAAGCCATACTTATTGGATCTCAGGTTACGTCATTGGCTTCTGAGTTAATAGCTTATGGAGCGAAACGTGTACATTTAGTCGATGATAATATGTTCGCTTCTTTTATTGAAGAAGACTATGCTCAGGTTGTAGTTGAGGTATGTCACAAATATCATCCTGATATTTTACTTGTGGGAGCAACTCCTTCTGGACGGGGACTTTCTGCTCGTATTGCAGCTCTCTTACAGACAGGACTTACAGCCGACTGTACGGAACTGGAGATTGATACAAAGAGTAAATTGCTTCATCAAATACGACCTGCGTTTGGGGGGAATCTGATGGCTACTATTGTTACGCCTGATTGCCGTCCTCAGATGGCTTCTGTGCGTCCAGGAATAATGAGCCCACTTCAATATAACCCTTCTTTTACCGGAGAAATTGTACGTCATGATTTAAGTACATTTAAAAAGGACGGTAGAATAAGGGTTCTGCAAGAGATAATACAGGCTACATCTGGTGAATCTTTAGGGAACAGTAAAATAATAATTGGTATTGGCCGTGGAGTTAAAAATACGGAAACTGTTGATAAAATCCGTTGTTGGGCCAAAAAGTTAGGAGCTCTTGTTGCAGGTTCTCGAGCAGCAGTGGAAGCAGGCTTAATTGATGCTCGCATGCAGGTAGGACAAACGGGGCATACTATATCTCCCGATTTGTATATTGCAATTGGTATTAGTGGGCAGATTCAGCATACAGCAGCTATAACAGGGGCTAAAAAGATTATCGCTATCAACCCCGATCGTACTGCTCCGATCTTCAATGTTGCAGATTATGGCTTTGTCAGCCCTATTGAAGATATTCTTCCACAGTTAATGGCTACCGAAACTATATGAAACAACTGATAGTTTATCTCATTTATTTCTTATGTGGAGGAATAAGCCTATTTGGACAAGATTCATTGAAAATCAAATTTCGTTCACGAGCTTTACTTGATGCTACTGTTTCTGGATATGGGAAAGAGCAGGCACAAGGATATTATTCTCTAGAAGATTTTCGGGTCGGATTCAAGGCTGTTTATGGGAAGTATGAGTTAAAAGCAGATATTGGTTTAGGAGGTGGAAAGGTCGCGATTAAGGATTTAATGCTGAATTATCATTTGAAGAATAGTGTATTGGCACTGGGGAATGGATATGAACCTTTTTCAATGGATATGTTGATCAGCACTGTAGATTTGCGTTTTCATCAGTCTGCTACTTCTGTGTTGGCTTTTGCCGATAGTCGTAAGTTCGGAATAACCTATCATTATTATAATAAACATTGTTATTTGGCGACGGGTGTTTATACAAATAATGATATTAATAAGCTTGGTGGTGAAAGCCATAAAAATTCATTTGTATCGACCTCCCGAGGTGTAGTCCGAAAAATAAAAGACAAAGGGCGGCTTTTGCATGTAGGAGGAGCTGTTTCATATCGTACTAGTCAGGTAAATGTAGAGGAATCTCCTATAGGGAGTGTAAGCAGTAACGGAGTTACGTCGATGTTTCCTGCTGCTTTGCTCGAGGCTGATATCCCAGATATGGGAAGTGAGCTAAAAGGGGTGATAGAGTTTCTTTATACAGCTCCACGTTTTATGATACAGTCTGAATATTTTTTCGATTGTTTGCATCGTACATCCGGACAGAACTCTTATCGTGCGCATGGAGGATATATACAAGGAGGTATTTTGCTGAAAGGACGCGAATTTGAGTATGATACTATGTATGCTGTTCCAGGACGTCCTGTTACTCCACAGGCTATAGAACTCGTTGCTCGTTTTAATTATACAGATATGAATGATGAACGTTCTGGTATTTTAGGAGGGGAAGAGAAAGATTTATCGTTGGGAATAAATTTTTATTTGAATCGTTATTTAGGAATAAAAATCAATGGAAGCTACGTTTGGGTAGGTAATTTCTGCAATAGTTTTTATCAGAAAAACTTTTTTCTATCACAACTGCGTCTGCAATATGTTTTCTGAATTCTGCTTGAGTCAAATTAGATAGACATAGAAAGTTATTGAATCAGCGAGAAAGGCTCTAATTCGGTGGAGATTTTTGCTCCACCTTTTATCTCCACCTTTTGCTCCACCTCGAACGGTAATATTGGATCAACGTAAAAACTTGAGGGGTTAATTCAATAAATATTATCTTTGCCTACAA
>ERZ1023626.291-NODE-291-length-11589-cov-7.755939_pt1 | contig 11589 bp, 16 predicted proteins | sample MGYA00380331_ERZ1023626 | MGnify/ENA primary metagenome ERZ1023626 (study PRJEB33179, sample SAMN07448974) | human gut metagenome | biome: Human-gut; feature: Human associated habitat; material: Faeces | host: Homo sapiens | place: India: Bhopal | collected...
CCATTTCTTCACTCATATTCTTATTTGGCTGTCAATACATCATTTTAGGCTTCACCTCTGACCCCGCAGTAATTGCACTATCTACGACGCTCATTCTGCCACTGATACTTTATCAGGTAGGAGACTCTATGCAAATCTGCTTTGCCAATGCCCTACGCGGCACGTCACACGTAATGTCGATGATGTGGATCGCCTTTATCAGCTATATGGTAGTCAACCTGCCAGCAGGTTACTTATTAGCCTTTCCCTTACACATGGGCATCGTAGGACTTTACTTAGCCTTTAGCCTTGGACTATTCGTTGCTGCGGCCCTTTACGCTTGGCAGTTTTATCGCGTTATGCGAGCAACTGAACGTTGACAAGTTAACCCGTCACCCCAAAATAAAAAATTATGCAAAACACAAACTTTAAGGTAGGCGGCCGACAGCCTATCACGCTCGATCGCCTTGTACGCGGCATCATAGCTATACTACTCATTGCGGGAGTTGGCCTATCCATTTACTATCTTAGTAGCGTACTTATTCCCTTCTTCGTAGCTTGGGTCGTGGCTTATCTACTCTACCCCATGGTACGTTTTTTGCAAAATCGCTGCCGATTGCGCAACAGGTTGTTGGCTATCATCATTACGCTCATTATTACGTGCGGGGTATTAGTAGGCTTCTTCTATATTGTGGTACCTCCCATGATAGACGAAATGGCTCACCTTAAGGACGTCGCTCTCACTTACATTCAAAAGGGTGCAAACAACACCACCATTCCTGCCCCCGTTCAAAAGTTTATTCATCAGCACATCAACGAATACCAGATAGAAAATTTCTTGCAGCAAAAGGACGTTATGGCTGCTATCAAAACGGCAGTGCCTAAAGTATGGACAGTACTTTGGAGTACTGCGGGCATGGTATTCAACATTGTGGCATCGCTCATCGGACTGCTCTACTTATTATTCATTTTAACAGACTATGAGCGATACGCCAATGCATGGATAAAGTTCATACCTTACTCTAAGCGTCGCTTTGCAGCGCAATTAGTAAGCGACATCGAACATAGCATGGCTGGCTACTTTCGCGGTCAAGCCTTGGTAGCGCTTAGCAACTGCGTTATGTTTTCAATCGGATTTGCCATTATTGGCATACCTGTGCCCATAGGTTTGGGTTGTTTAATTGGAGTAATCAGTTTCGTGCCTTACTTACAGGTTATAGGTTTCATTCCAGCGACGCTATTAGCACTGTTGAAAGCTGCCGAGACAGGCGAAAACTTTTGGTGGCTGCTCTTCCTAGTGGTCATCGTTTACCTCGTAGTACAAGTGTTACAAGACACGATCTTTACCCCTCGCATTATGGGTAAAATCATGGGACTTCCTCCTGCTATTATTCTCCTATCGCTCTCTGTCTTTGGCTATGTGTTAGGACTCATCGGCTTGATTATTGCACTTCCCGTCACAACACTCGCCATTTCGTACTACAAGCACTATGTGGTAGGCAACAATCAAACGGACAATAGCACAACAGATGCAACACTCAACGATGACGACATTGCCGTTGAACGCGAAGCAGGGGTCTACGTTGACTCACCCGTTGTGAAAACGACCGAAAAGCCTACAACACCCAAGGCTAAGTAATATCACTTATTCTAAATTTGAACCTTCATCTGACTGAGTTCGAAGACAATAATACAAAGGGTGGTTCTAAGGCAACACTTTTAGAACCACCCTTTATCAAAAAAAAGAAATTGAGAATGAAGTTCTATACCACATCATTTTCAATTCCTTTTGTTGTATGTATAAAAGAAGAATTAGTTTACACCAGCAGCAAGTTCTGCACCGGCCTTAAACTTAACCACCTTCTTAGCTGCGATTTGGATCTTCTCCTTAGTAGCAGGGTTGATACCTTCGCGAGCAGGACGCTCATTTACAGAGAAAGTACCGAAACCGAGGATAGCAACCTTATCACCTTCCTTCAATGCACCTGAGATTGCACCTACTACAGCGTCAAGCGCCTTCTTTGAATCTGCCTTGCTCAAACCAGTTGCTGCAATGGCATTTACGAGATCTGTCTTAGTCATGTCGTAATGTATGTATTAAAATATTGATAAATTCGTGTACGTAAAGTTACGTTATCACTAAAGCATAAGTGCGCCAAACTGCCTTAAACAAAGGCCTCACAAACGCTCAATGCTTTGCAAATGTAGGGCAAACTATGCGAAAGCACAAACATTTTCTTTATTTTTTTCTTACAAAGCGTCAAAAAAAACGATTTAGAGCTTCATATAATACGTTTCGTCCTAATTTTTAAGCACTTTACACGCTATTTCTCACATAATAATCCCCTCGATAACGCTTACTTCTATATGCTTTTTATCAACCAAAGCCCCATCTTTAATCAAAAAAGAATACAAAACATTTCGTTCATTACAATTTTTACCTTATCTTTGCAGCGCAAAAAGCGCCTGTGGCGAAATTGGTAGACGCGCCAGACTTAGGATCTGGTGTTTCACGACGTGTAGGTTCGAGTCCTATCAGGCGCACCATTCAGAATCCTAACTGCTTGATATTGAGCAGTTAGGATTTTTGCTTTTATAAAATTGCCAACATTTTGCCAACATAATTCGTCGCTAATTTGTTGTGGTTGGCAAAGTTTATGTTGTTTTCCTCCTTATTTCTCATAATTTCATTGCATTTCACTCGACATCGCCCATTTTATGAGTCACCAAATGACAAACTATAGTCAGATAGATTAGCTCACATATTCTATAAATTGATGTATATATCATCTATATAATACAAATATCACTATCTAACATAATAACTCAACACCTTTATTCGTTATTCTAACAGGAAATAACTACTTTTGTACTTTCCAAATAATTATACGCAAATATGAGTAAAGATATAAACAGACTAAAGGTCGTCCTGGCTGAAAAGAAACGAACCAACAAATGGCTCGCTGAACAATTGGGTAAAGATCCTGCCACTGTTTCAAAATGGTGTACCAACACCATACAACCGAATGTCGAGACATTGGTGGAGATTGCCAAATGTCTGAATGTTGAGATACAGGATTTGTTTTGGCCGATTGAGAATATTGCCATTAACGATTTGTCTGAAGAATAAAAAGAAATCTTGTGAAAAAAAGAAGAAATACAAGTGTTATTCTTTCAGTTTGAGCAAGTTTCGTGCATTCTTAACAACGTGGAATGTTGGAGCGCAAGAGATTTGTGTACATTGTTGGGATATAAACTTTGGCAAAATTTCACAAAGGTAATAGACAAAGCCAAGGAAGCATGTATAAATGTAGGACAAAATGTAGAAGACCATTTTATTGGCGTCAATAAAATGGTTGTTATCGGCTCTGGTGCTGAACGCCAGATAGATTACATTATGTTACACGCTACGCTTGCTACCTTGTTGCTCAAAATGGCGACCCTCGTAAACCACAAATCGCATTTGCACAAACTTACTTTGCTGTGCAAACTCGTCGTGCAGAACTTATAGAACAGCGTCTTATTGAAGTTGAAAAAGTTAAGGCACGTGCTAAACTACAGGAAACAGAGCGTAAACTTTCTGGCGTACTTTATGAACGAGGTGTGAATGACAAGAGTTTTGCTGTGATACGTTCCAAAGGAGACCAAGCATTATTTCGTTTGAATACTGCAACGCTGAAACGACGAATGGGAATCCCCGAGAAACGACCATTGGCAGATTTCCTCCCCACTATCAGTATCAAAGCAAACGATTTTGCGGCAGAAATGACGAGTATGAATGTACAGACCAAAGACCTTCAATGAGAAAGCCGTATAAGCTAAGAGCATTTTGCCAACAATGCTGCTGTTCGAGATATGCTTGTGCAGCGTGGTATAGTCCCAGAGAACCTTCCTCCTGCAGAAGATGTAAAGAAGGTTGAACGCAGATTGGCAAGTAAACAGAAAAAGGCTTTGAAGAACAAAAAGAAAAAATAAGATGGAACAGAATAAGAAAAATTTGCTCTTGGGGCAAATTGATAAAATCAATGAGGTTATTTCAACCCTCTCAGAGAACTTCTCGCAAAGAAATATTACTAATCATTAAGAAAAATGGATTCAAGACAAAGAATAAAAGAAGAATTTACATATTACCTTTCAAACATAGCAAGGTCATCCCGAAGGACAGATAAAGGATTCAATTTACAACCTACAGCAGTCCAAAGTTTTTTGGCATTTTTAGAGGTTGACAGGCTTTTTGACTATAATCCAGAAATCTGGAAGCATATAAAAAGTATGTATGACATTACTGTTCCTAATGAAGTTGAGAATATCGCTGACATTCTTTTGAGTGATGAAGAGTTCACAAAACACGATAATGAAAAGAACCAAGGCTGGCGGTCTGGCAGTATAATCCATTATGTGTGTTTTATCAAAGCTCGTTCATACTTTATGAACGAAAAGACGAAAGATTTTTCAGAAACTCCAGACCAGAAAACTGCAAATAAAGTCACGTCTGACGTGCAGTATTCAACCTATCGCCCCTACATCACCGCCATCAAGTCCAAGCCATTCCTCCTGCTTGCCGGAATATCTGGCACAGGTAAAAGCCGGATAGTGCGAGAGCTAGCAAGAGCATGTTGGGAAGAAGGCACAGATGAATACAAGGCACAAAAGCCGAAGAACTTCCAAATGGTGCAGGTGAAACCAAATTGGCATGACTCAAGCGAATTGATTGGTTATGTGAGCCGTGTCAGTGGAAAGGCGGAGTTCGTGGCAGGTGAGTTTTTGAAGTTCGTCGCCAAAGCGTGGGAAGATACGGAAACTCCATATTTCCTGTGTTTGGACGAGATGAACCTTGCACCTGTGGAGCAATACTTTGCCGAATATCTAAGTGTGATAGAATCTCGCAAGAGCCATGAGGATGGTACCGTGACAACCGACCCAATTCTTGAGAAATCAACGGATGACTGGTATAGGATGCTTACAAGTGAATTGACGAATGATGATAATGTGCGTAATCGTTTTCTGAAAGAAGGTATCTGTATTCCTCAAAACCTCATAGTCGTAGGCACTGTGAATATGGACGAAACCACATTCTCGTTCTCACGCAAGGTGCTCGACCGTGCCATGACTATCGAAATGAACGAAGTAGACTTGCATGGCGGTCTGACCAAACGCCACGAAAGCATTGGCAAGTTGGGTAATGCAGAGCTTGTCGGATCTGCTGTGGAAGGCGTGGATGTTTACAACGACTACACCAAAGTTTGCGACATTGCACTTGGCTGTCTGCAAAAGGTAAATGACGTATTGGAAGGTACTCCATTCAAGGTGGCTTACCGCACCCGTAACGAGTTCCTGCTCTATGTGGTGAACAACTTGCCGTATTGCAAAGACGAAAACGGCAACGATTTGGAGCAAGGCTATGTAATAGCTCGTGCCTTGGACGAGATTACCAGCATGAAAGTATTGTCGCGCATTGAGGGTGACGACACAAAGGTTAGCGACGAACTACTTGACAATTTAAGCAAAGCTATCGAGGACGGATTGAAAACTGTGTCGGGAGAGGAGAATATTGTAAAATCCATATCTTTGGCGAAACTGAAAGAGATGAAAGCCAAACTCGTTTCGGGTTACACAAGTTTTTGGAGCTAAAAAGCAATACTGATGGAACTATTGACTATTGAGCATAAAGATTTTACGATGATTGTCGAATGTACGAAGTTCGACGGGATTTGGAACAAGGCTAAGAGTAACGTGGGCAAGGACAAACTCTACTCCACTTACTCTTGGTCGGAGGGTGTCGTGTCTGTTAAGCGTACATTGGATGCCGACCATGAAATAGACATTGAGCAAGGTGTTCCTGCTCCCGCCACATTCTTCGACAATGCCGACTATCCCATCTGGATAGAGTTCAAAGACTATGTGAAAGACGCTCAGTTTGGTTCCATCCTGCAAAACGACAACGACCGTTTCTCCTTTCGTCGTCACATCTTGGCTGGTTTCATCAACTACAAGAATGAGATCGGACGAAGCGAGATACAGATTATATATAAGGTAGACAAAGAGACAAGGACATTCCGTTTCGGTTTTGAAGTTCTGAGTACGAAGCTCGACTATCACGAACATTGGCGCACAATCGTGGAGGATATAGAGCGAGAATACCGCATGTTGTCGTTGGACTATATGCGTCGCACATTTCATGGTTTCTCGCCCGACCAAAACGGCGAGCATCCCGATATAGTCTGGTGGAGCGTATTTGAGGGAGAACAACAGAAATTCATAAAAGCCTGCAAAAGCATCATTGACCGACCTCGCCACAGACTTCACGGTGAGGAGGCGTATCTGAGGGCGGACAAACTGAAGCAAACTCCCCATAACATAGAGAACAGACTGGCAGAACATCGCAAAGAGCCAGCCTACCTATATCTGGTGGAGCAACATATACTATCGAACGACACGCAAGAGAACCGCTTCTTGAAGTTTGCACTTCATCAGATAAGCAAGCGGTATGAGGAACTGCGCCAACGCATTGAGGCGGTAAAGACAGCTTCAGACACGATGAAGTCTGCCATGCTTGCAACCTCGGAAACATTGAAACGGCTACAACATCATCCCTTCTTCAGAACAATAGGAAGGTTCAAGGGAATAAGCCAAGAGAGCATGGTGCTACAAAAGGCAACGGGCTACAGCCAAGTCTACCGTACATGAAACTTGCTTAGAAGAGCCTATTCGCTGAATGACGGTTTGTATCGCTTGCAGACAAAGGATATAGCAACGCTCTATGAGATATGGTGTTTCATTGAGGTGAGCCATATTGTCAAGGCACAATTGCATCTTGACGATGAAGACGTAGAACATCGCAACCGTATGGAGATGAACGGCATCTTCTCCTGGGAGCTTGGCAAAGGCGAGCATTCACGCATATTGTTCCGCAAGGATGGCATAGAACTGGCGGAATTGGTATATAACCCAAAGAATGCCGAAAAGGAAAACGACAATGTAGGCATAAAAGACTTAGTTGTGCCCACAGTGCCACAGAAACCAGACATCGTGTTGCAGCTCACCAAGAACGACTTGCAGAAAGGCATGAAGATGACATATCTCTTTGATGCGAAATACCGTATAGACGGCAAAGACAAGGACGTGGATGTACCACCAGAGGATGCCATCAATCAGATGCACCGCTATCGTGACGCCATATACTACAAAGACTATGACGCTAATGCGTTGAAAAAAGAGGTCATTGGCGGTTACATTCTCTTCCCTGGTGACGGTGAGCCGAATGATGTAGCTGTGTCGAAGTTCTATAAAACCATCAAGGAAGTGAATATCGGTGCCTTTCCTCTTCGTCCTAAGGATGTAGAGAACAGAAAACTTTTGGAGAATTTCATTGATGAACTTATACATACCAAATCATACGAGACCATTGCTCATGTCATACCGCAAAAGGGTGCGTATGTGGAGGTAGGCAACCGTGTACTTATTGGATTAGTGAAAGAGAACAACAGGCTGTTTCAAGCGTTTATGGACGGAACTGCAACTCTGTATTATTCAGGAAAACAGTTTTCAACAACCATCGCCTTGCAAGATCTTCACTTCTTCATGCCATACATCAAAGGAAAAGGAATACGTGATGTGTATGAGATTGTCAAGGTGCGGACTATCACAGGCAAAGAGGCAAAACAAACGGATGAAGATGATGCCGACAGCAAAGCTCTTCGTTTGGCTTTTGAACTTCGGTATGTTCGCAAGCAATATGCAGAATTCCAACCGATAGATACAACAAAGATGATAGTCCACACGTTTGTTGACACGACTTTCGATAAGTTGGAGGAATGTGTGATAATAGATAAATTGTAAAAGTCAATATAAGAAAATGAAATATTCTAGAAAGCAAATAGATAAGGCAGGAGATATTCTTATTAGTTCAATAAGATATTGAAAAAGTTGAATGTGCAACTACTATGATAAATGATTGGCGTTCTCATCATCTGTTAGTGCTTGATATTCTAAAGTCAGCAATAACTGATATTTTATCTCATCATGAAATAATCCCTTTGTTTAGTTCAAACAGATTAAAGCGAATGACTTCTATCATTTATAAATTAGACTTAAATTCTGAAATGCATTTAGGAGGTATGCATGATATAAGAGGCTTGCGTTTTGTCTTAACTGATATGGACATATTAAATAAAACTTTTGATATTCTTAAAAAGAACATTCCAAATGATTTCTCTATACACAAAATCTACAACTATATCGAAAGTCCCAAAGAAAGTGGTTATAGAAGTATTCATTTAGTATATAAATATCAAAGTGAAAATAAAATAAAATATATAATGGCCTAAAAGTAGAACTGCAAATTCGAACAAAGCTCCAACATAATTGGGCGACAGCAGTTGAAACTGGTGGTTTGGCTACAAAAACATCCTTAAAATCAAGTCAAGGAGATAACAAATGGCTATTATTCTTCAAGTGTTTTGTTCTGACCAATCCAGGACTTCTGAAACTACCTATTGAGCAGATTTACAAAGGTGGCGAGTCAAAGGCACGTAATCAGCGTATGCAGAATATGTTCCGCATGATAGGCTATGGCGAAAACCTTGGCTCGGGTTTTCCACTCATTCTAAACGCATGGAATGAAAAGCATTGGATAAAGCCTGAGTTACAGGAACAGCCTGAACTTATGCAAGTAAAATTGACATTACATATTCAAAACGATGTTTCATATAGTTCATCGAATGACCCAATAAATGACCCAATAAATGACCCAATAAACTTGACCGAGAGGCAGAAGATGATTTTGCGGATGTTCTCAGAAGAAAAGAATTTAAGCAGAGAAAGGCTTTGTGAGAAAACTGGATTGTCGGATGCCACTGCCAAGCGTGAAATAGCATTTCTCAAAAAGACTGGCTATTTAGAACGTGTCGGCAGTTTCAAGAGTGGATATTGGAAAGTGTTATCAAAATAATTGTATTTTGAGCCAAATGTTCAATGAATGGGAAATACCATTGAACATTTGGACTCATTATTTACCGTCCACGTCGCACCCTATACTTCGCTGGCCGCATCATCGCAGCCGACACGGCGATGCACCTTCGCCACCAATGCTTATTATCCTCATCTTTGTCACGTCCCCAACCAGAGCCTGGCGAACTGCCACCGCCACATGATTCTGCATAGGTCGTAGCCTCATGGATATATCCAAGCGAAAGAAGCATAGCGCAGTTGATTATAGAGTTGCTGTTTCGCATCAAGTCAGAATAGCCAGACTCATTTAGAATTTCCTGCTAACGGTCGGTGAGCGTAGAGGCAAGAGGCTCTAAGGAAGAAACGAGCATACTGTTGAAAGTGGCAAGCATATTTCTTTGAAGTTGAATTGAGTGCAAGTCTCAGTCTTCACCAAGGACTTCTTGCATTGCCAAGTCAGCATTATCAACACCGTCTTGCCCGAACTGTCGGGCTATGAGGTCTATCTGTTCTTGTACCTCCTCTTTACAAGTATGCAGGTTGGCTATCATCGTGGAGGTACCTTTCAGTTTTATCTCAGCCCGATGTATCTGCTTCAGCAAATCTTCTTTGGTTGCAAGTCAAGGCATCGAGCCTTGACTTACAAATGCCGACGCGGGGACGTGAGGACGCACCCCCAATTAGGCAGACAAATTGCAGTTTACAGAACTCTACAAAACGTTTCATAATGCCCTGAATAGGCACTTTTAGCTTACGTATATTTTACCTTTGCTATTTTTATGTTCCATGTTTCATCTTCTATATCTAACTCTTTGATTATCAATGCTTTCAAAAACTGAAACATAACACTTCAATGTTTCAGCTTTTAGTTTCAATGTTTCATTTCAAAAACACTGAGGGAGAAAAACAAAAAGACAATGGGAGCGATTACAAAACACTGAGGGAGCGATCGCAAAACACTGTGGGAGCGTGCAACCGCTCCCACAGTGTTTTGAAAAATGAAACATGAAACTTAAAATGAAACATTGAAGTGTTATGTTTCATTTTTCTAAAGCATTGATACTCAACTTATTACAAAGAAAAATGAAACATGAAAGATAAAACAAAGGATTAAAAAAACGTATAGGGATTGTTGGAAGAACTTGCCCAAACGCAACGACAAAAAAGGACTACCTATATATCACCCTTTAATAGAAGTCCCCCTACCCTCTTTTACCTCCCGTAACAATCCAAGCTGTACGAGGGAAGAAACGTTGCAACAACAGATAAGCAATTACGCAGACTGCAATGGCAATAAACGGACACATCATAAAGGCAACTGATTGCACGAAAGCTGACTGATACGTTGCCCACTTTGCCAACACTGTGGTAAGCGGCAATAGGACGATATTGTGAGCCGCATAAATGAAGAAACTCGCCTTTGATAGTTTGTACTTCTTTGGCCAACGTTCACTTACAATGTAAGCAATGGCTATTGACGTAACTATAGCAGAGAATACATATACGTGATGCCAAACGAACGATTCCGCCCCCCGACCTAAAAGCAATCCAAAGGAAATGATGAAACCAACCAAACATATAGGCCAATAACGAGCTAACTTACCACCTACATCGTATTTATTCATACCACACCACGCTCCTAACATGAAAAACCACACACCAATCAACGTCATTCCTCCTACATTAGGCCACAACCCAGCATAATAAACAATCGCCACAATAGCCAATCCCAACCACTTTAAGTAACGCAATATAGCATATAAAAGGGGGAAACTCAACACAATGACCATTAAGTCGCGTACAAACCATAAAGGTTCTTGCACAGGAGCGGTACTTGCCATCACGTGCCACCCTAATACATTTGATTCTTCACCGCCTACTTGCGTACACCCCCAAAATAAATTAAACGACAACGGCAGGTGTAACAGCTGTCCTGCACTCAAATCCTTCAAGGCATAAAGCGCAAAGGCTATCACATTCCAACAAATGTAAGGAATTAATAAAGTATAAAAACGACGATGCAACTTTTCTACATACCCTTTCCAACTGAACGTTTGCTGATTGATAAAAAAGAGATAACCCGAAATGGCAAAGAATAGAGGTACGGCAAAGGTGGGCAAGGTACGTGATAAAATCGTTCCCAACCCATCTACGACTTGGCTGTTAATCCCGCGCCAAGCAGTGTTATACGAATGAATGAATACAACAAGCGCTGCCAACGGAAGACGCAACGCATTTATATATTTCAACATGACGGCAATGTGGCAATTTGATAATGTGCTAATTTGCTAATTTGATAATGTGACAATTTGCTAATATACAGCACCCTTGACACTAAGAGCCACAAAGCTACAAAAAAATGCTTTTTACTCAAAATGTTTTGGCCTTTAGCGCGTCAAGTATTAACTTTGTATGTTATTGTATAAAAACGATAAAAGATAAATATGCGCTTTGACGATGTTATAGGACAAAATAAAGTGAAGCAACAGCTTCGACGAATGTTGGCCGATAACCGCATTCCACATGCCTTGCTCTTTGCAGGAAATGAGGGATGTGGTAAATTACCCATGGCCTTAGCTTTGGCACAAAGGTTTCTTTGCCAACACCCTACGGCTTAAGGCGAAGCGTGTGGTACGTGCCAATCCTGCCGAATGGCTGAAA
>ERZ1023626.295-NODE-295-length-11518-cov-7.431388_pt1 | contig 11518 bp, 9 predicted proteins | sample MGYA00380331_ERZ1023626 | MGnify/ENA primary metagenome ERZ1023626 (study PRJEB33179, sample SAMN07448974) | human gut metagenome | biome: Human-gut; feature: Human associated habitat; material: Faeces | host: Homo sapiens | place: India: Bhopal | collected...
GACTTATATGGCGAGCGAAAATTAAGCGGCAATTCGATGCCGAGCGTGCGGCTCATGCCGATGGCGATGTCGGAATAGCCCGAGAAATCAAGATATATCTGCGCGCTGTAACCCAGCAGCGCGAGCAAAGCCTCCGTGCCGCTATAGCCAGCAGGATTGTCGAAAACAAGGTTGTTGAACTGCGCCAGATAGTCGGCCACCACCGCCTTCTTCAGCAGTCCTTTCATCATCAGAAACAGTCCGGCATACAGCATAGGGGGCGTGATGCGGCGGTTGCCCTCCAACTGCGGAAAAAACTCCGCCGCGCGCACAATCGGTCCAGCCACAAGCACCGGGAAATATGTGAGATAAAACACATAGTCGAGCATACGCCGCGGAGCGATTATCACGCCACGATAGGCATCGACCATATAACTGACCGAGCGGAACGTGTAGAACGAGATGCCCACAGGGACAACGATGTCTGTCAGCCGGAAGTTTGCACCGACAATCGATGCCACCGACTGCATCATTCCCCCATCGCACTTAAACCACACAAGCACTCCCACCGACAACAGGATACTGCAAACGAGCAATGCCCGACGGCGGCTGCGACTGCGGATATGCGCCAACCATACCGACAACCAATAGTCGACCACGGCTTTGACAAGCACCGACAATGCAATCAATCCGCCCACCTTATAGGCAAACAGCAGACTGAATGCCACAACAAACGCCATCATTGCCGACCGCTGGCGATAAAGCGACCCATAGATTGGATAAAACACAAGAAGCACCAGCCAGAAAGCCTCGCTGTCAAGAAATGCGCCAAAGGTGCTGGATATGTCGGTGAGCCGGTCAATCATCTGGTGTAAGAACTATGGTTTTCACTGGTTTGGCACTGCGTTTGTGCGGAACGTCAAGGCGCATCGGGCATACCGATTTTGTGGAAATCCACACCGCCACACTGTCCATCCACACCGCCGCGGCTTCGCGCGTCGGATGAGCACCGTCGGAAGCGCGGTCAAGACTAAGATTTGAAGAAAGGAAGAAATGCCCGTTGCCCACCTTTCCGGCAATCAGGCGGTTGATGCCCGTGTCTGGCTTCCAGTTTGGAGGACCGATCCAGACAAATGGCAATCCACCGATATCGGCAATGATGGAGTCGACCATCGCCGCACGGCTGCGTTCCACATTGCGCAAAAACAGCTCGTTGCCTCCAAGACACACCACAATGTAACCAGGTTTGAATTTTTCAATATATGCCCTCAGCTTATGTGTCGCGCCCCATTTTTCGGTTGTCGACCCATACCAAATCACCGTGTAAAGCGAATGCCCGTTTTCTTCGGCATAGGCAGCCAGACGCGGCGACAATCCCTCCAACATAGAATCGCCCACAAAGAGCAGCGTATACTTGCACGTATCGGTTGCGGCAACGTTTTTTTCAGACACGGCAACACTCCTGACGGCTTGACCGCCGACTTCGGGAGATGTCTTTACCTTAGCCATCTGATGCCCGAAAATCCGCAAGTCGTCAAACGTTGACAACAGCATAATCACGGCAAATGCCGTTGCCAACAATGCCCATAATCGCGCGTATGGCCATTTCATGGTCTTCTATATATTATGGGGACACAGCCCCTCGTTTCCTTGTCAATCCACGGTCGTCACCCTATTTGCCGTTTTTAATCTCAAGCGCTTTTATTTCAGCACGTTTGATGCTCTCGGGATTATTCTTGTCGATGCCGTATTTCTCCGGCGCAGGAATGCGCAGCTCGGCTCCGACAGGCAAATTGTCGGGATCGGTGATTATATCTTTGTTGTCCAAGTAAATGTATACCCAGAAAGCGTAATGTCCGTAGAATTTGCGGGAAATGTTGCTCAGATATGCCGTATTGGTAACCTTGAACGTCTGTTCAGCCTTCTTGCTCTCCTTCTCCGGCTCAGCCGTTTTTTCCTCAGACTGTTCCTGCGGCTTCTCCACGGCAGCCGTCGAGTCGGAATCCGCCGCAGCCACCTTGGCAGTGTCATCGGCAATTACAGCAGGCTGAGACGACGGTTTTTTGACAACTCCGAACAGACAGAACCACGCAACGGCGGCTACAACCGCAGCCGTCACGAATCCGGCAAGGAATCCCCAAGCGAAACGGCATCCGCCACGTTTCGGCTGTGGCTCATCATCATATTCTTCCTCCACTGTTTCCTCCGCTTCTTCTTCGGCTGTTTCTTCCGTCTCTTCTTCGGCAGTTTCCTCAGTCACAGTCTCATCATCGGCGTCAGCCTCAGCAGTGCATTCTTCTTCTTTTTCCTCTTCGCTGTCAGCCTCACTCTCTTCAAGCCCGTCAGTCTGACTTTCCTTTTCCTCCGGCTCCGCTCCGTCGGCAGGACTCTCATCCGCCACGTCCTCTGTTCCGGCTGTCTCATCAGCAGTTGTCGCCGCCTCCTCTTCGGCAGCGTCAGGAGTCTCATCCTCCGCCACTGGCTCATCGCCGTCGAAATCATCGGCAAGCTCTATCGCCTCAAAACAATCAAACGCACTGTTGATTGCAGCGGCCGTATCCGGGTCGGCGACAAAACGCACCTCGCCGCCATCCACATCGAAGCGGCCCACACCTTTAAGCGTCACCGACTCACCATCCATCAGCTGTTCGGCAACAATGGCAAACAATTCTTTGACAAAAGATTGGCACAAAGCCTCCGACGTGTCGGTCTCATGCGACAACGCCTTGACAATGTCCTGCAACACAAGTACTCGGTTACTCATCGCCAGCTTCTCCTTTCTCCGCAATGCGGGTTTTAAGCCGAGTGCCCGGCACAAACGTCATTCTTATTTCGGGCGGATAAAGCATCCTGCGTCCAGAGGCGGAATCCACCTCCACACGCTCCATCAGCTTCTCTCCCTCAAACTTGCCGAAGCCCGGCACAGCGACCGTCTCGAGAGCGCCGCAATGCTCCTTCAGCAAAGAGGCAAAACCGTCGGCAAGAGCCTCCACATCAGCCTCTCCCCGCTCCAAGCGTCGTGCCAGTTCAGCGACAATATCCTTATGTTGCATTTCTTTTTTTTCCATTGTAATGCAAATGTAGTGTTTTTCCACGAACCTGCAAAATGGCAGTCACCTCGTGACACAACGACCGCCACAACCGCCATATTGACACCATCCACACGCTGGCACATTTTTGGCAGAAACCAATAGTGACCGCTTGAAGGAGCGGCAAGTAAACAACTGATAAATAAATATATAAAAACATACAACTATGATGACCGAAAAATTACAAAAAGAGCTTAACGTGCAGATTAATGCAGAGATGTGGTCTTCAAACCTTTATCTTTCAATGGGATTTTATCTGAAAAACAAAGTTCTTGACGGATGCGCCAACTGGCTGATGAAACAGTCGCAGGAAGAACTTAACCACGCTTACGAGATTGCCGACTACCTGAACAAACGCGGAGAGAAAGCAGAAGTAGGTATGGTCGATGTCGTTCCTACAGGCTGGGGTGATGTGGCTGAAGTGTTTAAAAACGTCTATGACCACGAGTGCCACGTGTCGAAACTCATCGACGAGCTCGTAGATGTGGCATCGGCAGAAAAAGACAAAGCCACCCAGGATTTCCTTTGGGGATTTGTCCGCGAGCAAGTGGAGGAAGAAGCCACTGCAAGAGACTTGGCAGAGAAATTTGCAAAAGCCGGCGAGGCTGGCATCCTCTTCCTCGACTCTCAGCTTGCACAACGCAAATAAACGCATGAGAAAATAGAAGCATAAAATTTGGTTTAGGGCGGGATTCATCCTTTTGGTTGAGTCCCGTTTTTTTTATTACCGGTCACTCCACCCGGTAATTTTTCATCAAAGGACTCAAATATTCCGCAAATTCTGACTAAATTTGCGGAAACATCTAATTTGGCTTTTATGATCAACTTCGAATGCGACTACACCGAAGGAGCGCATGCAAGCATCCTTCAACGACTTGCAGAGACCAACATGGAGCAGACCCCCGGATACGGCAAAGACCGCCACTGCGAGAATGCACGCCAGATTATCCGACGCGTCTGCAATGCCCCCGATGCCGATGTGCATTTTCTCGTCGGCGGCACACAGACAAACAAAACCGTCATAGCCTCCATTCTGCGTCCATACCAGGGAGTGATATGTGTGGAAACCGGACACATCGCCGTGCATGAGACCGGTGCCATCGAGTCGACAGGACACAAAGTAATCACCGTGCCAGGCATCAATGGAAAAATCACGCCACAACTGATTGAGCAGGTGTATCGCCGCCATTTCGACGACAAAGGGTTGGAGCACTGCGTGCAGCCAGGAATGGTCTACATCTCGCAGTCGACCGAAGTGGGTACGGTCTACCATCTCAACGAACTTGAAGCCATCAGCGCGATGTGCCGCAAGCTTGAATTGCCGCTGTTTCTCGACGGAGCCCGTCTGGGCTACGGACTCGCCGCCAGCGACAACGACACGTCGCTCGCCGACATCGCTCGCCTCTGCGACGTGTTCTACATCGGTGGAACAAAAATCGGCGCACTTTTCGGCGAAGCCGTTGTCATAAACAACCCGTCAATCACGCCGGGATTCAGATACATGATAAAGCAAAACGGCGGACTGCTTGCCAAAGGGCGCCTGCTCGGCATCCAGTTTGAGACGTTGTTTGAAAACGACCTTTACATGCAGCTGTCGCACCACGCCGTCGAACAGGCGATGCGCATACGCTGCGCGCTCGAGGCAAAAGGTGTGGCTCTTGCTTATGCTTCGACCACAAACCAGCAATTCCCCATACTTCCCGACAGCGTAATCGAGCATTTGTCTGACCGCTACATCTTCTCCACAACGGAGCACCTCACTCCCGGCATGACGGAAGTACGCATCTGCACCAGCTGGGCCACGCTGTCGGAAAATGTAGACCGTCTGATCGACGACCTCGACAAAGCATTATAACATCTTTTCGAAAAAAATAAGGGTCATCACCCCCCTAAATGAAGCGAGGCTGCATCTTTCGACGCAGCCTCATCTATATCAAAGCATAAATCCTATCAAAACAACCTACTTTTAACAGACTATCGCATCACAATCCGCTAGTCCTCAACATATAGCCAACGGCTTTTCGATTTCGTAACTTTCCATTGCGAAACAAGGAATCTTTTGCACAGCCCATATGAACTTTCTAAAATTTTTCCGTGTATGATTTGGGTTTAATTTCTCGAACAGAACATTTCGGACTACAACGGTAGGATAACATTCATCTATATATAATCCCATCAACATATCGAATTTGACGCTATCTGAATGGTGACACCAGAGACTCCTAAATTCCTTATGAATCAATCCCGATATTGTATCTAATCTCACGTCGTCTAAATATGCCCCGGCTGAATCTTTCTCCATTCCATAAAAAAGGGGTCAGTAGAGAACTTGAGTTCGTTCTTTTCTCCGGTAATTTAAATTTGCCCTCTCACTTTTCAAAAATAGGGTTGCTTGCAAACATAAAATCTATAAACATCTTAACTCTTGCAAGATATTCTCGGAGGGTATTTTTTATGCGATTGCGACGGATTGGCGATGGCTGGGCGTTGTAACCAATGGCATGGATACCATGTTTTTCAGCAAGATAAATAGCCCGTTCGTTATGATATTTTTGTGAAATCAATGTCAGGCTGTTGAGGCCATAAACCTCCTTTGCTTTCGCAATGGAATTGAGGGTTCTTGTCCCATCATAATCCAATATTACTCTTTGTGCCGGTATGCCGCGGGCAACCAAGGAATCGAGTATAGCCTGTGGTTCATCGCAGCCATTCTTTTGAGTTTGAGTGTAATCGCCGCCACTGGCTATGATAAAATCAATTTTTCCGGCTTTATACAATTCATCGGCGGCTTTGATACGATTGTCAAAGTAGAAGTTGTGAGCACCTCTGGGAGTTATCGGAGAGGTTGCCAGCAACAATCCGACCTTGTTGCGCGGAATATTATTTATATCATCAAATATACGGTCTGATGCATTGAATGATACTATGAGATAACATGAGACTATTAGTACCGCAAGTGCAAACAGAACAGTGATACCAGCTACAGCTATTTTCCCTCTGGCTTTCATCGATTCGTAGATTTGGTGCGTTAAGGCAATTTACAAAGCACCCTTAATTATTACTCCTCATAATCAAATTCCTCTCGCTCGGCAACAGATCGTAGAGTTTCCAACACCCATCTCACTTCAACGCTATTAGATTTTGATGAAATTTGGGCAGCCGCTGGAGAAAAGTAATAATCAGGAGTTTCCTTGATACATACAACTGTATTTGACTCAATAATTATTGGATCATCAATTATGGAATCATCTGATTTAGCTTTATTTGCAGGTCCATAATATTCAGGATAAAGGATAAGTGTTTCGTCTGAAAAATTGGCTATATACTTATTACAAAGTGAAAGTTGAGAAGATTGTCCACTTGGCATTTCAATGGATGATATTAATGTCTTAGTATCATGTGACAGTTGTCCGTTGACGTTGGATACTACAACTACATCTGGTAGTATTACCTGCAGTGTGATAAACACTGCTAATGCTATAGGGAACATAAGGCCGCAGCCGAAACCTACTTTGGCATCGTTGCCACGACGGACAATAAGACCTGCAATTATGCCAATAATTGCAGCTATTAGGACTGCGATGAGCAGTTTACCCACAAGTGTTATTTCCATTCTTGTTGTATTTTGAATTGTAACTCATCAATTATGTCTTCCGAATGTCCTTTAACAAATGTTCTTGTGAGATTTACGGAAAGACAAGGGAACACAAGGATAGGCCAAAACAAATTGGCTTTGACAATGCTTATAGCTGCATTTTGAAGTATGGTTTTACGCAAACAATCTGCGCAGGCAATATGATGTTCCGAGCCCCATCTGATTGCAATGAAAAGGAACGTAATATCGGGCAATGTGTAAGACTTTAAAGAGTCTGTTTGTTTTCCACAGACTGGACATTCCACAGGAAGCGTTTCCAGTCTTTTTCTAAACTTTTTATATTCTTCCATATATTTATGAGTTAGTTTCTTCTTTTTGGATTTTCAGAGCCATTGAGTTATTCCATGCCATTAGCGGAGATTTACCATCAATAGTATCAGAGATGACTTTCTTTGAATAATAGGCAAGATTTTCATACAATTCCACCAGTTGATCAGGGACAGAAAATACGTCTGTTATTTCTTCAGAAGAAATTGACATACCATCAAGAAGCAGATCTTCATCAAGGAAATCTTGCATACGTTTCCACATATCCACATGAATGACTGGATATAGACGCTCCAGCTCAATTTGCGTAATAGCTTCTTTTATTGCATTTTTATACCCTATAAGTCTTCTTTGGAGAGAGTTGAACTCGTTCTTGTCCCGAGTTGTCACCCTGCATAGTTCATTGTACAGAACATTCCGGTTAGGGAATAGATTCTCTTTTATTTTCTCAATAATGAATTGAGAATAAAAAATATTGTCATATGCTTGAATTATCAAAGATTTGTCTGATGCACAAGCGATGGCAAACTCAAACACCTCACGATCTATACTACGTACCTTCTGGGACAAAAGATTTACCACCTGTTCTTGTTGGTCCACAGGAACATTCTTTCTCTTGTATACAATGTCGTTATAGCGAATAATTTTTTCGCCTAATTCTCCTTGCCGGAATGCTACCATAACACGATAATCTGAAATGGCTGTATCAAACTCTTCAATAACTTTTTTATTTTCCTCCGTAAACGGATTCGTTTCATTCCCTTTTTGAGTGTCAAAATCATTGGGATTGAAACCTCCCGAAAGGTCTCTGTTTAAGAAAGGTCTCTGTTCCAATGGGAAAGAACGTTCAGATAACTCTTCCAAAAGAAGCTGAGTATAATCGCAATTTGTTGAGCTTGATAATTGATTAAGTTCTGTCAGGTGAAACAGATTGTCCGACACGTCTTGATAAACAGTTAACGGAACAATCTCAGTAGCAGATGTTAGACAAGGTAGGTCAACATTACGATTTGTTGATTTAATTCTTGATATACGCTGAGAAAGTGTCGGATGAGACAGCCAAGGGTTCTTAATTTAAACTCTGCTCGCAACTTGCACTATATCCTGTTCGTCCATTAACTTAATCGGTGTTATATTCTTGCCATCAAAAGACTCACACAATGTAATGAACGCCTCATATCCCTCCCAATATGAGGAAGGTCTCAAATTCTTCGAAGATGCTATGCTAGATACTAATGAACTGTATGCTTCAAAACGTTCAGATACATAATTGATTTTACATAAGGCTGAGACTGCAATAGCATTACCTACTGTATCTGCTGAGACGTTATCTGCATCATACTCCATTTGTCGTGATAGACCTAAAAAGCCTTTCTGAACAAATACATATGTTTTATACATTATTTTTCTGACGCCCCCTATTGAACCGGCGGTGATGGTGCCAAAGAGTCTCCAAACCCGATGCGAGTTTGAGGTTTGCCAGTCAACAAGCCACTGATCGAGAAAATCTCTGCGATTGACAAGGTTTCCAATAATCTCATAACCTATAGAAACAATTGACCCAATCTTCATGCTGTTTTGTCCAAAATGACCAAATTCATGTGCTATAACGGCCTTTAATTCCATGGTATTAAGACCATACAGCATACCGAGTCCAATTTCGATGTTTTTTCTGACGGGAAAAATTATGTTCCAAAAGGTCGTATTATAGAAAACACATGCGTTTACATCAGATGAAACATATACTCGTTTAGGGAATTTTACCCCGGTTGATTTCGCGGTTTCCTCTATTAGCTCAAATAAATCAGGAGCTTCCGCCCTATTTATCTCAATTCTGTTTGGATTTTTAGGCACAGAGAATTGAAATAAAGGTTTGATTAGGAAAATACCAAAAGCTCCTATCATGCACCACATTCCGGCCAAAAGGATTATAGTATATAGCGACATCATAGGTAATGCCCATATCGTCACCTTTATTCCCAGCCAAATTAAAAATGCACCGAGCAATATTGATAAAACGTATATCGTGATAAATACCCCCATCCTTAAAAGGACATTTGTGGAAATCTTTGTGATCGAAGTATTTGTTTCATCTTTAGAATTAGTAAAACATACCGCCAACCATAATATGGTTAATATCCCCAATCCTACACCAAAGATATATATCCATCCTTTAGGGATAACAGGTGGATTCTCCGCCATTGATACTTCTGAAATGGCTGAGGGGTTAGGGCGGTCATATAAAAATGAAGAAACCGACAAATACTGTGCATTCTCTGGTTTCCCAGTATAATCAGAATAGGCCGCTCCCTCATTATATGTAATAGCATTGGCAATTTCATCTGCGTGATCATAAACCCATTGTAAGTCTGATAATGAAGAAACAGGCGCTATTTCAACCAATCCATCTTTTCCAAAGATCAGCTGTCGGCCAGCAAAGAGTGTATCCGTTTCATTTGTGACATACATCAAAGGAAGAGATAGACGATGAGCTGTCATATCATATTCAGGTGTCCATGCCCAACTAACAATGCTATTAGAGTTGTCTGGTGAAGATTGTATTGCTTGTAACAATTTCTTAAAACTGAAATGCGACATTCTATCGTCATTAATATGTCCGGGAGTTCTATACGAAATAAGATAAGCTTTATCCAAATATTCTACATTTGAAGTCGTATCGGGAATCATCATTCCTACGACTTCCTTAACAGCATCTGGAGTATTACCCCAATCATCTCTCAGAATTCGACGCGTATCCTCTCCTTTTATGAAAACAAATCCCATAGGCACATTAACAGATATAGGGGCTTCACTCAATTGGAAATAACCTGATTCTGTATCTATTCCATTTTGTGTAATACCCACTGCAAGATTGTCTTCATCAGGCAACCTTTGCCCATTGCATAAGAACATTGCAATCGAGAATATTATTGCAAAGAAAAATCTCATTGTTTATTATGTTTATTATTGCTGTCCGGTAAAACGCGTATTCAACAAGCAAGTGCAAAATTACTAAATGTTTTTGTAAAAGCGCTCCTTTGGTGTTGAGAAATTGACAATCGTGTAGTCGGCAACATTATGCAAGGTGTCAAATGGCCAAACAAAAAGAAACTTGACCAAGAATGGAAGCTTGTTTCAGACGGAGACGTTCTGTCTTTCTTCGTTGATGGCATGATGATCCTTAAGGTGAAATATATGCCTCTCGATTACACCGGCTTCGGTTTTTACACTTTCGGCAAACAAACATTGATTGTAGAAGACATGACATTCACACAAAATTAAACGTCCTATTAAAAATATGCAGATTGATTCCTAATATGCATATACAATGTAGCAAAACCGCATAAAAAGTAAACGGCACTCCAAAAGTTTGTCACAAAAACATTTGGAGTGCTTTTTATTCTCATAATTGAAGATTCTACAACACAGTAAGACCCGTAGCTACCCACAGTGCGGTTTTTCTTTCAACGGTTATTTAGAGCGATTCTAATTAAATAAGGGTCATCACCCCCTAAATGAAGCGAGGCTGCATCTTTCGACGCAGCCTCGCTTTTATTATGCTTTTTTAGGAAGATTAATCGATTTCCTCATCAGCCTCGTAACCGCCCATTTCGCGGAGAGCGTTCTTGAGCATTACGTACTGCTGGAACAAGTGGTTTACAGGCACCTCGCCCTGAGTGTAGTCGTGCATCGGGCTCTTGAGGAAGAAGCTCAAGAAGCGCTGAGTGCCGTAGCGTCCTGCGCGTGCAGCCAAGTCGCTGAGCAACACGAGGTCAAGGCAAAGAGGAGCAGCGAGGATAGAGTCGCGGCAGAGGAAGTTGATTTTGATCTGCATTGGGTAGCCCATCCATCCGAAGATGTCGATGTTGTCCCATCCTTCCTTGTTGTCGTTGCGCGGTGGATAGTAGTTGATGCGCACTTTGTGGTAGTAGTCTTTGTAGAGATCCGGCTGATTCTCAGGCACGAGAATTGACTCCAAAGTAGACAATTTGCTGACTTCCTTAGTGTGGAAGTTTGCAGGCTCGTCGAGCACAAGACCGTCGCGGTTACCGAGGATGTTTGTAGAGAACCATCCTGACAAGCCGAGGCAACGGGTTCCGATGATAGGAGCAAAACCAGACTTAACCAAAGTTTGACCAGTCTTGAAGTCCTTACCGGCGATAGGCATCTTAGTTTTTTCAGCGAGCTCCCACATAGCAGGGATGTCGACAGTGGTGTTAGGAGCACCCATGATGAAAGGAGCGCCTTCAGAAAGAGCTGCGTAAGCGTAGCACATAGAAGGAGCGATGTGCTCTTTGTCGTCAGCCTTCATAGCTGCTTCCAAAGAAGCGAGAGAGCCGTGGATCTTCTCGTCTACCGGAACGTAGATTTCAGTAGAAGCCGCCCAAAGCACAACGATACGGCTGCAGTTGTTTGCTGCCTTGAAGTTGCGGATGTCTTCGCGAACCTGCTCCATCATATCCCAACGGTTAGCGCAAGTTTTCACGTTGTCACCGTCAAGACGTTTTGCATAATTATGGTCGAAAGC
>ERZ1023626.296-NODE-296-length-11511-cov-6.690468_pt1 | contig 11511 bp, 7 predicted proteins | sample MGYA00380331_ERZ1023626 | MGnify/ENA primary metagenome ERZ1023626 (study PRJEB33179, sample SAMN07448974) | human gut metagenome | biome: Human-gut; feature: Human associated habitat; material: Faeces | host: Homo sapiens | place: India: Bhopal | collected...
CCATTTGATTTATTTTTTCTTTTTATATAATATTGCAAAAAACATAATTACAAAGCCGATGAACGAGATGCCCGGACCTACGGCTGTGCGCATTGTGCTGAAGATGTCGGGGTTGAACGTTTCTTCGGTAGTGGCGCCACCGCCCATCAGCAAAAATCCGATGACAATCAATGCCACCGACACGCCCATGAGGATGAAATTCTCTTTTCCGAGCGGACGTGTGTCGGTTTTCTTTTCTTTCTTTATTTCTTCCATATTTATTTCTGTGGTTTTTTTATCGTTTGAACAAGTCGTCGTAGTTGAGGTGGATGTATTTGTTGGCGGCAAAGAACGCCGCAATGCCGCAAATCACCACTCCGGCAAGCGCCAGCCCGACAAATACGGCGGCAACTTCCAGCTCGTTGAACATAGTGCCCACAAGTCCGCCGACGATGTCTTGCGCCGCGAAGTATGAGCCGACAAACACGAGGCACGCCACTGCTGCGGCAATCAGTCCGTTAAGCATGTTCTGCACCACGAACGGACGGCGGATGAAGCCGGGCTTCGCTCCCACGAGTTTCATCGTGTGGATGAGGAATCGTCGGGAGTAGACGGTGAGGCGCACGGTGTTGTTTATCAGCGCGAAGGAGATAAACACGAGCAGAGCCGCCACGAAAAGCAGCACGATGGTGATGTTGCCGATGTTTTTGTTGGTGGTCTCGACCTCGGTTTCATAAAGGGCAATGTCCTCCACTCCGCTTTGATGCATCAGCTGTGCCTGTATGCTCTTTAGCTTGCCTATTTCCGCATAGTTGGCTTTGACGTTGACCTGAAACTCCGCGCTGAGAGGGTTGACGCCGAAAGTCTCTACAAGATTTTCTCCGGTGTCTTTCTGCCATTGTTCCAAAGCCTGGTCTTTTGAGATGAATGTGGTCTTGGCGACGTACGGGGCTTTGGCGAAGATTGCTTTCAGCCCTGCGATGTCGGCGTCGGTGGCGTCGGTTTTCAGCACAATGCTGAAGCCCATATTTTCTTTAAGTTCGCGGCTCATTGTGCGTGCCGACAGGCCGAGAAACGCTGTCACGCCAATCAATATCAGCACTAACGCCACGCTGACGGTGGCTGTGATGTTTGACTGGAAATAGGATATTTTTGATTTCTGTTGTTTTGCCATAGTCAATTAATTTGTGCAAAGTTACAACCTGGAGATGCCGTTTGTCAACATTTTATGCTTTTTTCACGTTGGCAAATCTCTTTTTTTGCGACGTCTGCAGGTGTCAGTTGAGCAGGTCTTTGTCCAAGCCGATTTGTTGGTTGCGTACCCGTTCATTGATTATGTCGAGATATTCATCGTCCGACACGAATCCCATTTCAGAAGAATCGTAGTCGTCCCAGTCATCCTTCGGGATCAGCATTGACGCTATCTCGAATTTGTGGATTGTGCGGTTGCGGTCGTTCAGGTCTTTGTATGTGAAGGAAAAATCGATTTTCGCATTTCGCTTCTTCTTCAGCATCTTTCGGGCATACTGGGCGATAGGCTCGTTGGGATATTTGGCCAACGCCTCCTGTACCATTAGCTGTCCGTAGATGCCGCCACACATTTCGCAGAGAATCTTGCCTTCGCCATCCTCGAGATGGGCATACGGAAAATCCGAGCCCTTTAATCCCATGAGCTTTATTTCGAACGACAATTCGCCCGAGTCGTACCTCAGAGTGTCGTCTGTTGAGAAAAAGTCATTGAGTGCCGTTTTTTCGGCATCTTTGCATCCTTCCGACTGCATTACTTCCACATCGTCGTCGGGAGAGAATCTGAAGCATTCAAAACTTGGCTTGTGGAATCCTTTCACAAACTGGAAGTCAAATATTCCGCTCAAGTCGAACGCTGCCTGGATTAAGAAGTGGAAGTGGTCGAAATCGTAATGGACGGGAACAGACAAAATTCTCCAAATGCTTGGTTGGGAGTTTTTTGCTGTGATTTTGAATATATATTTGTCCATAGCTTAAGCTTCTTTTCCGATTAGCGTGGCCGACGATGCGCTCTCCACGGTCACCATGACGCGGTCGCCTATGTGGTGGTTGCCGCGCGGGAACACGATTACTTTGTTTTGCTCGTTGCGTCCGAACAATTGTTCGCGGGAGCGTTTCGATGTGCCTTCGACAAGCACTTCGAAAGTTTTTCCTATGTCGCGTCGGTAGCTTTCCGCCGACAGCTCGTTCTGCAATGCTATCATGCGGTTGAGACGGTCGATTTTATCCTCTTCAGGCAAGTGGTCGGGGAGGTTTTATGACGCGAATGTGCCGGGACGCTCGGAGTATAGGAACATGAACGCGCTGTCGAACACCACTTCGCGCATCAGACTCAGTGTCTCCTCGAAATCCTCTTCCGTCTCGTCGTGGAAGCCTGTAAACATGTCGGTGGTGATGCCGCAGTCGGGCATGGCGCGGCGGATGGCTGCGATGCGGTCAAGATACCATTCGCGGGTGTATTTGCGGTTCATCGCCTTGAGCACTTTGTTGCTTCCCGACTGCACAGGCAGGTGGATGTGCTTGCATACGTTTGGCACGGTGGCGATTACGTCGATGATTTCATCTGTCATGTCTTTCGGGTGCGACGTGGTGAAGCGCACTCGCATCTCCGGCGCGGCTTCTGCGACGATTCTGAGCAGATCGGCGAAACCAACCACGGCTCCGTCTTCGCCAACGTAGTGGTAGGAGTTGACGTTTTGTCCGAGCAGCACTACTTCCTTGAAGCCTTTTGCCTGCATGTCGGCAAGTTCGTTGAGGATGCTGCGTGGCTCGCGGCTGCGCTCGCGGCCTCTGGTGTAGGGCACGATGCAGTAGGAGCAGAAGTTGTTGCATCCGCGCATGATGCTGATATATCCGCTTATGCGGTTGTGACCGATGCGTTGCGGGATGACGTCGCGGTATGTTTCTGTGGTCGAGAGTTGGATGTTGATGGCTTTTTCTCCAAGTTCGGCAGCCGCCACAAGGTCGGGTAGCGACAGGTAGGCGTCGGGTCCGGCCACAATGTCTACGCCGTGGTTGGCAATAAGCTCGTCTTTCACGCGCTCTGCCATGCATCCCAGCACGCCAAGCACCAATCTCGACTTGCGCTTCTTGCGGAGCGAGGCAAAGTAGTCCAGGCGTGAGAAGATTTTCTGCTCTGCGTTGTCGCGTATCGAGCAGGTGTTGAGAAACACGGCGTCGGCGTCCTCAATCGCGTCTGTCGGCTCGTAGCCGGCAATTTTCATCACTGATGCTATAACTTCACTGTCTGCCACGTTCATCTGGCAGCCATAGGTCTCTATGAATAGTTTCTTTTCCTTTTCTCCGCTCATCTTTAATTTTTTATTTATACAAAGATAGTAAAAATTGGCTTATTATGTGAATGAGGGGCGAAACTCGTTGTGGAGAATGGTTGGAATGCAACGCGTTTTTTACAAAATATGTTTATAATTTGGTTTATTCAGAAGAAGGCTATATCTTTGTCACGTAATAAACTAACATTTTAAACCATTTATATTTTCCTTATGTCTAAATTTAGATTGGCGCTTTCGCTGTTTTTGCTCTTTGTCTCCGTGCAGACTGCTGTGGCGGTGTCGGTGCCTGAGCTCGACAGCCTCGACCGCTACATTGGCCTTAAAAAAATGTTTGAGGGCAGGAAGTATGCGCGCATCGACAAAGAAAAACGGGCGGTTGCCTCGCGTCCGTCGTTTTCCTCCTACATGAAACTGGGTAAGGAGTATACGCTTTTCAAGGCAGACTCCGCGATTTTCTATTATGACAAGGCTGCCGAGTTGGCGTCTTCGCCTGCCGACTCGCTGCTCGTGAGAATGAAAAAAGTGCGCTCGGAGGTTATCGCGGGCTATTATGCTGAGGCCTACAGTGACTTCAAGGCGATTTCGCACATGGAGATTCCCGACACGTTGCTGCCGGAGTTCTACGAAAGTGGCTATCGCATCTACTCTTTCTCTCTCAATGGCTCGACGGAGGGCGGGCTTTTCTACGACCGCTATTACTCCAATACTGTGGCGTTTAGAAAAAAATGGATTGAGTCGCTGCCCGTCAGCTCCAACACGCGTAGGCTTTATGAGGCGGAGCAGGCGATGGCCGACGGCAAGCAGGCGGTGGCTAAGATGATTCTTGTCGACATGATTCCGTCGTTGCGCCGCGACGGCAATGATTTCGCTCTTGCCTGTGCGTTTCTGGCGAAGATTTACAGGTCGGAGGGGAAGTCGGAGGAGAGTGTGCGCTATTTTGCGCTCTCGGCGATCAGCGATATTATGTGCGCGGTGAAGGAAAACCAGTCGATTCTCGACTTGTCCATGATTCTTTACGGAGAGGGCGACATCGATCGCGCCTATCGTTATATTTTTACGTCGCTCGAGGACGCGGCGTTCTGCAACGCGCAGATGCGTGTCTATAATGTGTCGGGGCTGCTGCCGGTAATCGAGTCGCAGCATCGTGAGGAGGTTGCCGAGCATGAGCGGATGCTGATGATGTATATCGTGGTGAGTTTCTTCCTTCTCATCGGACTTGCCGTGGCGGTGTTCTATCTTGTGAAGCAGATGAAGAAGCTCACGCGCACGCGTCTGAAACTGAAAGAGGCCAACATGACCAAGGATGAGTATATGGGGCAGTTCCTTGAACTGTGCTCTATATATATGAAGCGCCTCGACTCGTTTACTAAATTGGTCAACCGTAAGCTTGTGTCGGGACAGGTGGATGATTTGGTGAAGATGATGAAGTCGCAGAAATTCAGCGATGAGCAGCACTCTACGTTCTATAAGGAGTTTGACAATGCATTCCTTAAAATCTACACCACGTTTGTCGATGATGTCAACGCCTTGCTGCGTCCGGAGGAGCGTTTTGAGATTGAGGCTCCCGGTTCGCTCAACACTGAATTGCGCATCTATGCCTTGTTGCGCCTCGGGATTGTCGACTCGTCGAAGATTGCAGAGTTTCTGCGCTATTCGGTCAATACCATATATGCCTACCGCAACAAAATGAAAAATCGTGCAATCGACAGGGATTCTTTTGAGAAAAACGTGATGAAAATCGGCATTATCGATTGATGTAATCGTTTATATTTGCTTATATTTAGTGAAAATTATATCGTTGTAAATCAAGTATATAAAATTTTACACATCTATATTTGCCTATATTTGCGTTAATATGGCGATTGAAATGCTTGACAATGACTGTAACTTTGTAGTGTCGAAAGCAAAGAGATGCTTTCAACCGAATAATGGTTAAACACTACGATTATAATATGGAGTATTAGAATTTAGTTTTATTTCGTTGTGAAACGCAGTAAAATGTCTCGAATAATGGTTTTATGTTAGGTTTGTAAATGTTGCTTCATCGAAGCAACTAAGAAACAGAGCTCGTCGGATTGACGGGCTTTTTTCTTTTTGTCTGTATCATCCGTATGCAGCGGCACCGCGTTGCGGTGTGTGTTGTGCCGGCGTTATGCCCCGGACGCGGTCCGAGGTTAGCTGAAAGCGAGTCCACGTTGTGGACTTCCTTGGAGGCGCATCGCGCTGTTTGGATGGCTGCTCTGCCGACTTTTGCCGATTTCCGCAAAATCTTATGTTGGAGGGTTGCGGAGATGCTACGGAAAACAAAAAATCCCGAAACTTTCGTTTCAGGATTTCTGCGGTGCGGACGGGACTCGAACCCGCGACCCCATGCGTGACAGGCATGTATTCTAACCAGCTGAACTACCGCACCATTGATAGTTGCTTTTGTGTTAGCGATTGCAAAGGTACGACAAGTTTTTAAATCTGCAAAATTTTTGCCAAGTTTTTTGTAAATAAAATTCTTTGTGCTTGATTATCAGTGTGCTGGCTTTGGTGTAAAAAGGCTTGATGTAAAAAAGGTCATATCAAATTTTGCGGCATGCGCGATGGCGACGGGGGCAGGCTGTCAATCGTCGCGGAGTGCAACGGCGCGTATTGGGACTCGATATGCTCCTTGCGGTCAGCGTACCGGAGGTACGCTGCTATGGAAGAGTCGGCGTGTATGCTGATGGGTGCGGCTTCTGGCAATCAGCGTAAAATAAAAGCGCACCGGCATTCGGCGCGCTTTTATGTCTTTTTTAGGCGTTGAAACGCTATTCTTCGTAGTGTATTGGAATTTCGCGGTTCATGCTTTGGTCGAGCGAAATCAGGGTTTCTGTCGCCACGACACCATGGATCATCTGGATTTTGTCGTTGAGAAGCTCCATAAGATGCTGATTGTCGCGGGCATAAAGCTTTATCAGCATTGTGTACGGGCCGGTGGTGAAGTGGCATTCAACAACTTCCGGTATTTTCTCCAATTCAGGCACAACGTCCTTATACATAGAGCCTTTCTCCAATTTCACGCCGATGTAGGTGCAGGTTGTGTAGCCAAGCACTTTCGGGTTTACGTGGTAGCCCGAACCGGTGATTACCTTCAAATCAATCATCCGCTGTATGCGTTGATGTATGGCAGCGCGCGACACCCCGCATACCACAGCCACGTCTTTCGACGGGATTCGTGCGTTTCGCATCACGATTTCAAGAATCTTACGGTCAAGATTGTCTATTTTTTCCATCTTTATCTTTTTTCTGCCACAAAGATATGGCAAATTTTTAGAAAATCATCAAAAATGATTGACAATTTACACGTAAATAGGCGAAAAAGCCCCAAAATATAGCAAAATGGCACAGCGTTACAGCCGTTGCAGGAAGTCGACGAGGTTCACCTCGCGGCTCAGTTCCATCTTTTTTCGCAGACGGTAACGTGCCATTTCCACACTGCGGTACGACATGTTGAGCAGTGGGGCAATCTCCTTGCTGCTGAGACCCATCTTCAGATATGCGCACAGCCTCTGGTCGTTGATGTTGAGCTGTGGGAACCGCTCGGCGAGGCGTTTGAGGTAGTTCTCGTAGACCACGTCGAAGTTTTGGGCGAATTTGTGCCAGTCGTCATCGTGCGAGATGTTCTCTTTGATGAGTTTCTGAATCTTCATCAGCTGCTTTGCCGACGTTTTCGAGATGGTGTCGCCGCTCTCCTGTAATTTGTTGATTTGGTTTGATATGTCGATGAGAATCTCGTTTTTGCGCATCACGTTCATCGTGGCGTTTGACAGTTCCTGCGACTTGTGGCGCACGTCGTGTTCCAGCTGCGTGCTTTTCAGCCGTGAGATTTCGTTTTCACGTCGCAGCGACTCCTCTTCGGTCTGGCGTTTGTATTCACGCATTTCCTCCTCCTTGCGTTTCGCCACCATCAGCGCCGACTTGCGCGCCTTTCCCCGCACGTATATGAATAGGAAATATGTTGACGAGATGATGAAAAGGATGTAGAACGTTATCGCCCAGGTGCTTCTGTACCATGGCGGCGCGATGCGGAAGGTGAAGGAGTATTCCGAGCGGCTGTCGTCGTAGCGGTTGAACGAACGGATGTGCAGCGTGTATGTGCCTTCGTGTAATTGCGTGTATTCCTTTGAGTTGGCGGTGGTGTAGGCGCTCCATCCAGTGTCGTAGTTTTCAAGATAATAACTGTAGAGCACGGCGCCCTCCTCGCGGAATTCCGGGCATATAAACTCGAAGCGCAGCGAGTTGAGGTCGTACGGCAAGTCGAACACGTTGTTGTGGAGCGCACCGCCGGCGGTGTATATCAGTGAGTCGGGGTTGGTGGCGAAAATGTTGCTCACAAACAATTTGCTCTTCCAGCTCACGCGGTGGTCGCGGTCAACGTCGATGGCGTAGAAACCGTCCTCGTTTGTCACGATAAGCTTGCGGGGCGAGATGAAGTTGAAATGCTCAAACCCGACAATCAGTTTGTCGAGCAAGGGCTTGTAGGTGATTGAGTCGACGTTGTATGTGCCTGTGGCATTGTAGAATGCTGCACAGATGTATTGCCCTGACACGCCCCACACGTCTTTCGCCGGCGACTGGTAGAGTCTCACCGACGTGTGCTCGCCGAAGATGCTGTTCAGCTTCTCGTTGGGCACCATCTTGTCGGTGTGCGGGTTGTAGCGGAAAAATCCGCCCTCGGTCGAGAAGGCGAGTTCGCCGTCGATTTTGTAGAGTGTGTTGTTGCGGTCGGTGGGGAATCCCTTTGTGTGGTTGTACAGTTCCACTTTGTCGAATTTAGTGAACGAAGCGTTTGGGTGCAGTTTGTATATGCCTTTCATCCAATGGCTTATCCAAATATTTCCAAACTCGTCCTCTATGATTCGTCCGCCAGCCTCGTTGTAGCCCGTCACACGGTTTGCCATTGTCCATTGTCCGCCGACGCGGCGCAGCAGGTAGAAGCTCTCATAGGTCGACGCCAACGCCATGTCGGGGTGGCGGCGCAGGGGAACTACCGCCCAAGTGCCTGGTATTCCGCTTATTTGCCGTGCCTCGGAGCCTCTTAGTTGATACAGTCCGCGGTCGCTGCTCACAAGCACGTCGTTTCCGAGAGTGTCGATGCTCCACACCTGACTTTTCAGAAGCGAAGATGGTTTTGCCGGTTCTGCCGCCGCCGACAGCGGATAGGCAGTGGCATAGAGTCCACGGTTTGTGCCGAGCAACAGGGTGTTTCCGAGAAGCATCGACGCATAGCCGGCGCCGTAAATGTTTGACGTGCCGAAAATTGTCGACACCGGGGAGTTGTAGAGCACGTAGTCGATGCCGTTGTCAAGACCGAGCCAGATGTTGTCCATCCGGTCGAAATCGATGCTCAGCACGGTGTTGTTCTGCAGTCCGGTCGACATATTCACGAATGTGTTGCTGCCGTTGGTTATGTCTTTGATTATTATGCCGTTGTTTACGGTACCAAACACCAGCTCGCGCTCGTTTGTGGCAGCGCAAAACACCTGATTGGCTTTCAGAAATGGGTCAATGTCCATCTCAAACGGGCGCACTGTGGCTCCGTCGAAGATAAACACTCCGCAGAACTCAGTGACAATTAAGATGTTGCCTTTTTGATAAGGCAACAGCGCGCACACGCGCATGCCTTTCACGTGCTCGCCTCCAGGGACGCTTGTAAACGTTTTCCCGTTGAGTTGGCAGATGCCGCCCTCTTTCGATGCGATGTAGAGCCTGCCGCGGATGAGCGCGGAAGTCGTGATTTTATATTTATAAGGTATGGAAATCGATTTGCTGCCGTCGAATCGCAGCAGGTTGAAGTCGCTCTGAAACCAAATGTATTTGCCCGACTTGTGGATGTTCCACACCTCGGTGAAGTGGCGGTTGCGTTTCGGCAACGTGGGCATCAGGCTTTTATAAACGAAGCATCCCCTGTCGGGGTCGTTGTGGTAGTAGCCGAATTCCTCCGATCCGCCGGCATAGATGCGCGACGTGCTTTCGTCGACCATCAGCGAGCGCACCGACGTGTAGTTGCCGATGGGGCATAGTGTCCAGTTCTTGCTGTCGTAGATGAGCATGCCTGAATTGTTGGCAAAGAGCATTCGTCCGTAACTGTCCTGCTTGATGTCCCAGTTTTGTGTGCCTCCATGATATGCGGAGCGGGTGTAGTTGCGCACAAGCGGATAGCTTGCCGATGCGGCGACGGAGCATACCGCCACCAGGAATATTGCCAGCAGCATTCCGGCGAGGCGTGATTTTTTTAGTGTGAAGTCAAAAATTTCCATTGTTTGAAGAATGCATTCATTTAACGGTCCAAAATTCGTAAAAAAATATATGTTGAGGAACAAATAAAAATATGTTATAAAACATATTTTTTGTAACATCTTAAAACACAGGTATATAAAAAGTGAGAAGAAATAGATGTTGAGTAGCAAAATGACACTTGTTGAGTTTTTTGTGAGTGCTTTTTTTTGGGTATGGATACATTGTACTATAATTTTGCAGTGTCAAACCGAACAAAAAACTGCGAGTTTTGACCTAATAGGAATATTCATTAAAATTTTATACCAAACTTATGAAGAAACAGATTCTACTATTTTGTTTTTTGTTTTTCGCAATGATAGGCTTTGCGGAAAACGTGAACATTACAGGAGTTGTTACTTCTGCCGAAGACGGTGAGCCGCTGATTGGCGCATCCGTCCAAGTAAAAGGCAACCCTTCGCAAGGAGTAGCCACCGACATTGATGGCAATTACACCATTTCTGTTCCGGCGGGTGCCACGCTCCAGTATTCTTTTGTGGGCTGCAAGACCCAGGAAAGAACAGTTGTAAAGTCGGGCACATATAATATTGTGCTTGCAAGCGACTCACACATGCTCAACGAGGTTGTGGCTATCGGCTACGGCGTGATGAAGAAAAGCGACCTTACCGGTTCGGTTACCAGTGTCGACGCCGACAAGCTTAAGAAAACTCCAGCCTCCAACCTTGCAAACGCCCTTCAGGGACAGGCTGCAGGTGTGACCATCAACTCAAACAGTGGACAGCCGGGTGCCGCACCTGAGGTGCGCATCCGCGGTGTCGGTACGGTCAACGGCGCTTCTCCTATATATGTAGTCGATGGTGTTATCGTTGACGACATCTCGTTCCTCAGCCCTAACGACATCCAGTCGACAGAGGTGCTGAAAGACGCCAGCGCAACAGCCATCTATGGTTCGCGCGGTGCCAACGGTGTCATCATCGTCACCACACGCAACGGCGCCACCGACGAGAAGACCCGCGTCACTCTCGATGCCTATGTCGGCGTTCAGCAGCGTTGGCGCAAACTTGACGTGATGAACGCCAAGGACTTCGCCGACACGCGTATCGCCATCAACGGCACAAAATCAGAAAAGGCTTTCTACGAGAAGCAGGGATTCAACAAATGGTTGTCGGCGTTCAGCCTCGGCACATCTGAATATTTCCCTACAGTCTACGACCCGGAGAAAAATCCTACAGGCTTCGACTATTCAGCAGTAGATACCGACTGGCAGGACGAAGTGTTCCAGAACGCATTGATTCAAAACTATCACCTTGCCATCGACGGTGGCAGCAAGAAAACCACATATTCGCTCAGCGGAAGCTGGTATTCGCAGGAAGGTACGCTTATCGGTTCTAAATACCGCCGTTTCACCGTGCGTCTCAACACGTCACACCAAGTGAAGAAATGGCTTAAGGTGGGCGAGAACATTTCGTTTATGGCGTCAACGGCGCGCAACGCGATGAACAACTCGGAGAGTGCTGGCGCCTCTGTGCTTTCAGCCGCTCTCGCAATGGCTCCATGGGATCCTGTCCGCTATCCGGAAGGCTCTGTAAGCCGCAAGGGCAAGGACCTCAGCGGACAGATTGCCGCAGGTTCAAACTTCAAGAATGTGACCAACCCGTTCTCTATGGTGGAGATGAGTCACCCAAAAGACCGCTACGAGCGCTTTGTGGGCAACGTGTTTGCCGAAATCAACCCGATCGAGGGCTTGACATTCCGCTCAAGCTACAGCTTCGACTACAACATCCACACCAACAAGACATTTAAAGAAGCATACGAGTTCTCAAGCTACGACAAGAACGACAAAAACTTCCTGTCGTCGCTCATCGGACGCTACTACAACTGGACTGTAGACAACATCCTCACCTATGCAAGCACAATCGGCAAGAACGATTTCTCGCCACTGGTAGGT